>Ga0255138_1000406_pt1 | contig 10928 bp, 13 predicted proteins | sample Law_Colum_RepA_8_FD_188545 | JGI IMG/M metagenome (GOLD analysis project Ga0255138, IMG submission 188545) | Freshwater microbial communities from St. Lawrence River, New York, United States - Law_Colum_RepA_8d | ecosystem: Environmental > Aquatic > Freshwater > River | place: USA: New York... | reverse complement strand
TATAGATGACGACGACGATGAAGAAACAGATGATGATTATATTGATCAAAAAATTAATCAAAATACTGATATACTATTAACCAATAAAGATAATCCATACGATTCAGATGAATACAATGAATCATATGATATAGTATATGATATGGATAAAAGCTTGTATAGTGACTTCTACAAAAAAAAGATGAGGTATAATAAAATATTTACAACTACTGTACCCCTTAAAAAATCGCAGAGTTACGTTATACAGAATAATTACTATTGTGGATATTGTTCGAGACATATACGTGTACCGGAACATATGTATTATAATAAGCCATATTGTTCCATTTATTGTAGAAATAACCAAATTCAGTTAGATGAATCTGGTTCTACACAAATTAGAGAACATCATAGTTTTAGTATGTAGTATATTTAGACGAATTACGCAAATTACACAAATGGCAAATATCGCATTGTCGCATTATCATACATGGTTACTTGAAATGTAGCATTGATTCCATCTACATAAACCGTATCGCCATTAGATATTTCATCACATCCATATTCACTCGTACAACTTTTTGATTTAAATGAAACTGGTAATTTTATTTGATTATTGCTGTCGCTCATTGTGTAATATTGCCACTTGTCGCGACCAACATATAATGGTCTACCCATTAATGGTAACAACATTTCTTGACCATTCATTCTTTTTAATAGACCCACTTGTCTATAATTTGTATCTACAGCACGTGTATTTATATTAATTGGAATACCACCACGAACATCATTTGTCATAATAACACGCTCATCTTTAAGTGGGGGTGCGTATGGATTCATCAACACATCGTTTTGAACATTTGAAAATGAATAACTAGGTCTAGGGAATAAACCAAATAATGATGACACATCGATACCTATGTTTGAACCCATATTGGACCCCATATTGGATCCAGTGTTGGATATATTCATATTATGTTGTTGCTTGCTTCCATTAGAACCAAATTGTCTATTGTACACAATATAAATAATGACAAATAAGGCAATAATTACAAATGTAAATGTAAAATTTTCAAAACAAATAACTCCGGGAGGACACCTAGACATGTTATTATATATTATAAAATGAGATTATATATAATATTTTGTTAGTTATTGTTAGTTATATTTGTTAGATCAGCATGGTTAAACTCTCTTACTTTCCACCAAGCTTAGAAAGCATACCATTAATACCCCCTAAATCTAACTTGCTCATGAACGACTCGGCCGTTTTGATGAAGGGTTCCATTCCTTTAATGTTGTCCATTAAATTTTTTTGCTGATTTAAAAGGGTTTCAGTTTGTCCGGTTAACGCCTTAATACCACCCTTTCCAATTGTTTTTTGGAGGTTGTTGTACGCTTCCGCAAGATTTCCCGCATAATCCAATCTGTTTTTTTTTGTATTGGATTTGTTAGACATTGCTTCAGGTTCATCTTCTTCATCATTTTCTGCTTTGTCCATATCAGAATCAGAGGGCATCTTCTTTTTATCTTTATCTGATTTTTTAGCCGAATCCGTCGATTTATCTTCTTTTTTATCTGCCTCTTCTTTAGGTGCCTCACGGCTTGTTCTCATACCCTCTTTTACATATCTGCCTCTTGTGGAAGTGAAAATAGAAGTTGAGACCATAGCAATAATAAGAACAATAATCATATTTTTACTAAAGTATGTGGACAAAAATCCGACTATTAGGAAAAAAACGATTGCTTCTGTATTTTGAACTAGCAAATAGCCCATCAAATTTAATATGGCTAGAGCAAATACAACGTATAAAACGTTTTTGTCATTTAATAATTTATCAACCTTTGGCATTACGAATTTCATTATTATATATATTTATAATAGAAAAAATTGAATGTGAATAAATATATTCGTCTAAATGAAACACAAAGAATAATATGTCTAATTATAAATTAGCTATCATAGAACCATATCTTCCATTAAAACATGGAATTTTAAACAATAAACACCAGTATTTATATGGGCATTATCTAGTGCTTGATACTATCAATTTGAACGAATTTTATAAAAAAATAGATGAACTAAATAATGATGCTGAATATATAAATAAAATGTATAATGATAATCTCAATAAGCTTGAATATGAAATGAATAACCATAATCTCCATCCGATTATACGAAATTATAGAAATATAATTCGAGAATCAAATCAGTTTACAATTCAAATTGTTAAACCAGTTACTATATCGGTAGGAAAAAATGAGTGGGACAAATACTCCGTTGCTATTAACAAAACGCATTGGATACGATTAATTCAACGCAAATGGAGAGAAATTCGAAAGAAAAGATTACAAAGTATGAAAAATTTGGCTAATATGAAATATAGGGAATTACATGGTAATTGGCCGATGGAATGTAATATTAAATTTAAACTTGGAATAATGTAAATTTACACAAATATTGATGTAAAATTACACTGTGAATGGAATAATATATTTATACTACTATTACTACTTATACATATGATTTAACGTTTCTTATCTCCCTTCCTTCTAGATTTTTTTGTTCTTCTTCTGCGGTTCTTTCCTCTGTGTCTAGATTTGCCATATGTGTATCCACCCTTTATTGGTTCTCCGTTGGGACCATCCGCTTCTCTAAAGATCGATGCTTCTTCGACCGCAGCAGCAGCATCCTCATCGGAATCATCACCTGCACCAGCACCCATCGCCTTTTCTACTAATAAAGAAACATCCTTATCCAAACCAGCTATAGATGCGTTGAGGTCAGCAACGTTACCAAGCTTTGTAATACTATCTTTAATTTTTTGTAAATTAGCCTTTTGTGTATCATCAGAGCTTTTAATAAATCCCTTTATTCTATTATTAATCTCTACACTGCCAGAGCGAATTTTATTCACATTCTCTCTGACATCATTAATTTTAGCACTCATACTGGCTATTAATTTTAACATCCCTTCTGTCTGTGCGTTTTTACCTTTCGTAATTTCTTCTATATGAGTAGCAAGACTAGTTAATCCGGACATTCTATCTAATATAGAATTGTATGATTCGGTTGCCATCGTTTTATATAATAATATTATATAAATATTTTACTTATATTCAAACTTTATAAGTAAAATGGTTATCCTTTTCTGATAATATCAGCTAAAGTTAGTCGTATTTTACGCATGTCATTTAATATGTCCTTTATTTTTTTAGCAAATACCTGGTCATTGTTTACATTGAAATCATCTAAATTATCAACTTCACGCTGAGATTGCGCTATACTAGATATTATTTCAATTAATTGTTTTTCTTGTTCGTCGAGTTTTTTATTAATTTTCTTTAATTTCTCTCTACTACTAGTTGTCATATTCTCCATGTCTTTTATTTTCATTTGTCTACTCTCTAATAATTGTTCTATATCTTGTATCGATATGTCACGACTATTCATATGTCTATATTATCATTAGAATTTTATCTGAAACCCATAACTTCTATGGTTCGGTTGTTTTTACTAAATCGTCTATTTCTTTTTTTAAAAATGATATTTCTTTTAGAATTTCTCTCTGTTCGTATTTTGATTCCTTTAATTTGGTATCGGTCAATTGTAAATCACTAGTTATGTTATCGATATATTGATTTAGGGTTTCAAAATAAGCAATCTGTTTGTTCCGTTGAGAGATAATATGGTTATTATATTTTTCATAGTCAGCTAATACATCATTAAGAAGGACATTTTCACTCGCAGTAGCCTTTAATTGTTGACGCTTAGCACACAACATTCGTTTTCTATTTTCGACTTCTGATTTTAATTGAAATATTTTATGATCTCTTACAGCTAAATTCATATTACTATTATATATACCATTATACTATTATTTATTTTATTTAACGCCTACATATGGCAATATATACGCGTTGTTTCATTACATCATTCGCTACAATATGTAGGTATTATCGAATCAATATGTAGACAATAATATAATTAATCGATATAAAAATCTATGCCTATAATATTTAGGATGTCTAAGCCCGTTATAGAACCATTGTTACAAGAAGACGATAACCGCTATGTAATGTTTCCAATACAAGACCAATCTATATGGCAAATGTATAAAAAGCAAGTTGAATGCTTTTGGAGAGCAGAAGAGATTGATTTATCCAAAGATACAGCAGACTGGGATAGCTTACAAAAAGATGAAAAGTATTTTATTTCCATGATTTTGGCGTTTTTTGCCGCGTCCGATGGAATTGTCTTGGAAAATTTGGCTGCGCGATTCATGGGAGAGGTTCAATTATCAGAGGCGCGCGCCTTTTACGGTTTTCAAATAGCAATGGAGAATATACACAGTGAATGTTATAGCTTATTGATTGATTCGTATATTAAAGATAGAGAAGAAAAAACATTGCTCTTTAATGCGATTCATAATTTCCCTTGTATAAAGAAAAAGGCAGATTGGGCGATAAAATGGATTCAAGACAAGCGAAGTTCATTTGCGACGCGTCTAATTGCGTTTGCTTGTATAGAAGGAATATTCTTTTCGGGGGCATTTTGCTCTATATATTGGCTTAAAAAACGAGGACTCATGCCCGGACTCACATTTTCAAACGAATTGATCAGTCGTGATGAAGCTCTCCACACCGAATTTGCGGTTCTATTGTATAGTAAATTAAATAAAAAGGTGAGCAAGGCAAAAGTGGTTGAAATCATTAAAGAGGCGGTCGACATTGAAAAGGAATTCATATGTGACGCATTGCCATGTCGCCTTATTGGAATGAATAGTGAACTAATGTGTCAATATATCGAATTTGTCGCAGATCGGCTATCACTTCAACTTGGTTATGATAAAATATATGACGCAAAGAATCCGTTTGATTTTATGGAAATGATTAGCATAGAAGGAAAGACTAATTTCTTTGAAAAACGCGTAGCTGAATACGCACTGGCAGATAAAACTAAGAAAGACGACATATTTGACCTAGATTTCGATTTTTAAACATATTTTAACGAATAATATAAAATTTAAATTATATTTAATTTTATATTAATGTGTGGAATCTCCGTTGTTTTATGTAAATATACTGGAGAAAATACTGGAGAAAACAATAGCATATTATTATTATTACAAAGTTTAGCAATATTACAAAATAGAGGATATGATTCATTTGGTATATCATACATAATAAACGATAAAATACATATACATAAACGCGCATGTTTAAATACGTCTATAGATAATTTCAGACTTTTTTCAGATGAATTATCGAATTGTAAATCACTTGTTAGTATTGGACATACAAGATGGGCTACTCATGGAGTTATAAGTGATAAAAATGCTCATCCCCATATATCGAATTCTGGCAAGATCTCGTTAATTCATAATGGAATTATTGAGAATTATAAAGAATTGAAACATTTTTTAATTGAAAATGGATTCTCATTTTATTCTGAAACCGACAGCGAAGTTGTTGTAAATTTAATAGATTTTTATAACCGTGAATTGAGTATAGAAAACGCAATATTAAAAGCTACTACTCTGCTTCACGGTACATATGGACTAGCGATTCAATATTTAGATAATCCATCAAATGTCTATTTGATAAAAAATGGCTCACCTATTTTGATTGGAGAAAACGATCATTATATTATGGCATGCTCAGAATCAACTGGATTCTTAGATCAAATGAAACATTATTGTGCGCTAGAAAATGACAGTTTAGTTATATTGTCAACCAAAGAAGGTATTATTACAAATATAAAAAGACCTAAGATACAAAATACAAATGTCGCCATGGCATTAACACCCAGTCCATATGAGCATTGGACTATAAAAGAAATTATGGAGCAAGGGGATTCTTTATTACGCGCGTATAACAATGGTGCCAGATTAACAAATGATAGAATAAAATTAGGTGGACTCGATAATATAAAAAAACAGTTAAGCGATATAAAAAATGTCATTTTCATAGGCTGCGGAACGAGCTTATATGCTTGTCAGATAGGAAGGTATTATTTAAAACAGATGGAATGTGTTAATAATATATCATGTTTTGATGGTGCGGATTTCGAATTAAACGATATTCCTTTGACTGGAACAACATTATTAATTATGTGTAGTCAGTCTGGAGAAACAAAGGATTTACATCGAGTTATTCAATTAATAAAGCATAAAAATAATATCATCACGATGGGTGTTATAAATGTAGTAGATTCATTAATAGCTCGTGAGGTAAATTGTGGTATATATATGAATGCTGGTAGAGAGGTGGCTGTAGCATCCACAAAGTCATTTACAAGCAGTATACTTATATTTAAAATGTTTTCTCTTTGGTATAGTCAAGAATTAAAAAAATGCGCCATCGCTACAAATATATTTCAAGACATAAGGAATATAAATTATCAAGTAATGAAGATAAATAAAATGGCAGACGAATTAATTAAACCATGCCATATAGAGTTATTAAATAAGGAAAATATTTTTGTACTTGGTAAAGGAACAATGGAGCATATTTCCAAGGAGATGTCACTTAAACTCAAGGAGATATGTTATATACACGCGGAAGGATATTCTGGGACAGCTTTAAAACACGGACCATTTGCTTTGCTAAGTCCAGGGTATCCGGTTATTTTACTAATTAACCAAGAAAATCGAACAAAAATGTGGAATGTATACAAGGAAGTTGAAACAAGAGGTGCTGATATATTAGTAATAAGTGAAATTTTGGATTTGGAAATAGACCCAGAAAAATATATAATTGTTCCTGAAAGCAAAGAGTTACAAGAAATATTGTACATGGTAGTATTACAACATATTTGTTATAAATTGTCGATTGTACGCGGTATTAATCCGGATAAGCCGCGAAACTTAGCAAAAGTGGTTACTGTGGAATAAATTTAATTTAGTAATTATTACTTAAATATTGTATTATAATTATTTATATAATATGGTTAAATTAGCATTTATTACTGGTATAACCGGACAAGATGGTTCTTATTTGGCAGAATTACTTATAGAGAAGGGGTATAAAATATATGGTATTGTTAGACGTACATCTTTAGTATATACACATACTAGATTAGATCATATTCGGGATAATTTATTTTTAGAATATGGTGATTTAACAGATGGGTCATCTTTAACTAATATTATTCATAAAATTATTTCTGAAAATTGTGAGTTTGATGTATTAGAAATATACAATTTGGCAGCGCAAAGTCATGTTAAAATTTCGTTTGAAACTCCCGAATATACATCTTTGGTAGATGGTATAGGAACATTAAAGTTATTAGAGGCTATTCGATCATTATCTACTAATATACAGAAAAAAATTAGATTTTATCAAGCTGGAACAAGTGAAATGTATGGTGCTGTGTTAGAAACACCACAAAAGGAAACTACTCCATTCAATCCACAATCTCCATATGCGTGCGCAAAAGTATATAGTCATTATTTAGTGAAAAATTATAGAGAAGGATACGGCATGTATGCGTGTAATGGAATATTATTCAATCATGAATCACCTAGACGAGGAGCCAATTTTGTTACAGCAAAAATTATTAACGGTATTAAGGATATAATGAGTGGTAAACTAGATTGCTTACACTTAGGTAATATACATAGTATGCGCGATTGGGGACACTCCAAAGATTATGTATATGGTATGTGGTTAATGCTTCAACAAAGTGAACCAGATGATTATGTATTAGCAACTGGTAAGACAATTACTGTAAAAGAATTTATTGAAAGATCGTTTAAACTTGTAAATGTAGATATAGATTGGGAGGGTACTGGACTAGATGAAGTTGGTATAAACAAGAATACCAAACAAATTGTAGTTAAGATTGACAAGAAATATTTTCGCCCATGTGAAGTAGAATTATTATTAGGAGATTCTACAAAGGCTAGAGAGAAATTAGGATGGACACTCAAATATGATTTGGATGGTCTAATTGAAGATATGATGAAATAATAAATAATATTTACAATAAAATAAATAACATATTAAAAATAGTTTAAATTGTTATATAATAATGATTACAATCGAAGTAATGGGTGGTCTAGGAAACCAATTGTTTCAAATTTTCACGTTGATAGAATATGGATTATTAAATAACGTCCAGTTTTATTTTGAAAATAAACCAATTACTAGACTTGATAGACCGTTTTATTGGGACAATTTCTTCTCAACACTGAAGCCATTTGTAAAATCATTATATGATAGTAGTTTACCTATATACCGCGAACAAGGGTTTCATTATAATCAATTGACTCCTTATACACAAATAAATAAACCATTTAAATTATTTGGTTATTTTCAGTCTTATAAATATTTTCAAGAAAAAGTACATGATATATTTCTGTTTATTAAATTGAATGAACAGAGGGAAAATGCCAAAAATAAATATATCCAACTCTATAATTTCGTCGATACAATTTCACTTCATTTTCGTATAGGTGACTATAAAAATTTACAAGATCACCACCCAGTTATGAGTGTATCATATTACATATCTGCCTTAAAACATATTACTAGTCGCACAGAGAGAAATAATTGGAATATATTGTATTTTTTTGAAGAGCAAGATAAAGATACGGTGAAACAAATTATAGATGAATTACAAAGAGAATTTCAAAATATAACATTTACGCCAGTAGATACAAGTATAGTTGACTACGAACAAGTATTACTAATGTCATTATGTCAGCATAATATTATCGCAAATAGTAGTTTTAGTTGGTGGGGAGCTTATTTTAATCAAAATATGAGTAAGATAGTAACATATCCTAGCAAATGGTTTGGTCCAGCACAAGGTAATAAAAAAATGGATGATATGTATCCAGATAATTGGGATAAGATATAAGATATTGTATGAAATTTATTTTCTTTTTATTTGGTCTACTCTACTTAAGTGATGCGAATTATATTCAATGAACTCCGTCACAATTCCTTCCACATTTATCGCATTATTCTGTTTCCATATTATAATAAATTACAACCTTATAATTTTTATATTGTTTTTCTATATATAATTCGGCATTTGAAATGTAAAAAGGTGTAATATCAATGGCTAATTCATTCATAGTAAATTGTTCGTTTTGTTTCAATAATTCTAACGCAGTATTTACTTGTGGTTTAGTAATTTTATAAGATATCGGTTTTCGGTTTTTTCTTGTAAGATTTTTGGAAGTTTTGTATTTATGTATCAATCTTTTTAGTGAGGATTTTTTACAATCAAAAATTTTACAAGTATTGTCATAACCGATATCATGGTTTAAGTAATAATTAACCGCAGATAATTTATAATCAGAACTTTTATGCTTCATATAATAAATAGATAAAAATTATATTAAGCGTGCCATTTTAAATCTTCAAGGGTGTAAATATTTCAAAAATTTGTCTATTAGATTATTTAGAGCAATGCCAATTTAGGGGTAATATTTTAACACCTCATATACCAATGATAAGAAATATAATCAAAATTGGAATGTATATTTAAACTATTACTATTAGTCCAGTTTAATTGTCTTGTCTCAATATTATCACTATAATTTTTTAACATATAATTAAAATATATTTCGTATTCTGATGCCCCTGAACCTGTAACTTCTGTAACCATTTTTAAAAACACATTGTAAAATGTATCATTATGTTTTTCTTCTATTTTGTTTATTAATTTGTTGATATATATTTTTTCAAACATCATATGATGACATATGCCTGATTTAGTTTTATCTACTTTAATTAAATCTTTATCTAATTTTAACATATGTTCAAAATATGGCTTATGATATTCAGTTCCATAATTATATAAACACTTGTTATTATTAATAAATACAGTTGGTTTCAAAAAAAAGGTATCACTATCAATTATCAAACATCTTTCTAAAATATCTGGTATTGTTATCAAAGCATATAATTTTAATAATTGTTGTAAATACCATCCATTCCTATTTATTTTTCCATGAATATTACTGACAGTTTCTAGTGAAAATGGGAAAATATTTTCATTGACTGTTATACATCCATTAATATTGTAGGATCATAACAAATTAAGTAAATGTTTCTATATCCAATGATATTTTTTTTTGTGTATTCTATTTGCGTATATATTATATCTTTATCATTTGGTCCTACTGGGATTACGATATCAAACATGTTATATATAGAATGTATATATTATATCTATATCATTTTACATATTTAAAATACTGATTACTTATTTCCTTTTTTAAATGAAATTAAGTTGAGTTATATCGTTATTTTTTTTCATAAATAACATCTTCCTGCCAACCTTTAAAGGATAAATTATTTTTAATAATAAAATTATTAGATAAAATATAGTTATTTAGTTCATCAAACATTACTTGACCTGAATACATTTCCTTATAAGTAACTTCTGTATGTATATATTTAACATTAAGTATATGATTACCCAATCCCTTTAATGCTAAAAGTTCTGCCCCTTGTAAATCCATCCATATTATATCAACTTTTGAAATACCATATTTATCCATAACACTATCTAAACGATGACATTGTGTAGTAATTGTATCTTGAATGTATGTTTCAATACTATATTTACCATTACTTTTAAAAATAGATGACGCACCAGGATTGCCATCTTTCCATGTGGTTATCGTTTTTTTCTGATTTATAGGGTAAAATGTTATATTACCATCATAATCACAAACAGCGCCTTCTATTAATGTAATTCTATCACTATATGGTTCAATATTTTTTTTACATATATCTATTGTATTAGGGTTACATTCAAAAGCATAAATTTTTGAATTAGGGAATGTATTATAAAATTCAATACTCTGAAGACAATCACGAGAACCAATATCAAATATTATTAAATTTTCATTTACATTTGTAGTTTCAATATGTTTTATAAAGGTTTTAATCATTATTTTAATATAAATTTTAACTTATATTAAATC
>Ga0255138_1000405_pt1 | contig 10929 bp, 6 predicted proteins | sample Law_Colum_RepA_8_FD_188545 | JGI IMG/M metagenome (GOLD analysis project Ga0255138, IMG submission 188545) | Freshwater microbial communities from St. Lawrence River, New York, United States - Law_Colum_RepA_8d | ecosystem: Environmental > Aquatic > Freshwater > River | place: USA: New York... | reverse complement strand
AACTTATAATAATATTAACGGAGTAATTCAGATGTTTCCTGAATATATTTTAAAAAAAGAAACAAATTATAATATGTATGAACCGTTTTTTACAGAATTTTTAGATAAAATACGTAATTATGATGGTAATATTACAGAAATATTTAATGCTTATAAAAAATTTTATGTAGATTTTTTGAATCCAATTAGAGTTTTTTATGTAAAAACTCAAAATATTGAACCAAAATATATTGTAGATAATAATTTTATATTACCTAATACATTTGATGAAGTTATTAATGATAACTTAATGAATAAAAATAGATATAATACTATATTAGCTGAAATTTTTGCTGGTTATTTTAATAAATTAGAAGGTGCCGAAAATATTTATGAAAAAAAAATAGTTTTGATACTAAAAAAAATGTCTTGTAATATAGATTTTATGTATGTTAAAAATTTTTTTAGAATGAGTAGTTTATATTTTAAATTAGAAATTATTGAACCTATTTTACCACCAGTTAAAGGTGGTAAAAAAAGATTTAATCAATTAGGCGGTAATAAAATTGATAATATAATGACAAATGAGCAAAAAGAAGTGTTAGCATCAGATTCAAGTATTGATAAAAAATACGAAAAAATTATGAATAATGTGAAACCATATTCTGGTTTAGAACAAATCGTAATAAACAATTATTTTGATGTTATTATGGTGCCATTTAACTATGTTAATGTGTTTAATATTTCATTAAATATCGTTAACTCAATTACAATACCAGATACACAAATATCACTACAGTTACAAAATGCTAAAAATGCTTGGATTCCTTTATTTGATTTAGCTAATTTTCCTATTTCACAAAATTATTTTTCCAAAATTAATGAATCTTTATTAACTACTAAGAGCTTAGATGACATAAAAAGTATGCCGCCAACAAGAAAAGAAGATGTTATGCCGATTTTCAAAGCCGATTGTAGAGATGAAAAGGCAATTGATAATAGTTCTAATGAATCAATTAAAATTTTAAGTCAGGATATAAAAAATGTCCTTATTCAAATATACAATTTTGAACAAGCCTTTATAGTACAACTAAAAATTTTTTTACTGTATATTTATAATAAATTATCTAAAACCAAAAAACCTATGGTAACCCCATCACAAGATAAAATTGATTCATTTTATATAAATTTTAAAACAAATTTTCAAAAATATTTTTCAATAATAAAAATAATGGTTGAACTAAAAATGAGTAAATCAAGTAATTTTTCACAAGTTCAACAAATTAATAGTGGTTGTATGGTTTCGTCATCAGTTGGTGTAATATCATATTGTATAAATAAAATACCATCAACACAAATAAATCGCATAAAAGAGTCAGACCTTGATAATGAAATAGCCTTATTAGAAACAATTTATTTAAAAAAAAATCTAAAAAAAGGTAGCACTAGTGGAGATATTGATGATAAATTAATAAATCACTTTAAAAAAATGATTTCTTCTAATAAATTTGGGTTTAATGGAAATTCTAGTTATACAATTAGTAATTCTAATTCTGTTAAAGGTAATAAGGCAAAAATAATGGAATCAATTAAATTACCAGCAATTCAACAAAATCAGTTGTATCTTATAAATAATGCAATAAATACTGAAGGAATAACAAATTTTTTTTGTCCTTATTCGTCAATTCTTGACGGTCAAGCAACTTGTAGTTCTTATAATGGTGCTATTGAAAATGGTAATCCAATTGAAGAAGGAACAATTAATATAATAGTTCGTGATTCTAATCCAGAAACAATGAGATATCATGTAAGAGTAAAAAAAAGCGATGTTCCCGGTGAATGGTCTAATACAAAAATATCTAATAAAAAAATATTAAAAATTTCTGCTTATTTAAAAATTAAGGATATTGTTTTAATAAATAAGGGTTTTTCAGATGTTGATACATATAATCATAAAGACAAAAATGATAATACTAAAATAGATAAAGATAAAGGTCCGGATGATGCTATAGAAGTTAATTTAAACGAGACTGAAAAAAGTCCATTTGATGCAAAAGTGTGTTTAAGAAATATTATGGAAAATAATATTAAACTATTAACTATTCCAGGAAGTCCCGCTACTCCTGTTAATCCTTCTACTCCTGATACAACAAGAACATGGGAAGATTTTTTAAAAATAATTAATGAGGATGGAAATCCTGGTGAAGAGATTTCTACTACTTACGGAAATATATCTAGAAATTTGTTTCGCAGAAAAATTATACAAACATCTTTTATAAAATCATTGGGTGATTATTTGCAAGAAATAAATACTATCGCTGATAATGCTGGATATATAGATTCTCCTACATCAACAACATCTAATGGCAATAATGTTCTTCTTCCACCAAATACATTTAGATTAGGTCTTTCAAATGATAGACCATCAGGTGTAAGAATAGCATCATTACTTTTATTTGCTCTATCAGGAATTAACCCAAATGCTATTGGTGGTTATTATACAATAAGAAGTGACAATAAAGGTAGTTATTCCGGAAATTATGTTATCGCATCTAGAAATAAAGGTCTTTTAACAAATTCAGGTAAAACAATTGCGGGTGGTTCTATAAAAAAATATAATATCACAAAAAGAGATAAAAATATAACAAATAAAAGAAAAAATATATTAAAAAGCAATAAAAAAAAATCAAAAAAAAATAAAAAAGGAACAAAAAAAAGAAAATAATCAATATAAATTTGTGAAACTAATAAAAGTATATTTTTAAAAATATTTTTAAAAATATATAATATAAATGAATAAAGATTTTTGTTATAATTTAACAATTTTTATAGGTATTTGTATTTTAATTTATTATATATTTAGAAATATCGATGTCAATAAAGAAGGATTAGAAACGGCATCTTCTAGTAATAGTAATAGTAATAGTAATAGTACAAGCACAACTTCAAATTCTAACGGAGTAGCAGGTAATGCGGCCGCATATGCTGCTAATATTAAAGCTCAGGTTATTAAAATACAAGATACAACATTAATAAGCAAATACAGGTCTGATTATGAAAATGTAGTAATAAATATGGATGATTTAGTGAATAATTTAATGCTACAAACAACTTTAAATATAGACCAATCAAAACCAGAAGCGAGCTTAGCAAAATTAGCACAATTAAATCAAGCAAAAGCGGCGTTGAATAATGTTATGAAATTTATTGATAAAAATTAAATTAATAAAAATTTAATTCAAACTACATAAAGAATAGTATGTATATAAATTTAATCATATGAATAGATTTATATATTTAAGTAAAAGAAAATTTAGTAATGATATAAAATTATTTTATCCAAAATGTGTTAATTGTATTAATTTTAAACAAGAAGATAGAACTTGTAAAAAGTTTGTATCATCAGAAAATTATGTTGATTATAATTCGATTAATGAATTAGCAGATAATGCCAGAGCTGATAATACAAAATGCGGTGAATCCGGTAAATTATTTGATATTGGCAAAGAAAAATTAGAAAAAGATAATATTCAAATATTAAAAACATTTTGCTGTTTTAGTTTATCAACAGGATTTTTATCTTTGACGACTACAGAATTAATAGTAATTATTATTCCATTATGTTTAAGTTTATCATCTTTTTTATTGTATTCAGTTCATTATTACGATTATCAAACAAAAATAGATAACGAAAAAAAACGACTAGAAAATATAAAACAATTTCAAAATAAAATCTAAGGAATAGCAATGTTAACTTCATTTCCTGCATAATAACCTTTATCTACTAAGCTTTGGGTATAGTCAGCACCACCCCAATTAGAGTCCATTGCATTAGGACTGGGTCCGGCATATAACATATTTTCATCTTGTACACTATTTTGATTATTATTCATTTTATCGAGTGGTGTTGTAGTTCCAACATAATAAGAAGATTGGTCGTAAGAAGGCATAGAATTTGTATTATAAGGAGGGTCATTTCTAGTAGCATCAACTAGTAAAGTAGGATTTGGTGGTCCAGGATAAGTAGGTGGAAGTCCTCCTTGCTGTTCGGTAACACTAGGTCTAGCTTTATAAACAGGGTTACCTTGTGCATCATATGTCTGTTGTAAAAACAATACAGGGCATCTAATTCCTTGACTATGTTGCCAATCTAAAAATTCAGTATAATCTTCTAAATTCTCAAACTCTATGGGATTAACTCCAGGTACTTTTGCTACCTTTGAATTGTATAAATAAAATCTAGAGTCCTTTTGTATTAATATATCAGGACATCGTTTTTCATTAGTATTATTTGTAAAACTTTCGCTATATGTAGTTCCAGTATATTTTGCGTAAAAATATAATCCAGCTAAAAATAATACTATTAATAAATATGTAAGTGTAGACATTTATATATTTAATAGTGATAAAATTGTAAAATTTATTGTTTATTTATTTTCTACTGTTATTTTATAATGAAAATTTTGCATATAGACCCAAAAACAGATAATATAGAATTATTTGATAAATATGTTTCAGAAGGAAAAGATGTATTTGTTCTTATTTATTTAGAGGGTTGTGGACCTTGTATTGCTACACGTCCTGAATGGAAAAAAATAGAAAATGTTTTAAAAGATAAATATAAATCAAATGATAATTTAGTGGTTATTGATGTAGACCAAGAATTATTAAATAAAATGACAAAATTAAAAGAACAACCCAAAGGATTTCCTACAATATTATATATTACAAATAAAGGAGAAACAACGGAAGAGTATAATGAAGATGACCAAGAAATATTCAGAAAAATTGAATCATTTGAAAAATGGATTGATTCAAAAATGAAACAAAAAGGAGGTAAAAGAAGAACAACAAAAAGGAGAAAATCAAGAAAATCTAAAAAACACAAAAAAACAAAAAGAACTAGAAAAATGAGAAAAACACGAAAATAAATAATTTAAAAATTAATGCACATACAAAATGTTTTATTTATTAATATCATATCATTAATAAATAAAATTGAATTTAATAAAACAGAATAAATACAAATTAATATGTAATAATAAGAATGGAACAAGCATTTCGTATTTTCGATTTTAATGTTTACAATGGAAAGGATAACACTAATAATAATGGTTCAGAAAGTGAGGAAGAGCAAGAACAAATTGTTTATAAAGATACAACAATATTTCTTATCCAAGTATTTGGTGTTAATGAATTAGGGCAAACGTTTTCTGTTATAGTAGAAGGATTTAAACCATTCTTTTATGTTATGGTAAATGATAATTGGAATATTAATATAAAAGACAAATTTTTAGAAAATATAAAAACAAAAATGGGAAAATATTACGAAGATTCGATTACTGAATGTATTATTATTAAACGTAAAAAATTATACGGTTTTGATGGTGGAAAAGAACATAAATTTATAAAGCTAGAGTTTAATAACATAGGCGCTTTTAATAAAGCAAAAAATTTATGGTATTCAGATTATTCAAAAGACGGTAGAAAATTACTTGAAGATGGATATATTTTTAACAATACAAAAACGCGATTATATGAAGCAAATATACCTCCACTTTTACGTTTCTTTCATATAAAAGATATTAGTCCATCAGGTTGGATTGCTATACCAACTAAAAAAACTATAAATGTATTTATTAAAAAGACTTCTTGTAATTTTGAATTTACAGTAAATCAAAAACATATAATACCATTAAATGATAAAGAAACCAGAGTACCTTATAAAATATGTAGTTTTGATATTGAAGCAAGCAGTAGTCATGGAGACTTTCCAATTCCAGTTAAAACATACAAAAAATTGGCAACAAATATTATTGAATATTTTGAAAATTTAAAAATGGAAATTACACCAGAATTATGTAAAAATATTTTAAGACGTATTATTAATGCTGCGTTTGGTTATGAAGAAATGGATGAAATTGATTTGGTATATCCAAAAAAAAAGTCTAATACAAAACAAGAAGTAGAAAAAATGTGTGAAAAATGGTTAATAACACCAGTAAGAAATTTTATAAAAACGGAAGAATTTAATGAAACAAATACACTTGAAAAATCATTTTCAAAATTTAAAAATGATGAAGATGAAGAAGATGAAAACACTAACTTTTATAAAAAACATATAAAACAAAATGTCGATAAAAAAACAACTATTATTGATTTATTACTTAATAAAGATTTTGAAAGAGACGCAAAATTAGATGAAATAAATAATTCATTAGGTTCAGTTTTTCCAAAATTAGAAGGCGATAAAGTAACATTTATTGGTTCAACATTTATGAAATATGGAGAACCGGAACCTTATATGAATCATTGTATAGCTTTAAACACTTGTTCTGATTTACCACTTGAAAATAGCATTTTAGAAAGTTATCAAACAGAAAAAGAAGTTTTATTAGCTTGGCAAGATTTAATTCAAAGAGAAAATCCTGATATTATAATAGGTTACAATATATTTGGTTTTGATTATATGTTTATGTTTAAAAGAGCTGAAGAAAATAATTGTATTGAAGAATTCTTAAAACTATCAAGAAACAAAGACGAAATATGTGCTACAAAGGACAGAGATACCGGAAAATACAAACTAGAAGAAAGTACAATTCAAATCGCAAGTGGTCAGCATGATTTAAAATTTATTAAAATTAATGGAAGATTACAAGTAGATTTGTATAACTTCTTTCGTCGTGAAGAAAACCTAACATCATATAAGCTAGATTATGTTGCTGGTCATTTCATTGGTGATTTTATTAAAGACCTAAAACATACAGAATCTGGAGAAACTGAAATTAAAACAATGAATATGACTGGGTTATTAGAAGGAAGTTTCGTTCATTTTGAAGAAATAGGACATTCAATTGACTATTATGACAATGGTTCTAAATTTAAAGTAACATATGTAAATAAATCAGAAGGAAAATTCAGAATAGAAAATATTGTAAATCCAGATACAAGCAAAAAAGTGCGTTGGTGCTTAGCAAAAGATGATGTAACACCTAAGGATATTTTTAGAATGACAAATGGAAGTGCGGATGACAGAGCAGTAATTGCGAAGTATTGTATTCAAGATTGTAACCTAGTACATTATTTATTCAACAAAGCAGATATTCTTACTGGATTTATTGAGATGTCGAAGATTTGTAGTGTTCCAATTAATTTCTTGGTAATGAGAGGTCAAGGTATTAAATTAACAAGTTATATCGCGAAGAAATGTCGAGAAAAGAGAACTTTAATGCCTGTAATAGAAAAAGGTGGACTAGATGACGGTTATGAAGGCGCTATTGTTTTGGACCCAAAATGTGACTTATATTTGGATAATCCTGTAGCTTGCGTAGATTATGCTTCTCTGTATCCGTCTTGTATGATGAGTGAAAATTTCTCACATGATAGCAAAGTATGGACTATGGAATATGATTTGGCAGGTAATCTTGTAGAGGAAACTGGTGAAAAAGATGAAAATGGAAATTTTATTTACGATAATTTACCTGATTACGAATATGTAGATGTAGAATATGACACATATAGATATATTAGAAAACATCCAGCTGCCGCAGCAGAAAAGGTAAAATCTGGAACTAAAAAATGCCGGTTCGCTCAATTTCCAGACGGTAAACGTGCTATTATGCCTTCTATTCTAGAAGAATTATTGACCGCAAGAAAAACAACTAGAAAATTAATACCGCAACAAACTGACGAGTTTATGAAAAATGTTCTTGATAAGCGTCAGCTTGGATACAAAGTAACAGCTAATTCGTTATACGGACAATGTGGAGCAAAAACGAGTACATTTTATGAGATGGATATTGCTGCGGCTACAACTGCTACTGGTAGAAAACTGCTTACTTATGCGAAGAGAATTATTGAAGAGTGTTATGGAGATGCTATTTGTAACACACAAAATCATGGTCCAGTTCTAACAAAAGCTGAGTACATATATGGTGACAGTGTTGCGAATTACACACCAATTTATATAAAAGTTAAAAATAATATTGATATTTGTACGATTGAAGATTTAGCCAATAAATACGGTCATAATTTATGGGTCCAGTGTTTAGAACCTGGTAAGCAAGAAAAAGAAGTTTGTGAGTTAGATGGTGTAGAAACTTGGACTGAAAAAGGATGGACTAAGTTACATAGAGTTATACGACATAAGCTAGCATCTCATAAAAAAATGATTCGAATTTTAACTCATACTGGTTTAGTTGATGTTACAGACGACCATTCATTAATATTAAAAAATGGAGAAGAAATATCTCCAAAAGATATTGAAATAGGAACAGAACTATTACACAATCATTTACCAAAAAATGAAATCACAAGTAATATAATTTCAGAAGAAGAAGCTCAAATCATGGGATTCTTCTTTGGTGATGGAAGTTGTGGTGAGTATGATTGCCCTTCTGGTAAAAAAAGTAGTTGGGCGTTAAATAATGCTTCTGAAGAGATAATTGATAAATATATTAAACTTTGTAAAAATGTTTATCCTGAGTTTGATTGGGTTGTATTGCCAACATTAGAAAGTTCTGGAGTATATAAAATTGCTCCAAGACATAATGAAGATACAAAATATGGTTCTATTGTAAATTTTGTCAGACTATATCGTGAAAAATTATATTATAATAATTCAAAAATAATTCCAATTGAAATAATGAATAATAGCAAAGACGTTCAACAAGCATTCTTTAATGGATTGTATGATGCTGATGGAGATAAAGATTTAAATGGATATACTCGTATAGACCAAAAAAATCAAATTAGTGCTTCACATATTTGTTGGTTAGCATCTAATCTTGGATGGAATACATCATTAAATACTAGAAAAGATAAACCTGATATTTATAGAGTTACAATGACAAAATCTAAACAAAGAAAAAATCCTAACGCAATTAAAAAAATGGTTGAAATTCCTTATCAAGGATATGTATATGATTTAACAACAGAAAATCATCATTTTGCTGCTGGTATTGGAAAAATTATAGTACATAACACGGATTCAGTATTCTTTACATTTAATTTACAAACTCCTGAAGGCAAACCTATCAGAGGAAAAGAAGCTCTTGAAATAACTATTGAACTAGCCCAAGAAGCAGGGCATCTAGCATCAGGATTTTTAAAAGGTCCACATGATTTAGAATATGAAAAAACATTTATGCCGTTCTGTTTATTGTCAAAGAAAAGATATGTTGGGATGCTTTATGAAACGGACCCAAATAAATGTAAAAGAAAAGAGATGGGTATTGTGTTAAAACGCAGAGACAACGCACCAATAGTAAAAGATATTTATGGTGGAATAATTGATATATTAATGAAAGAACAGAATATACAAAAAGCAATTGATTTCTTAAAAAATTCATTACAAAATTTAGTGGATGAAAAAATTTCAATGGATAAATTAATTATTACAAAATCTTTGCGTTCAGGATATAAGAATCCAAACTCAATAGCTCATAAAGTTTTAGCAGATAGAATAACAAAAAGAGACCCAGGAAATAAGCCAGGACCGGGAGACAGAATTCCATTTGTTTATATAAATTCTCCTAACAAAAAAGCATTACAAGGCGAAAAGATTGAAACACCAACATTTATATTAGAAAATAGCATAAAAATTGACTATTCATTTTATATTACAAATCAAATAATGAAACCATTACAACAATTATTTGCCCTAGTACTTGAAAAAATATGGGACCTTCAAAATAAAAAATCAAAAATATCAAAATTTAAAAAGGAAATTGAAACATTGCGTAAAACAACGGAACCTGATAAATTTGAAGATAAATTAGAACAGACAAAAAATAAAGAAGTAAAAGCTTTATTATTTGATGAATATTTAAGAGTAACTAATAATGAAAAAGAAGGTAACCAAAGTTTAACAAAATTCTTTGGTAAAAAATAATTATATTAAGTATTTGAATAATTAAAACAAAATAAAAATATTTTTTTGTTTTAATTAAATTTGACAAACATTATTAAAAGTTCTTATAAAGTTTGTGATTGACTTTGTTTTTGAGATGTCCTTGATAAGCTTGTAAATTTAGTCATCAATGTACCAATCATCTCTTTAATATCACTGACTGCTGTTTCAAGACCCCACACACGCTCACTAAGAGTTGGAATATAAGTGTCATAATCTTCGTCATCCTCTTCGTCCTCATCAGAATATTCAGTATCATTAACATCTTCACCATAATCATAAGCATTAACACCAGAATCTAAACTGCCTACTATATAATTAAAAGTCTTGGAATATTCTTGATATCCTCTCGCATCAATCCATGTTTCAATAAATCCTTCTTTTTGGAGTCTGTATAAAATAGCATCAGTAGTCCTTTCATGCTTATCAGCAATATCCTGAATAGTCATTTCCAAAAGCTCATATTCTCTTTGAAGAGATAAAAGCTCATTAACATTCCATTTAAAATTATGTCTATAAGGTAAGCTCATGATAATATATATTATATTATTACCTTTATATTATTTATTTAAATATAAATATTATTAATATGAAACCACTAATCAGCATTTTTGTTAAGGTCCATTATATTAGCACATAACCAAGTTCCAACAACTATCCACATATTATTTATAAAATTTGCGCCATTATATATTATCCATCTTAACGCTTGACAATGTGGCGTAGAAGTTAAAAATGGTGACATTATTAATCCAAATAATGTAGTAGGAACACACAACTTAGTATATAAATATGAAGCAAAAAAATGTAAAAATATCCACAGTAAAAATACCCCAGAAATTTTAATAATTATTTTAATAGTTTTATATAAAAAATTAAATGAGAAACTTATATAATAATAAGAATTTTCAAAAAGTGTATTTGAAATATTATTTTTTTTATATAAAAAATTATCGTTTAATTCGTTAATTTCTTTTTTTGTTAATTCTCCATTATTTTCAATTAGTTTTTTATTTTTATTTGAACGAGTAGTCATTAAT
>Ga0255138_1000404_pt1 | contig 10943 bp, 15 predicted proteins | sample Law_Colum_RepA_8_FD_188545 | JGI IMG/M metagenome (GOLD analysis project Ga0255138, IMG submission 188545) | Freshwater microbial communities from St. Lawrence River, New York, United States - Law_Colum_RepA_8d | ecosystem: Environmental > Aquatic > Freshwater > River | place: USA: New York... | reverse complement strand
ATAATCAATATGGATATAAAAATGATTTATAGAAATCACGTCAAATGGTTTTGGTAATAAATTATTGTTATATGAGGTACCAACAAGATATAATGAATCTCTTGTTTGATTTTGGTCAACATTTGTAATATCTAATTTAGAAACGACATATTTTCCACTTAAAGTAAGGGTTGGTTTTTCTGTGACATATTGTTCACAAGATACCAAAAATAAAACAATGAATAATAAAAATAGTTTTTTCATAAAGTAAGATTTAGTTTATTAATTTCAATAAGGCAAATATAATGTTTTTTTTTAATAAATCTAAAATATTTATTAGAATGAATTTAGATGTAGATTTTTTAATAGGGTTTTTTAACAAACATACCACTGACAACAACAAAGAAGAAATGGGTGAACAAGATGCAGCAGCATCGGCAGCACCATCCACAGGAGGTGGTGGAGGGTCAGTTCCTAAATGGGCTGACACATATACCTTAACAAGAGGTAAAGCAAATAAGTTAGGTCTTGCGGGAGAAAAATGGGAAACAGGTATAACACGAGGAGCTGCAAATCAAATTTGGTAATAACAATATATTTATAATTAAAATACTTTAACATGGTACAACCAAAATATAGCCCTGAAGAGGCTTTAGAAAAAATAAAGTTAATGATGAAGTATGACACTTCAAAAACATTAAACGAGAATACTGAGTCAACTAAAGAGCCAATTAATGAGGCAATCCCTCTACTTTTAACATTACCTTGGTTAATTGGGTATGGTGCAACTGCGGTGGCGGGAATTAGTGCATGGATTTATAATACTCAAGGAGGTGGTGATGCTTTTACTAAAGCTCAAACATTTTTTGCGGGATGTTCATCATTAGATGTAAAACTTAAACCAACACAAAATAAAAGTGACCACCGAGAAGCTGCGGACTCGATTTATAATGCAATTGAAGGAATTGGTACAGATGAAGACGCAATTAAAGGAGCGATATCATCAATGGAAAGTGTTGCAGACATTTGTGCTATGTACAAATATTATAATAAAACTTACGGTGATTTATATGAGGACTTAGATGGTGACTTAGATGGTGAAAGTTTTAGAAGATATGTTTGGTCGGCAATCGCACCTATAGTTGATGACGCTGAAGAAAATTTAGAACAAGCTAAAAAAGAAGAAAACCCTAAAAAAGATGAAAAAAAACGTGATAACTCAAAAACCTCTAGTTACAAATCATGTTCAGGAACATATTCTTACGGATGTAAAGCTAACGCAATTGCACAAGTACAAGGATGTTTAGGATTAACAACTGACGGTAAATTTGGTCCAAAAACTAAAGCGGCATTGAGCGGTAAAGGGTTTACAACATTTACAGATAAAGATATAACAAAAATATGTTCAACAACAACAATAGAAAAACCTAAAGATGAATTCACAACACAAGTTGATGCTGATAATGTGGAGGATATTTTAAACATGTAATTTAATATGAAAAAGAATTTAATAAGCGAATTAGAAATAAAAGAAATTTTATCAATGCACAAGTCATTAAAAGAACAAGATGAAAAAAAAGTGTCTTTAGATGTTACCAGTGATTTAGTGAAATTACGTAAAGCAATTGAAGCAGGATGTTTAAAAAATGGTAAAATTTTAACAAACGCCAACCAAACCAAATATGTTTACAGAGCAACAACTAAAAGTGGTAAAACTGTAAATTTTACAGCAGACATGAATTATTCCTTTGGAGATGGTTCTAAAACAGGTAAATGGAAATGTGATAAAATTGCCCAAATGGCGGCAACCGCGGCACAAAACGCACAACAAATGGTTTCCGCAGCGGCTGATACCACTTTAGTACAACAAGAAGGTGGATGGCAAGAAGCTAAAGACATTAAAACAACTCGTGAAAATTTAGAAAACCCATTAATGTTTGAAAAGAAAGTTGTTAATGGAGTTACATTGTACAGAAGTGTTCCTGAAAAAGGAATTACAGGAGGATTAACTTCTGACCAAACAAAAATAATTGAAAAATGGAATAGTAAAGGTGCTAAATTAAGAAAAGATTTAGACCCTGAAGAAGCAAAAACTTGGAGTTCAAGAGTTGTTAGTCCTGCTAGTGAAGGATATTTTTCTCAAGATTTAATTATGTTTTTTCCACCAAGTAATGTGGTAGGTACTGACTCAAAAACCCCAGGAGGTGCTGTTGAAACTGAATTTAACAAGGCTATTACAAATCAAACACCCGCAAGTAAAAAAGATTGTAAAAACACTATTGAAGCTTACTACAAAGCGTTTAAAACTAAAAAACGAATTGAGCCTAACACTTTTGAACCAATGAAAGAAAAAGTTCAGGCATGTGCTAACGAATTTGACGGTAAATGGGGAGGTATTTTAAGTAATATTGACGATTATGTTGCAATTCTTAGAGGAGATAAAGTTGGTGGACCATCATCATATGGTGCAGATTCAAAATGGAGAATTCAATAAAAAAACTATGTTAAAAAAAGATATAAAAAAGTCGTTATTAGAGACTAAAGAAAGAAAAGAAAAACAATTAATCGAGCAAAAATTGGTTAAAAGTAGAATCATGATGATTGTTGAATCTGAAGGTAATATGAAAAATTTTCATTTATTGTCAGAAGAAAAACAATTTAAAATATCATATTCTATTTTTGAAGAAATTGGTTATCTTGAAGAACAAGGATTAATGACCGAAGCAGTTTGGGATTTTTTAGGTAAAATTTTTGGAAACTCCGTTGGTGGAGTTGCACAAACTATTGTTGAACCATTAGTTAATTCTTTATTAAGTTCAATTGGACTTGGTGGGTATTTTAAAAATTTCTTGGTATCATTTATAACATCAAACCCATTAAGACTTGCAAAAGCTCTTAAGAGTTGTGAAGAATTAACTAAATTAATTGCGGAGTCATTAGGTGAAGCTGTTGTAATGATGATTATGAAAGACAAAGGGATGTCAGGTCAAGGATATAGTTTTATTAGAAACGCCTTAGGTGGAGTTGCTAAAGATTATAAATTTACTCAATTATTAGAAGAACAACTTAGTAGTACAGTGTGTAGTCTTTTTGGAAAAATGAATGATAAAGCGTCTGGAGTTTATGACAAATTAAAAAGTAGTGTTACAAGTGACACCGGAATAGGTGGATTAATGGGAGCAATTGAATAGAGTATATTTCTATTCTTAGCCGAGATGAAAGTAAAAAGTTGTCTCTATAAACTGACGAACAAAAATAAAGGGGGTGTTCTAAAGTCTAAAAAAAGAAGGGTTAAACACCCTTCTTTTTTGTTGTAACAACTTCATCAATAATCCCGTATTCAAGTGCTTCATCAGCAGTTAACCACAAATCACGAGTTGCATCCAAAGTAACTTGTTCCGCAGTTTTACCACAATAAGAACCCAACAAATCAAAAAGAATTTTATTTGTTTTTTCCCACTCAATCATATTAATACGAGCGTCTTGGATATTACCCCCTGCACCACCTGAAGATTGGTGTAACATAGTTTTTGAGAATCTCAATGAACTTCTTTTACCTTTAGTACCAGCACCCAACAATACGGACCCCATAGAAGCAGCCATTCCTGTGTTAATTGTTCTAATATCACAAGAAATGTAATCCATAACATCTACCATGGATAGTCCTGACTTAACACTTCCACCAGGAGAGTCAATATGCATCGTAATGTCCAATTTATCTGATGAATCTAAGAACATTAACTGAGCTTGGACTATTGTTGACATGTGGTCATTAACAGGACCTGCAACCCATAAAATTCGGTCTCTCATTAATCTTGAAAAAATATCCATTTGAGTTACTCTCATTTCTCTTTCTTCCAAAATGTATGGAGTCATTGAATTCTCAATTTGAGAATTAAAATTATGTAAATCCAAAGATGGTTTACCTAAATGTTTTACATAATAATTTTTAAAATCTTCGCCTATATTCATATTTTATATTTTTGACAAATGTATTTAAAAATAATTAATTATCCTAATTTTTTTTAAAATCCTTCACCAGTTACGTCAGTACCTGTAGATTCTCCTTCTTCTGTTGGGTCTGTTTCGGTTTGTTCGTTACTTTTCATGTTAACAGCACTTCCTTCAGGAATGTCTTCTTCACACTTATAAATGTGAACTTGGTCATTATGTTCAAAAACAATAACTTTCTTAATGCCCTCACCTAAATTCATATCTCCAACGATATCAACAACAATACCTTCACCATCATTAAGGATTAGACCTAACGCTCTGGCGAAAATTAATGACGCATTTAATAAATCTTGAGGGTCTTGTCCTTGACCTGCTTTTTCTGGGTTTGTGTAATTTTCTTGCATTTGTATTTTTTTTAAAATCTAATAAAGATTTTTAATAAACAAATGATTTTTGGTAATCAATCCAAATTTTATGAAGTCCAGCATTTTCATTAATTAATGTTGGAGCGTAAGGTTTTACTTTTAAAAACATTTTTGCTTCTTCAGGAGTTCTGTTTCCTTTCTTAAGGTTACATTTAAAACAAGAAGTTACCAAGTTTGTCCATTCATTTTTTCCACCTCTTGATTTAGGTAATACATGGTCTAATGTTAAATCTTTTTTTGAACCACAATAAACACATTCTTGATTATCTCTTCTGTATATTCTTGACCTATTTGGTCTGAGTCCTCTTGCGTGGTATTTTATGTATTTTAAAAGTCGGATAATAACGGGACGTACATATTCATTGTATCCTGAGATAATTGGATTTTCATCTGATTTTATAATTTCAGCCTTCCCTTTATCTACCAATACAAATCCCCTTCTAACGCTTGTTACATTTAAAGGGCTATAGTCATAATTTAATACTAATACCGTACTCATTCCTTTCAATTTTTACAAACATAAGTGATTTAAAATATAAAAACAAAAAAAGGGCCAATTGACCCTTTTATAAAACTAATAATTAGTATTTTTTATGAATTGAAATTTTCCAAGTCCCAAAACATCTAAGTTCTCATATGATAGGTTAATTCCCAAAAGACACCTTATATTTTGTCTATTATCATACTAATAAATATCTAAAAAAAGTTTGGGAAGTCAAATTATTTAATTACTTTTGTAAAAAAAATAATTGTTATGCCAGAATTTGAATCTTATGTTGACGTAGATGTCGACGAATTTGTTTCTTCTTGTGATAAGAGAGAAATTGAAGAATTAATTGAGTGTTTAGTTGATGAAGGTTATCTTCCTAAAAGTGTGGTTATGACAAATCCCACCGAAAATTTAGGGGCATACGAATCTGATTTTAATGAAAATTTAGATAAACTTAAAGAGAAATATTTCTTGTTAAGTAATGAAGATGAACAGGTAATTCAAAATATTTTTAAAAAATATTTATAATTATTTGATTTTAGTTATATTTATTGTAATATTGTACTATGAAAACTATGAACTTAAATACAAATCTTGACACACCGACAACTCCTAATGGAGATGCTGGCATCATTTGCTTTAGTTCAGACATAATTTTTGAGTAATATTATATTAGCCTAAAATTGAAACCCTGAACTAATCCTTCAGGGTTTTTTTTGTTTACGGGGTGTGGACTAAAGGTTAGTCGCCTGGTTTGGGACCAGGACATCGAGCAGATTCGATTTCTGCCACCCCGACAATCGTGTTAAAAAGTTTTGATTATCTTTGCTCTATCGTATAAGGGTTATTACGGTTGACTGTTAATCAATTTATCCAAGTTCGAATCTTGGTGGAGCAGCAAAAAATGGCCTCATGGTTGAATGGTTACAATACCACCCTGTCACGGTGCGAGGTACGGGTTCGAATCCCGTTGGGGCCGCCAAATTTGCGAATATCGTATAGGGGTTATTACTCCAGACTTCCAATCTGGAGACGACGGTTCGATTCCGTCTATTCGCTCAAAGGGTGTGTGGGAACCCAAGAATATGTGATGAGCATATACCCACATTTTTTTTTTGGACGACCAATATATTTATTGTAAATTGGTCGTCCTATGAGAAACAGAGAAAAGAAAGAAAAAAAGTGTTTAAATTGTGAAAATGATATTCCTAATAGAAATGTTTATTGTAATAATAATTGTCAATTAGAATATCAAAATCAAAAAAAAGTTAAAGAATGGTTAGACGGTAAAACTATTCCAAATCGTGGTGGTATTATAATATCTAATACAATTAGAAGATATTTGTTTAGAATTCATGATTCAAAATGTCAACAATGCGGTTGGGGTGAAACAAATGTTTATAATGGTAAAATACCATTAGAAATTGACCATATTGATGGTGATTCACAAAACAATGTAATTGAAAATTTAAAATTACTTTGTCCTAATTGTCATTCATTGACTAAAACATATAAGAATACGGGAAATAGAAAAAGTACTCGGATTAAAAGAAAAAAATAGGCCTCTTTCGCATAGCGGTTGATTGCACCTGATTTGTAATCAGGTTCCGTAAGGACGCGGCGGTTCGAATCCGTCAAGAGGCTCAAATAAGGGGTTACATGTTCCAAGGCTTGGCGAGAAACACTTGCAATGTCTCTGAGGTGAGTTCGATTCTCACTAGCTCCACAAAAATAAAACTATGGCACATCCAAATTTACACGCAAAATCATCCGCCAAGAAATTTGGTGGGAAACCTGAAGATTATATCCATTTACACGAATGGTTAGATGAAACAAAATCTTGGTTTGGTGATTCACTCCACAGAATGTTTAGACATCATAGTGAAGGGATTTTTGAAATGGAAAAAAGATTTGGTACGGAATTCACCAATAGTGATGGTAAAATAGTTTACACAAGATATGTTGGTGAACAACATGTAAAAGAAGACTGTAATAACTATATCCCATCGGCCAAAGAGTGGGTTAATAACCTTTCCGAGAATAAACGACCACAATGGATGTTAAGAACATTAAAAATCGAGGATTAAAAGATATTTATAGTTTATGAAAGGAATTTTAACACCAGAAGAAAAAAAATATTTACGAAGAGTTACCAATTATCTTAATTCATTAGGGATGTATGATGGTAATATTGAGTTTGATATTGATAGTTATTCAGTATTTGACCCCAACAATATTGATTGGAATGAAATAACTCATTTCTCAAACAATTATAGGGCTGATATCCCATCAGGATTAATTCCGATACTTCAAAAGATTGTTAACTATGTTGATGAGCAAAACAATTTTGAAGACCTTGATATGGATATGATTAATTACCAAAGAGTTGAGTTTGATATTGATGTAAAAGATAAAAAAATCGTGTTTAGTCAATGGTGGTCTTATTATGAAAGAGGAGATGGGAGTTCAATTGAGTTCGATTCCGATGAAGACATTGAAAAATTTAAACGATGGGAAGGAAACGAGTTTTCCGATGTTGAAATCCCAAATGATGGTATTTTAACCGTACCATATAATGGGGGTGGAGATGCAGGATATTTGGAAGATAGATTTGACCAAAATGGTAGTGCGGTACCTGCGGGAATTGAAGATTGGTGTTACACGCAACTTTCAACAAATTTTGGTGGTTGGGAAAACAATGAAGGGTCTGATGGTCAATTTATATTTGACTTTAAACATAAAATTGTTACATTAGACCATACTGACAATATTGAGTCAAATGATAGTAATACTTTATATGAAGAAAGTTTTGCAGAATAAGATATATTTATAAAAACAATGAGAACAACATTATTACATACATTATTACTTGATAGACAAGGTCTGTTAAGAAGACTTATGCGGTAATTTGTTCAGAGCCATTCTATTTATAGAGACTTAACCCTGAACTGAAAAGTTTGGGGTTTTTTTATGGTTATATCAAAGATTTTACTATCTTTGTGGAAGAAATATCGAGGTGGTGAAATGGTAGACACGAGGGACTTAAAATCCCTTGCCCGTAGGGCGTGAGGGTTCAACTCCCTCTCTCGATACAAAGTGTTTAATAATGTGTTATGGATGAGAATGAAAAAATTGAAGAATTGGAGGGTCTAATTGTAGATTTAAAATTTGATTTAAAAAAATCCAAAGACAAAGAGTTGATTTACTTGGACATTTTATCCAACATTGATAATTCGTTAAAAGTGTTGTTCAAGAGGGAACAAGAAAATGAGAGATTTAATCTTGGTGATGATATTAATTACCGAGAATGTATTGAGAATCTAAAGTCGGCGTTGGACGAATATAAACGAGTTTATAAATTACGGTTATGAAAAAGGTATTGGATAATCTTTGAGGTCTGCTAAACAACAGACTCAAGATTATGAGTGTGAATACAAACAGAATGAAATTGAACAAAGCAACTTGTTCAAAAGATTACAGATTGATTTGGTTAAAGTTTGAATACCCATCTTATTGGGATGAGGGTGTTTATTACAGAAAAGGACAATTTTCTCACAAATACAGAGAACATAAAACTTGGAAGTATAACCGAATGACTCAGTGGAAATAAAATGTGTTGTTCCTGTGAGATAGGAATGAAATAGTCGGGTGGGATTATAAATTTTGAAAGGATTTATGTCTATATTTGCACAACACGAGGAGTTCTCAACCTCAAAATAGTTAGGTGGCGGAATTGGATAGACGCGGCCCCGTTGAGGGGTTTAACCGGAATTACAGGTTCGAGTCCTGTCCTGACTACTAAATTCAATTAAAGACAAGACCCTGACATATGTGTATGGTGCGTCCCGATGTGTCTAAGCTAGAAGTACAATAGCACAAATCACATTGACAACAGTTATCGGAGTGGAAATGGAACTCCACAATTGAATTTTAAAATGGTTTGGTAGCTCAGCTGGATAGAGCAACGCACTTCTAATGCGTAGGTCATAGGTTCGAATCCTATCCGAATCACAATTATCATATCCTCAGGTACCCCTATCGCACAGGGTGGGCTAAGTAAGATGGAATTTCTGTTGGCGAGAACCAGAATGCCTGTACGATGTGATATATGCCCCGATGGTGGAATGGCAGACACGCTTGTCTTAGGAACAAGATTTTGAGAGTTCGAGTCTCTCTTGGGGTACAAAAAAAATAATATTTGACAAATTGAAGATTTTAACTATCTTTGATATAATTATAGAAACAATGAAAACTACAATACAACATATGGTCTTTAGTAAACAACAAATAGTTTGTTGGTATGAGCGTATGCTGCCATGTAGTTCGGATGTAATCGTAGGATAATAATATAAATTTATATCATATCAGACCCCGAACTTTTAATTAAGGTTCGGGGTTTTTTTATTTTGCTCTTTGAAATATTGGTTGTATCTTTGTAAAAGATTTAATTATGGCCCTATCATCTATCGGTTAGGATATTTGGTTTTCATCCAAAAAAGTCGGGTTCGACTCCCGGTGGGGCTACAATACAGTTCCTTAGCTCAGTGGAAGAGTTCTTGCCTTACATGCAAGCAGTCGTAGGTTCGAATCCTACAGGAACTACTAAGATAATGGTCCTCACCATTCAATGGAATGTCGACAATTCCGAATGGTATCAGAGTTCAGCACCCTTTCTGCCGAGGCCTCATAAAACTCAGGAAAGCAGTTAAGATTGGAGCGAGACGGGTACTCCATCATTATCTTTATTTGGTTACGTAGCTCAGTTGGTAGAGCACTTGTTTGAAGAACAAGGTGTCGTCAGTTCGATTCTGACCGTTACCACGGAGTCCCGAATTAACGGGAAACCCCCACTCCCATATGGCAGCCAGTCCGTTAACCTGGTGAAGTGGGGTAGGATGTTAAGTAGTGGATATGTAAACGGGCTCATGCTCGGTAAGGTAAAACGGTTATACTTCTTTTTACGAGACCACATTATGGGTTCGAGTCCCATCTTAACGACAAAAGACCTCTTAGCTCAGTTGGCTAGAGCACTTCACTTTTAATGAAGGAGTCCCGAGTTCGAGTCTCGGAGGGGTCACAAAAAAATAGAAATTATGATACCAAAAAATGAAATGGTTGAAGGTTGGTACAATGGATTTTGTAGGAACAACCACATGGCATATTGGGATGGAGAAAAGTTCCAATACATCCGATATAAGTTCGGGTTCCAATTGGACACCATAGAACATTTTGAAGATGTTAAAGATAAAGGGTTTGACGGGTTTGTGCCTGTTGAAAGAATTGAAAGAATTCCTATTGATAAACAATGGGAGGTTAAAAAACAAATAGGATATTAAAATGATAGATAATTTAGAAGAGAAGGGTGATTTCTATATGTTGTATGTGTTTAAACGTAAGAAAGACCAACCTGAAAATGAAAGAGATAATCATCAATCGGTTAGAACAATTAAAACATATTGTATTGATTCAATTGACCATTTGGAAAGGAGATATGATGAGGTAAAACAACTTTGTGAAATGTTTAAAGCAAGAGCATATATTCATGTTCAAAAACAAAATCATAAAGATGTTTCTTTGGATATGTTGGCAAGTTTAGCAGAAAGGATTAAAAATGGTAATCAAAATCAAAAAGGGTTATTTGATTCGGTTGTTGGTCAAATAAAGACTCAGGAAAAAAGATGGATTGTTGATATTGATACTACTGACCCTGATTTTTTATATGAAGTCGCCGATTTTATTAAAGACCTTAGACCAATTGGATTTAAGGTCGAAAAAGTAATACCTACCAAAAATGGTAGACATTTAATCACATCTCGATTTGATGTTAAATCATTTAGTGATAGATATCCTGAAATTGATATCCAAAAGAAGAACCCAACATTATTATATTACCCAAATAGTTTAGATTAATTATGGCAACATTAGAAACACAATATAAAAACTTTCTCTTGGAGAATCCAAATTCAAAGTTTACCTTTGACGAGTGGAAAGAATGGTTAGGAAAACAAATTGAGGAAGCCCTTAAGGATATTAAAATTAAAGAATATGGAAAAGAAATTAGGAAAAATTGAGTCGGTTAGTTTTGGTCTTGGTGG
>Ga0255138_1000402_pt1 | contig 10990 bp, 10 predicted proteins | sample Law_Colum_RepA_8_FD_188545 | JGI IMG/M metagenome (GOLD analysis project Ga0255138, IMG submission 188545) | Freshwater microbial communities from St. Lawrence River, New York, United States - Law_Colum_RepA_8d | ecosystem: Environmental > Aquatic > Freshwater > River | place: USA: New York... | reverse complement strand
CGTCCTGCAGGATCGTTTTCGGGGTCAAAAGACGGAACATAACCCGTAAGTAGAGGTTTCTTGTATCCGTCCTTTTGTAACCCCTTAATCATCTTGATAAGGATATCATCCCAATCCTTAACAAATCTCATATGTGAATCTATTTGTAACGTATATGTTTCTCCGTCATATAATTGTTGTGTCAAGTTTCTTGCCCAACAAACTCCTTGTGCCTCTTGGTAAGGAATATCTAAGATTTTAAATCTTTTATCGCTTCTGTATTCATCAAGGTTATCAAACCCGTCAGATTCATTAAATTGTCTTGCGATTGCAAAAACTAAGTTTTTAGGTTTTTTGGCGTTCTCAATCATGTCTTTTAATGTTGGAACTAATTGTGGGTCTCTGTAAGACGCGATTTGGATAAAAATCTTCATTAATTTGTATTTTGTTTTAAAAATAAAAAACCCTCCACAAAAGTAGAGGGTTTTAATTATATTATTTGGATTATTTTATCTTAACTTAGTTGGAAACGTAACGTATCTGTCACTAAAACAGTGACTGGGAAATAAAAAGTGATAGTGTTCGGACCAGAAGAAGATAAATTATATGGACCTTGTGATCTTACGAAAGCTCCGTTTAAGAATGCAACTATCGATAATTCACCATCTATAGCACATGTCATCTCAAAGGTAATATAGTTGTTCACACTACTTGAAAATGCTTGGTGAGTACCATATACAGCTTGTCCCGCAGTGATTGGGAAAGTTCCCGTTGTTGCAGTAAATCCTGAACCAGCTATAGTATCGTAAGGTATTTCGGTTAATGAGTACGAGTTATCCCTTGCTCTTCCTGTATTAACAATTTCCACCCTGAATGTATTAGTTCCAAAACTTGACGCTGTTGGTGTGGTAGTAGTTGTAGGTGTTACTGCTGGTGTACCTGTTTGAGTATTTGTTGGTGTTACTGTTGGAGTATTAGTTGGAGTTTCAGTCAAAGTTGGAGTTACAGTTGGTGTTGGAGTCTCTGTCTCAGTTGCTGTTAATGTTGTTGTGGTAGTTGGAGTTGTTGTTGGTGTTGGAGTAGGGGTTTCAGTTTCAGTTGCAGTTAATGTTGTTGTGGTAGTTGGAGTTGTTGTTGGTGTTGGAGACACTTCAGGAGTGTCGGTTGGAGTTACAGATGGTGTTTGAGTATTTGTAGTTGTTTGAGTTACTGTTGCTGTCACTGATGGTGTAGGTGTTTGAGTTCCTGTCGCTGTTACAGACGGTGTAGGTGTTTGAGTTGGTGTTGGGGTCGGTGTATCTGTTACATTATCTGTAGGTGTATTGGTATTTGTCGGAGTTTGAGTTTGTGTATTAGTATTAGTTGGAGTTTGAGTTTGTGTATTAGTTGGAGTTTGTGTTGGTGTCTGAGTTGCTGTTGGAGTTAATCCCACAGTTACAGAAGGTGTTGGTGTTTGTGTTGGTGTATTACTTGGAGATACCGGAAATGCTCCGTCATCCACAATACTACAAAGTAATGCAGAATTTTGATCTATCTCAAATGTTCCGTCTAAAAACCAAATATTTTTGGTTTGATTATAGTTCAAAGGAACTTGATCCGTTTGGTAACCATCACCACATCTTCTATACTCAAAGTATATGGTTGATGTTGAACCAGTATTCGTTATTGTATATTTTTTACATGCCATTTTTTTCTTTTATAATAAATACAAAACCCTCACATAAAGAGAGGGTCTTGAGTATAAAATCTTTTTTATTTTAACTTATTTTCAAATATCCATAATTAACCGTAATACCTGACACTGTATTGTTTTGAATACCGAATACAAATGTATTTGTTGATGTACCTACAGATGGTGAAGCGGTGGATATTGCACCTGCGGTTCCTATAATCTGTGCAGGTATACTTGTTAACAATATTGGATTACCCCCACCAGTATAATTCCATGCATACTGAACACCGATTACGGGTACATTAGAATTACTAACACTTACCGTAGCATTATAAACTATTATACCATTTGGTATATTTGCAAGAGCCCATAAGTTATACATATTATTAATATCAACTGTAAAACTGTAGTTATTAGTTCCTGGAGTCACCGTCCAACTACCTGTAAAACCAGATAAACCTGACGTTCCACTTGTTCCTGAAGAACCTGAACTACCTGAAGTTCCTGAAGAACCTGAACTACCTGAAGTTCCTGAAGAACCTGAACTACCTGAAGTTCCAGACGAACCTGATGTTCCGCTTGAACCCGATGAACCACTTGTTCCTGAAGAACCTGAACTACCTGAAGTTCCACTAGTTCCTGAAGAACCGTCAGAACCTGAAGTTCCACTTGTACCAGAACTACCTGAAGAACCTGATGTTCCTGATGAACCTGAACTACCACTAGTTCCACTTGATCCAGATGTTCCTGATGAACCTGAACTACCACTAGTTCCACTTGATCCAGATGTTCCTGAAGAACCGTCAGAACCTGAAGTTCCACTAGTTCCACTTGATCCGTCTGAACCACTTGTTCCTGAAGAACCGTCAGAACCTGAAGTTCCACTAGTTCCACTTGATCCGTCTGAACCACTTGTTCCTGAAGTTCCTGAAGAACCTATTAATGTTTCTTTTAAAACTTTAAAAGTTTCGGTTAGACCACTATTATCCATAACAAGATAAGCCCCCGTGGTGTCTCCTGTATATGTTGGTAATTGGCTTATTTTTGTATTTGCCATTTTATTTTTATTTTATAAATATGTTTTTATAATCCGTATTTTGATTTATCGGCATTGAAGTTTTGTAAAACTTGTGCAGAAGTTAATGATGTATCATACATTCTTATAATTCCAACAGTTCCTTTGAATGGAACTTGTAATGTGCCAGTTCCTACTGCAACCCTACCCGCAATACCAACAGGACTCGTATTACTAACTTGTCCCACACCAACTAAACTTGTGGTTCCGCCAGATACACCATCTCTATAAACTGTTAGAGTGTCACCAACGAAATCAAATACCGCAACTAGTTGTTTCCAAGTATTAACTGTAAATCCTGTTAAACTAATACTACGGAAGTTAGTACCGTCGTAAACCGCCACTAACATACTACTTGCACCTTCATTAAATCTAATTGTGTAGGGGTACCTTGGTTCATTGTTTAAGTTCCATTTCTCCAACAATTCAGCCTCACCTGCGTTAGGTTGACCATTTGCAGGATTGAACCATATCTCAACCGTATATTGTTGAGAATTTGTGAAGTTTGTTACACCATTCACACTTGGTATTCTACCATAAGATGAGGTTCCGTTAAAAGTAAATCCACTTAATATATTGTATGTTGGACTTCCTGATAATGTTGCATCTGTACTACCCACAGTTGTATCCCAAACAGTTCCTGAACCAACATAACTACTTGGTTGTAAGTAAAGTTGTAAGTTGGTAGATACAATATTTGGTGTTGCGGATGGTGTTGGAGTGTTAGTATTTGTTGGTGTGTTAGTTACCGTTGGCGTTTGTGTCGGAGTTTCCGTATTTGTTGGTGTTGGTGATGGAATAATATCAATTTGAATATTATCATCATTTTCCGCAGTTGCAACTGAATCATCTTCAAATAGTAAGAAATCACCATCAGGTAAAGTAGGAGTTGGTGTTGGTGTTTCAGTTGGAGTAGTGATAGGGGTTTCACTTGGAGTTGGAGTAGGAGTTTCTGTGTTTGTAGGAGTCTGAGTTTGTGTTGGTGTAGATGTTGTAGTTGGTGTTGGTGAACTAGTCGGTGTAGGTGTCTCTGTCGGAGTTTCAGTATTTGTTGGTGTAGGTGTCTCTGTCGGAGTTTCAGTATTTGTTGGTGTAGGCGTTTGTGTGGGCGTTTCTGTTTGAGTCTGAGTAGGAGTTTCTGTTGCAGTTTCACTTGGAGTATTAGTAGGCGTTTCTGTATTAGTTGGAGTGTTAGTTGGGGTTTCAGTTGGAGTTGGTGTTTGAGTTTCTGTTGCGGTCGGAGTCAAACCAGCGGTTGCGGTTGTACTTGGAGTTGCAGTTTGAGTTGGAGTTTCAGTAGGAGTTACCGTAGGGGTCTCTGTGTTGGTAGGTGTCTGAGTTATTGTTTCAGTTGGAGTATTTGTAGGTGTTTCTGTGTTAGTTGGTGTCTGAGTTATTGTTTCAGTTGGAGTATTTGTTGGAGTATTGCTAGGTGTGTTTGTTGGTGTCTGAGTTATTGTTTCAGTTGGAGTATTTGTTGGAGTCTCTGTGTTAGTTGGAGTCAATGTTTGAGTAACTGTTGGAGTTGGTGTTTCAGTTGGGGTAGGCGTAGGTGTATCTGTAACATTATCTGTTGGAGTTTGTGTTGGTGTTTCAGTTTGTGTTGGAGTGTTAGTCGGTGTTTGAGTTAAGGTTGGAGTGTTAGTCGGTGTAACTGTTGGGCAAGGATTCGGTGCAGTAACATAAACAATAAATGTATTATCAACAGAAGGAACATAAACAAATACAGTACCTTGAGCAGGATCTGCTGAAAATGTAAATGATAGGACTTGTTCTCCTAAATCTGTTGTTACATTGTTTGAATCTAAGAATTTAGCAAAACAAACTTGCCCATCATAGATTTCACTTGATATTGTTATTTCGTTATACTGACTCATTATTTTAACATGTACTTATACTATTAATTAATCCGACTTGCCATAATGTTTGACCACTACAGGTTATTGTCTTCTCACTACTAAGTCCGCCAGTAGTTACTAATTTCTTACTCGATAAATCAATAAAGTTCGGAGTGGATCCATTCCAAGATTGTATTCCAAGTTGAGAGGCTACCTCATCTATTCTTGCAGCAATGCCAAGTGTTGGCCCTCCCGCAAAACATAAACCAACAATTTTATCTACACCTCCAATATTTGCTATCAATCCTGACCCTGAATCACCTGGATAAATAGGATATAAACAATCAGGATATACTCTTGTAAATGAAATACAATTATTAAAATATGCAACTGTTGAGGTGCCTTGTTTTTTAAATCCTGAAACTCCTGTAACATAAGATACTCCCTGAATTGCTAATCCACAAAGAGATCCTTGTTTTACACCACTACTTCTTCCACTACTTGATACATTAACATTACCAACCAACGCATCTATTTCTGCTGTTGTAGCAAAAGGCATTACAGACGTACCACTTAAACCAAACTGTTTATACGATTCTGAATTTGACATAACACTTTGATCAATAGATACTAAAGCTCCATCAACTTGATTATACAAAGGCGCTGATGATATTGGAACGTATCTAACTACTTCTCCTATTTTTAAGGATGATGACGATGGTTGGATATCACCCGTTTGATATGCCGAATCATTTGTTTCATTTTGAATTAAACCTGGAAGTGTTCTTTGACTTGTATAATAAGCGTCTGCAATTACAACATGATTATTTGTCACACCAACTAAAGCACCTGTTGTTGTATCCACGGCAAGAAATCCTAAAGTCCCAACATATCCTTGTAAATTTTGAGAAGTTAAAGAAACCCCACCTTTGATAGGTCTTACGGTTGCCCTATTACCAGGAGCAACTGTTTGCCAACTATAACAACCACTTGTAACACTCGAAGGACAAGCAAACGTTTCGATGATACCTGATTCAAACACATCGGTATTGTAAGTTACTCCATCAATTTCAACAGATGAAGGAAGAATTTGATCTGAAGGTATTTCAGATAAAGGCAGTTTTTTCTCAACGGTAAATACAATTGACGGTTCTCCGGTATATTCACCATTTCTGATTTTATTACCGAACATAACACCAACACCCTCAGGTGTTGAGTCAAATAATTCTTGTATTTTATTTTTTATATTCTCGTTCATTTTTTAACTTTAAATTTACAATATACTGAATCCCATAAAGACAGTCTGTGTTGTTTGTCTTGTTGGAGTTACAGAAGGTGTATTTGTTGGTGTTTTTGTCACTGTTGGTGTTACTGTAGATGAAGGTGTAATACTTGGTGTCATTGTGTTTGTAGGTGTAACCGAAGGTGTTGTGGATGGAGTCTGTGTCGGAGTTTCTGTTGCTGTTGGTGTTAATCCTGTTGTTACTGTTGGTGTTGGGGTGTTAGTTGGAGTCTCAGTATTAGTCGGGGTATTAGTCGGAGTTTCAGTATTGGTTGGAGTATTAGTTGGCGTTGTTTCTGGTGTGGAAGTTACTGTTGAGGTTGGAGTTGGACTCGGAATGTTACAGTATACTTCATATTCAAAGTCATCAAGTAATATCGCACAACTACCGCAATCAGGGTTATACATCGAGAATGTATCCTTTAACAACTTAAAATTATGTTTTACTTCAGGTGCCGACAATGGCTCAACATAAAATCTAAATTGAGATATTCCTCCTTCAAATGTTCCTCCGAAATTTTGTTCAAGTAATATCGAAGTAGTAAGTGCCGATAAACTTGTTCCACTCAAAATATTATTAGGAAAACATTCAGGATCTTGTTGATAAGTAAGTCCTGTTAATGATGTTGGACAACCAGTAAAGGTTAAATTCTCATGTAATCCTTGAGTTCCCCCTCCCCATGAAATATTGAACGGTACACCAACTTGTCTTTCTTTTTCTGTGTTTAATGCTCTCGGGATAATCTCCTCAACATCATCGACAACGAAAAATCTTTTTCCGTTAACAAATATTATTAGTTGTCCTCTTCTATATTTTTTAGTTAAAAGCCAATCTTCATTAAGTTGAACAATTTCCTTAGTCGGAGTTGATAAATTGTCGTGAGTTATTGGTGGCTCAATTAAAGGTCTTGGATCTGCCTCCAAACTATTTGAGTATGAAAGACTTGTTATTTGACCTAATCCTCCTAAATAATCCAAGTCACATTCGTCATACCACGCATATCGTTTCCAAACGACATCAACTTGAACCCAATGTTCCTGATTCAAATAAGTGGTTCCACTACACGCATCATTTATTCCTTTTTCTGAACAATATTCATTAATGGTATATCCTGTAACATATGTTATACCTGATGTTTCACAAGCTCCTGTTGTTACACATCCTCCAGTCATTTGTAATGTTCTAACGCATATTTGAGGATTTGATGGGTCACCCTTAAACTTTACCGCCAAGGCATTTGACATTGAGTCAAATTTAGGATCGGCATCCTCATCTGGAACTAAGTCATGCTCACAGCAACAATTAGAACAGGTTAATCCACTTTCAGTTATTCCTTGAACTGGATATATCGTAACACAATTATCATTTAAAGTTATTGTTTGATTACATAACTCAACGGTATTACCTGTCAATAATCCACACAAACAAGTTTCACATAAAGTTAAACTGTCAGTAACTCTTGTATAACCTGAATCAGATTTTGGATGACCGCTGGCAAAGTGGTAGAATTTATTTTCTGCCCTTGTTCCCATGTAGAAGAAGATTCCACTATTATTTGGGTAATATTGATTCAGTGTCGTATAACCTGAACCTGGAATATATTCATTGACTAATCTCGGCTTTAATAGAATCTCCGCAGTCCACCCCCAATTCATTCTTTCAGGTAAAATATCATAATCATAACCAAACAACTTATAGAAACCTTGATAAAATCCACCATAAAGTTGTTCGTATCTTCCAACCGTAGTTCCCGTTACAGAATAAAGTTCATATAAAGTTTCCGCAGTAATTCCTGAGAATTGATCATTTGCTCTTGTATTTCCGGTTACTTGGAAAAACTTCATTCTTCTATCAAAATGTAGTCTATCAAATTTGTGTTGGTCATTGAAAAATCCGTTAGTGTAATGAAGGGTTTTACCTGTCATCTGATCCACTAATCCGTTATCGATTCCCGTCAATCCAATATCACATACGGTACCCGCAGTAAAACAATCAAGGTCTAAATCTTTACCATTATAATAGTTAAGTGACACAACAGTGTTTCCTGAATTGTAGGTACCATACTCCAAATCCAACATTTGATTAGACTGAGGATCATTTAAATCTAAACTTACAGGTAATTTATTACCATAAGTTTCCGCAATAAGATATGGTGAAAATACAACCTCTTGATTGTAATCTCTCTCATCAGAAGCCAAACTTAAATCCGTAATTTCATTAACAGGTTTAAGATACCACTTCCTATAATTGTATTGATTTATGTTTTGATACGACATACGTTATTGATAAATACCAACATCGCAAGTATTTATAGTTAAAAAAAACAGGATGATTGCAATAGATACAGAACTATATTCAAGCCCGTATTATTTTTTACTTAGAGATAAAGGAAATAAATACTCCTTATATTTCTCAGTTGAAACTACTTTGACTGAAGCCAGAAGAAAAGACGAGAAAATTGACTTCGACAAAAAACACGGTGACAAGGTTAGAAAACGCTTGTCAAAAATTGCCAAAGAAAAAAAGGTAAAATCAACTAAGGAGGTTAAGGGTGAGATTGAAGAGTTAATAAATGCTGACGGTTCAATGGCAAATTCGAAAGTTCCAATCTTAGATCCAAAGTTACACCCAAAGAAAACAATGGACCAAACTGTTCCTGCATCAAGAATAACAAACGATCCTGTTACTCGTGGATATAGAGTTTATTATGGTGAGTCAGTTGAAGAAGTTGATGAAGAAGATATGTCAAAAGCGTTTGGATATCAGGAAACCTCAGGTAAAACTCCTGATCAAACAATCAAGATCTTACATAAGATGGGTGTTGAAAATCCTGTGGAAAGAGCGGAAGAAATGGGAAAAGATCCTAAGTTAAACAAGAAAAAACTTAAAGGATCTGACATGAGAATTAGAATTACCGAAAAAGAAACTCTTGAGGAAATACAAAGAAGAAAGATGATTAAGGTTGTTGAGGACATCTTAATGACAAAAAAAGAAAAGGATTCTGACGTTCGAGAGAAAGAATCGGAAGTACCTTCCGTCTTATTAAAAAACATTAAATCGTTGAAAAAACAAGCGGACAAACACGGTATATCCATGTCTACGTTAATTAAAGCATTAAAGAGTGAATAAAGACCTATACAATAAGAAAATTAAGTTTCCTGAAGAAATGAAAGAACATTTAAAAAGTACTTTTTCATCGGTTCAGGGTGCTGATCAAAACACCGAAGGATATAATAGAAATCAAGAACTTCAAGGTCAATCAAGTATCACATACCAACAACTCAAAAGAATTAAAAATTTCTTTGATAATTTTAAAGGTATACCAAATGAGCCATCATATATTTTAAATGGTGGTGAAAAAATGAAAGGTTGGGTAGATGGAGCGTTAAGATTTTTAAGAGACTCTATTCATGATACAAAACACAATAAGTCCGAAACAGGAATGCAGAATCAACACATACAAAGTCACGAAAAAGATTTTACCAATGTTAGACCATCACAAACACACAAATCAACCTTACAAAAATACGATACTGCAGTGACTGAAAGCCTTAAAAGAATAAACAATTTAATGAATAAATAAAAAATATGGGAAACGAACTTGCAATCGATTTGAATCAGAATGTGGAGAATCAATTAACCGCAATCGCTGATGTAGAAAGAAAAAGATTAATCACAAGGAATGACTATGCCGCTCAAGCTCAGATATATTCAGTTAACAGTCCAGACGCTATTGCTGATGGAGATGAATTAGGTAGAGGTACAGGTATATTCTTGGATGTCTATAACCCAACAGCGGGTACTAGTACTGACGTTGCGGAAAGAAAAAATGAGATAAAAATCAACAAATTTAACTCAACTAAACCTTATCCGAATTTTGCGTTATAATGAGATTACAATCATCTCTTAAAGATTTAATCTTAGAAGTTGCATCAGTTGATAGTATCACAGATGCAATCAAAAAGAGACAAAAAGTGGTTATCTACTATGATGGAGATGAACCAGGAGGTAGAGGTTTGCGTGAAATCGAACCTGTATGTCTTGGTAGAATGAGAGGAACTAATAACTTGGCTCTTAGAGCATGGGATGAGTCTGGTGCATCTCACACAGGATATAAAGGAGAACAACCACTACCAGGGTGGAGACTTTTCAGACTAGATAAAATACTTTCAAACAAACCAACAGGAGAAACTTTTGATCAAATGAGACTTGGTTTTAATCCAAATGGTGACAAAAGTATGAATAGTGTTATTATTATAGCAAAATTTTAATTTATGAGTAACGATTTAATGCAGAAATTAATGATTTCTAAAGCAATAATTGACAAACACAATAATATCCCAAGAGGGAATTCGCCAGAAATTAGTTCACCACAATCAGTTGCGGTTCAGGATTTTTCAGCCCCACAAGCAAAATATAATTTACCTTCAGATTTAATGGAACAATCATCTAGACCAACTAACACAGCCCCTGTAGGTGTAGACGCAATCAAAAAATCTAAATTACCTGATGAAATTAAAAGGTTAATGTTAGAAAACCCAATTCAATCACCACAACAGTCTTCACCTGTTTTATCAGATGAATTGATTGAAAAAGCGTCAAAGTTAATGGGTACCTCAATTAAAAAAGAAACACCTCCTGTTGTTGCGAAATCAGTAACTCAATCTCCTAATGTCGACATGAGACAATTGTCTAAATTAGTTAAAGAGGCTGTTAACTCAGCTCTTGAAGAAAATGGATTACTAATTGAGAGTGTTGAGAAGAGTAATGATCTTTTTTCATTTAGAGTTGGTCAACACGTTTTTGAAGGAAAAATCACAAAAGTTAAAAAAGTTAAATAACACCTTTCTTTAATAGACAAAAATTATTATAATTTGAATAACAAAATTATAGTATGTCAAAAATTAAGGTATTAGTAATCCCATCCGATAGAACAGGTGTGGGCAAATTTAGGTCAGTTGACCCTCACATTTTTTTACAAAATCAATATGGTGATGAATTCCACGTGGATATCGTTTACGATCCTCCAATGGATACCAATTACTATAAAGACTATCACATTGTACACTATCACAGAAACATTGGTCCTGATTTTGAAAAAGGAACTGAACTTGCAATCAAGTTAAAGGATATGGGTATTGTC
>Ga0255138_1000399_pt1 | contig 11004 bp, 8 predicted proteins | sample Law_Colum_RepA_8_FD_188545 | JGI IMG/M metagenome (GOLD analysis project Ga0255138, IMG submission 188545) | Freshwater microbial communities from St. Lawrence River, New York, United States - Law_Colum_RepA_8d | ecosystem: Environmental > Aquatic > Freshwater > River | place: USA: New York... | reverse complement strand
ATATAAACGCGGACGATATTAATAATTATCAAATATTTGCGTCTTATGGGCTCGCAAGCTCGCCCAAGCGTCATTGTTTGATGCACTTTTTTGAATGACATTAATTAACAATTAAATATTTTTAGAATTTCTCACAGACGATATTAATAATTATCAAATATTTGCGTCTTATGGGCTCGCAAGCTCGCCCAAGCGTCATTGTTTGATGCACTTTTTTGAATGACATTAATTAACAATTAAATATTTTCGAAATCTAAATACAGACGATATTAATATTTATTAAATATTTGCGTCTTATGGGCTCGCAAGCTCGCCCAAGCATCATTGTTTGATGCATTTTTTTGAATAACATTAATTAATAATCAAATATTTTCAGGATTTATCACTGACGATATTAATAATTATCAAATATATTGCGTCTAATGGGCGAGCTTGCGAGCCCAATTGTCATTGTCTGATGTATTTTTTAAACAACATTAATTAATAATCAAATATCTTCAGGATTTCTCACAGACGATATTAATAATTATTTGATATTTGTGTCTTATGGGCTCGCAAGCTCATCCGAGTATCATTGTTTGATGCACTTTTTTGAATAACATTAATTAATAAATATTTTCAGATCTAAACACAGACGATATTAATAATTATCAAATATTTTGCGTCTCATGGGCTCGCAAGCGTCATTGTTCGATGCACTTTTTTGAATGACATTAATTAACAATCAAATATTTTCAGATCTAAACACAGACGATATTAATAACTATCAAATATTTGCGTCTTATGGTTTTGCAAGCTTGCCCGAGCGTCATTGTTTGATGCACTTTTTTGAACAACATAAATCATTAATCAAATATTTTCAGGATTTCTTACGGACGATATTAATAATTATCAAATATTTGCGTCTTATGGGCTCGCAAGCTCGCCCAAGCATCATTGTTTGATGCATTTTTTGAACAACATTAATTAATAATTAAATATTTTCAGATATAAACGCGGATGATATTAATAATTATCAAATATTTGCGTCTTATGGGCTCGCAAGCTTGCCCGAGCGTCATAGTTTGATGCATTTTTTGAAAAACATTAATTAATAATCAAATATTTTCAGGATTTCTCACAGACGATATTAATAATTATCAAATATTTGCGTCTTATGAGCTCGCCCGAGTTTCATTGTTTGATGCACTTTTTGAACAACATTAATTAACAATCAAATATTTCTAGATCTAAACACAGACGATATTAATAATTATCAAATGTTTGCGTCTCATGGGCTCGCAAGCTTATCCAAGCGTCATTGTTTTATGCACTTTTTTTAATAACATTAATCAATAATTAAATATTTTCGGATCTAAACACAGACAACAATTATTTTAAATCTAAATATGAATGAAATTAATTAATAAATTACAACATGATAAATAAAATGTATAACAATATGTTATTACATGATGCGAATCTACAATTTAAATTATTTACTGAAAAAAAATGAAATATAAAGTGCTAAGAAAATAACCGTTATATTATAGTGGTTTATCACGCTGATATTAACCATCATGGATTAATTATTAATCCAATAGTCATTGATAGTAAGTAGTTCGTATTGATCAATACAAGAACGAAAAACTTAATGACAAATTACCCAAGACAATATTTACATTGTCAACCACATTGATTAAGTTCAATATCCAAGACAATATTTACATTGTCAACCACATTGATTAAGTTCAATATTTGTGTTTAATGTGTTTTACATAAACAGTTGTGTTTTCTGTACATATCACTTACTCAATGATTAATAATGCGCATTATTAATCAAAAATTATTATTGTCCGATCAAACAATAATAATTGTAAATTTATTTATACATTTCTCTAACAACAATTTGTACATCAAATTTATTTTCAATATACACTTCATAATGCACATTCTTATACAAAAATATATATCTTGTGAATATATTCATGTTATTTATTATTTCTGACAATTCATTTGATGTGGAATTTAATAATTCATCATAATCACAATATATATGTGTTTTATTCATAAAAAAATCATCAATAGTTAGTTTCTTCATTACTATTCTTCTTTCATTTTATTATAATTTTTTAGCCAATTAATTAATCGTGTTATATCTTCATGTAAATATACAAATAATTTAACAAGTATATAATTATAAAAAGTAACAGCAAATCGTGTTCCATATTTACCAAATGTTGCACCCAAAGCATTTATAAATGACACAATTTTTACCCAGTATTTTCCCAAGTAATATAAAAATTTAGCTAATATTGTAACAGGCCATGGAATATATTTCCCATCATGTCTAACATACATGTCCAAATATCTTGTATTAACATTGTGATTGTTACATATGTATAAAATATCATTAGCAGCCGCGTGTCTACCATCACATATTGGTATTGATGTATATTTAGATATTCCACACATTGATGCTAATTTTTGCATGAATTCATATTTTTTATTATCAATATCTCGTTCAATACCCAATATAAAATCATCTTTGTATTTATTTGTTCTTGTTATTCTAATGTTATTTAAAACAGTGTTTATTTGGTTAGTTAATTCTAATTCAGATAATGATCCACTAACAAAACCACTTAATAAATGATACACACTAGGAATATAATAACAATCTAATCCAGATATATGTGGTAACATGGATCCAATAATTTGTATATCTCTCAATGAAACATTTGGCACTACTGTCGCCAACATTAATGATGTGATAACAGACGAACCAGAATATGGTGCCATTTTTTGAGTTATTTTTGTTAAATTTTTCTCAATATGTTCATCAATCATATTCAAAATAATGTTTTTAAATATTTCTGTAACTTTATCAAAATATCCCAACAAAAAGTGAATATCATTATATGTAACTGGAATAGGTTTATCATTAATACTATCAACTATCCAATTAGTTACAGCTCTAGTACTTCTGCATAATATAGTCATATCTTTTTTATCCTGGTAACAAACTTTTTTATTAACACATAATGGTATAATTCGTTTAATTATATTTGCAACACGAATATATCCATATGATGGACGATTTGTTCCTATTTCTGTAATATCTCTTATTTGAATTCTTTGTCCATTAATAATCATGATATTTTCATCATTATCATCATTTAATTCTTCAATGACTTCTGGTTGATAAGTTGGTTGTGGTTCTTCATAATCTTCATCCAATTCATCAATTCCAGAATCAAATGATGCTCTTTCGACTAATTCAGCTTCTTCATGTAATCCTAATAAATCATAAGTATCGTCATCTGTATCTGCATCAACAACAAAATACTCATCAGAATCATTTGCTTGTGAGTTAGTAATAAGTTTAGAACACTCATTTAAGGCTCTGTCAGTCATATTATTCATTATGCGATGAGCTCCATGTCTGGCTATATGTGATTGTTTAATGCCTTCTATTGTATTAGTAATTATATATTCTCCTGTATCATTTGCTGTTTTTTTTGCTATTTTCGCATAATATTTTGTGTTTTTCTTTATTTTCTTATAACAATAATTCATATTTTCTTCATTTATATATTGTTTCGTTGTTGTTGACACAGTTTTTACTATATCATCTATATTGATGGATTGCGTCATATTATTAATGAGAGAGGTTTTGCAGTCTTTACTGTATTCATATATTTTGGCATAATCTATCATTAATTTATTATTAATAATAATAATTTATTATACCATTCGAATTTTCAATTTTTTGACTTAAAAATAATGTATTTATTCATAAGAATAAATTGTTTATATTGTGTAATAAGTAAATGTTTAATAAAAGAATGATGACTAATGTCGTTACACAAATATACCAAATAGTATCACTAGGCATATTTACATCATCTGCTAGTTTACATGTAGTTAATAATGTCATTATTCAACATAACAATCCAACTGAACAAAAATATATGTTTGACACATTATTTACCAGGTATATATTTAATTATTATAATATAATGAATATTTGCCGAGCTGGATTAGTTTCAGTATGTTGGCCACTGTTATCTATTATTGTTAACAAACCAATTGACTCAATATATAAACCACTGTCAATGCCAATAACATGTACTTATAATTGTGATTTAAAACCAATTAAAATATTTGATGGTTATCCTAATCAGAAAGTTGATTATTTTGATAATGGATTATATTTACTTCAACATGAAACAAGTTAAAAATTAAAAACATTATTCAAATAATTATCTACATTATTAAATTCACGTTCACTATCTATTTTATCGTACATATAGTCAACAAAACATTCACGACCAACACCAACTTTCTTTACCAAATACTCAATAATGTCTATACATTCCATTGTTAAAGCAGTATATATAAATTGATTCATTCTCGATGAAAAATCATCACAATTTAAACCAATTGTTTCATGTAAAAATATGACATCTTTAATATCATGTCCACTTACTTCATGTAAGATATAGTTGTTTCTATATCTAAAATCATTAATTGTATATCCAATTTCAATCAACCATGAAAATATTTCAATCGAATTAAATTCATTTATTATATTTTGTTCTTTAATATCATCTATATTTAAGCCTACATTATCATAACAATATTTTAAGCATGTTAAATTCATTTTAAGTTTAGCTTTCTTAATGTCATTTGATGTTACCCCAAATTCATCAACAAGGAATTGTATAAATTCAATTCCATAATAATATTCATTTAACTTAGATAATATCATTATTCCAATTCTATCGTTTATATTATTATAAATAAATTTATACACATTGTGTGCATATGGATATCCAATATAATCACTATTTAATAGTATTTTTGCATTCATTTCCAATTGATAGTAACAATATTTGAATATTTCAGCACAATCATGAATATATAACAAGACTATATATTCATATAATTTATCTTTAACTTCAGATGGTCCATGAACATTACATAATTCAACAAATAAACCCAAATCATTTTTTATCATTGCATATTGTATTATGTTTTTTAATGACAATTGTTCTAAATTATTTGATACAAATTCACTTATTAATTCATATTTATTGTAAAACTTAACATATTGAGCATTAACATTATAATCCATTGTTAAATATTTGTCAATATTTTCGATTGTATATTTTTCTTCGGACAACAACTGATATTTATTATTGGTTAGTTGATATTCAATAGTCATTATTAGTATTATATTTTATAGAAAAATAAGTATATAATCGCATTTAAATTAACACATATTATATGTCAATTTTAACTTTTTGTAATAAATAATCAACAATTGTTTTATGTTTATATTTTTTAGCTTGTTTATATGCAAAATTATCATCTGATTGGAAATCTTCTTTTGTTAATCCAATATTTTCATGCAAATATTTAACTACATTAATATGATTACCACAACATGCTGTTCGACATGCATAATTATTCCATGATTGGAAATCTTCTTTTGATAATTTAATTTCTTGATGTAAATATTTGACGATGTTAACATGACCATTTGAACAAGCCCATTTACATGCATTGTTATTATTTGATCGTAAATCTTCTTTTATCAATCCAATTTCTAAATGCAAATATCTTACAATGTCAATATGTCCGTCATAACATGCAAATTGAAACGCATGCTGAAAATCTTCTTTGGTGAATTTAATCTCTTTATGTAGATATTGAACAATATCATAATGACCATTTCCACAAGCCAATTGGCACACATCACAATAAGTATATCCATATCCATAATCATTAGCATCTTCGTGTGAATAAAAATTTTCACGAGTTAAACCAAAATGTTTATGTAAATATTTAATTATATTAAGATGTCCTTTTACACAAGCATGTCTACATGCATAATTATCATTTGAAAAAAAATCATCTTTTGACAATCCAATTTCTTTATGTAAATATTTGATAACATTTAAATGGTTATTACTACAAGCCATTTTGCATGCATAATTGTTATTTGATTGAAAATCTTTTTTTGTTAGACCAATATTTTTATGCAAATATTTAACAACATTTGTGTGACCATTATTGCACGAACATATACATGCAGAATCATAATTATATTCTGTCTGAAATAAAGATTTTGTGCATTTCATTTCTTCATGTAAATATTTGATGTCATTAAGTTGTCCATATTTACATGCACATGTTATATATTTAACAATATTATGATTTTCGAATTTCAAATAATCACTTGTTAATTTTAGCACATGAAAATTATTGCATGTATATGCTGTATCAAATAACACAACAATTGACTCCATTGAAAGTTGATATAAAATTGGAAGTATATTTATATGACACTCTATACAAGCTACCATTGTGTCTGTATTTTTTTGATTTATAAAACGTTTATAATTGTTAATTATATTCTTATTTTGTTTATTTATGTAACATTGGTGCAATGACAACCAACATGCAACATTGGTTGTTGATGATATATGTCTATATATGAGGTTATCAATGTGTAAATCATTAAAATATTTGCGTGAAATGTATATAATATCGACTATATTCATTTTTGAATAAATATATTGTAATACATCATGTGTTTAATAAATCATTTTTTTTATAAAAAAATGAATACATAATCACATTGAAATAATCAGTAATATTTACATTCAAAAACAACCATGATCATGAAAAGAATATTGTTTGTTATTTTTATTATTGGCATCAATGCCGATTTGCAACTAACTGAACCAGTCATTAAACATGCAATTCATAAATATGTATTATCTAACGATATTGTTAAATTGCACGGAATACAATATGTTTATAACAACTATTACAATAACACTATACAAATACCAAAAGATTGGTTCATAGGAAATTCAGTTAGTATAGCGGTGTTGAAAAATTATTATAATATACTCGAATATTTGCACAATTGGAAAAAAATTAATAAAAACGATATTGAGTATGATAATGGTATTGCTATCAAAATTGCATGTAAATATGGAAGATTACGTATTCTCAAGTATTTTAAATATCATATGAATGTAAATACAAGCACATTTAATAAATATCAATGTTCTGTGTTTTCATTGGTTAACAATCGCAAATATGTTACGAAATGGTTATCAAATATTTATGATCAAGAATATTATGCAAGAAAATATGAATTAACTTATCATTATCATGAACACAAAAAACAATACATTATGGAAAATACAAATTTCGATGCATGCAACCACATTGATAAATTGTTACCACATTACTTATACAAACATGACATTACAGAAGCTTCAAATATTGTAAAATTATGTCCGGATGAATATATATCATTTTCATCATTTAATGATTTAATAATATTTTCGATAACATCTGATAATTTACATATCATCGAATTTATCAGGAAAAATACATATGTTGATAAAATTAAAATGATAAATTATATTCCATTGATTTGTGAATATACAAATATAAAAATATTACATTACATGATACATGTAATTGGTTTAAATACTAAATACATTAAAAACTCAAACTGTAAAGAGATTTCTAAAAAATATAATAACATAAAATTTAACCAATTAATATCCAAATATCAATAACTTATATATAAATGAATGGAGTTGTAATAATGATATTAATTATTTTAATTGTAATTGCTTTATTTTATAAATACTGGACACATATTGTCGATTTTCTTTATTACACCAAAATTTTGGGTGAAGGAAAAATGACAACATTAATTGAAAACAATAAACTCGAAAATCCAATAAACAAAAAAAATAAAATATTGATAATAACATTTGATAACAGACCCAATGAAAAATATGTTGAATTACATAATAAAAATCTTGAAGAATATGCAAAAAAATGGGATTTAGAATATAAATTTATTACAGAATGTAACCATAATATTTACTGGTGTAAAATGTATATGGTGTATGAACAGTTACTGACAAATAAATATGATTATGTTATGTGGTTAGATTCTGACACTATTATTAAGAAAATGGATATTAATTTAAATGACATTGTAAATAAATATTCAAGTGATATTTACGTTGGACTTGACAGAGAAGATGTTTTATTTGGAATGGATTTTATGGATCTTGCTGAAGCTATTAATGCTGGAATATTTATCATAAAAAATTCAGAAATAGGCAAATCATTTATGAAAAGCTGCATAAATTATTATGAAAAACATTACGATCAATGTTATGTTGACGATATTAAATTGAATGGATTATGGGCAGGGCCATGTTATGAACAAGGTCAAATGAACATACAAATTGTTAATAATTTTAGTAAATATACAACAATTTTACCTCGTCTAATATTTTATAATGATGGTAAATGTAATAATAAATCATTTATTAATCATGTTTATGGCCAAACAGCAGACTATAGAGAAAAATGTTTTAATTAGAAAATTTAATTATATTATAAGTAATTTATGTATCATTTTTTTATTTAATCCCAATACAAAAGTGATCATTTGATCATATGTATAGTCATCTATGTATTCAAATGAAACATTTTTATTTAATCTATTTAATTCAATGTTGATAACATCATCGTATAATTTTAGTATATCTTCTTTAGTTTCCATCTGAATATATTGTCTAATGTGCATACTTATGTCAAATAATTCTTCAATGTCTATTTCATAATCAAAGAAAAATTTTGTCCATGATGTCCAATCTGGAAATATTATATCTGGACGAATGGTGTGATTTTTACCAAATGACCGTAAATCAGTACAGTTTGTTTTGAATTGTTCTAATGATAATACATCTTTTTTCAATTCATTTATATATTTCATTATAGTCTTACATTTAATTGGTAGTAATACATAAGCCATTAATTTACCTGGATATAGTCTTAGACATCTGCCAATATTCTGTATTATTGTTTTTTTATTTGATCTTGGTTCGGCAAATAATACAGAATCAACACATGGTAAATCAACACCTTCATTATATATTCCGACTGACAAGATTATACTTATTTTTCTTGATGATACAAATATATTTTCTTTATCTTGACGTTTTTTAGTAGAATCAGTACATAACATTGAAAATACATTAACATCAATATTATGAATGAAGCAATATTTATTAATATAATTTTCAAATTGTTCAACATTTTCTTTTGATGATAAATATGTTATGTTCTTTTTTAAATTATATTTAATCATATTTTCAATTAAGAAAATCGCCATGTCATCAAAATCATTACATTTGCCATTAATAACATTGAAATTGCATATAATGTTGTCATTTATTCCTTGGCTAAATGAATAATTATAAAACTCTTTGCCATAAATCTCATTATCATTCATATTAAATTTTTTGTTTTCATTGATCAATGGTGTTGCGGTGACAAATAAATATTTACTGGACATAAAATGTGAATCCGGTTTGATTAAATCTTGATGAAATTTATCATCGCCACAAGTATTATGTGCTTCATCTAATACAACTAGATCAATACAAATAGCATTGTTGTCCTTTAAATTTTTATTATAGTCTGCAACAATATTAACTATTTTTGATGCCGAATTATATGTTGTTATCAATATTTTTGGGTGTGGTTTTTGCAAAAAATTTGTGACACCCCATTCACTCATACAATTTCCATCACCCCATGATTTGATTTCAATATTACTGTTTTGTTTTTGCATGTCATCAATTAATTGATTTAATAAAATTATTCTTGATGTCGAAATAATAAATGATATGTCACCTTTTTCAATACATGATTGAATACATTTATATATAGTTCTTGATTTTCCATATCCACAACATGCCACCAATGTACCTCTCGTGTTGTGTTCTTCGAAATAATGATTATTAAACGCGTTTAATGCTTGTTTTTGTAAAGAATCTTTTGATATAGCCATATTACTATAATTAAGAAGAATATTTATATGTATAAATAAATCATTTTTTAATGTCAATATTTACATCTTGTATTAGATATTTAACTACTTCATATTTTAAGGATTTACATGCAGCTTCAAGAACTTGGTTATTGTTAAATTCAAAATCTTCTTTAGTGAATTTAACTTCTTTATGTAAATATTTAATGATATCAATATGACCATTCAAGCAAGCAGTTTGAAAATCTTCTTTGGTGAATCCGACTTCGTCATGTAAATATTCTACCACATTTAAGCGATTAAATTGACATGCTAATTCACAAGCTATATTATCATAAGACTTAAAATCATCTTTGGTAAATTTAACTTCTTTATGTAAATATTTAACAATATCAAGGTTACCAATTTTACAAGCCTCTGAACACATGTAATTTCTATCTGATAGAAAATCGTGTATGGAGAATTTAAGTTTTTTATATAAATATTTAATAACATTAATATTTTCTGTTCTACAATACATTACATACCAATATTCATTACCGAATTTAAAATTTTCTTTTGACAATTTATTTTTCACATGTAAATATTTAATTATATACAAACTGTCATTATTACCTATCAAAAAATTAATTTTATTCCTAGAAATTGAAATAAAATCTTGTTCGGTAAATTCCATGTGCTTATTTAGGAATTTTACCATTCTTAAAGTTATCAAGAAACGATAATGTAATACAGCGTTTAAACAGAATTCTTTTGTCAAACTAACTTTTTTATATAAAAATTTAAAAACAAAATCGCGATATTGAACCATTTTCTTTTTGTGAAAAGGTGGTAAATTTATTTTGGGACCAATATATTTACTGAGTAATTTAAGCATGAATTTATTTGCATGATAAAATGTTTTTTCAATATAATTGTTGAAATCACCAACATTACAAATTATTGGAACAACATTTATGTGTATTTCGATACATTTTATGATTGTAATTTTATTTCGTTGATTTAAAAACATTTTGTAATTCAATATAATATCACGATTATCATGATTGATGTATTTGACATGTATTTTATTCCAAACCGATATGTTGTTTGTGTATGAAATGTGTCTTTTGTTAAAATTAATAACAAATTTGTAA
>Ga0255138_1000392_pt1 | contig 11137 bp, 10 predicted proteins | sample Law_Colum_RepA_8_FD_188545 | JGI IMG/M metagenome (GOLD analysis project Ga0255138, IMG submission 188545) | Freshwater microbial communities from St. Lawrence River, New York, United States - Law_Colum_RepA_8d | ecosystem: Environmental > Aquatic > Freshwater > River | place: USA: New York... | reverse complement strand
CGCCCCACGACGCCCGCCTTACCACTGTGAGTATGGACAATCTGCGGACGCGTGCGGCGGAAGTGCCTCCGCAACCGCAGGTAAGCGAGGGCGTCCATGAGCGGGTGGACCGGACGGACAAGGCTGGGCTCCAGCTTCAGGAGTCCGGGCACCGCCAGGGCCATGGATTCCAGCGACCCTTCAGGCCCGCGAGTGGGACCGGAGATCAGTTCCACCTCCCAGTCGGGAATCCGACCCAGACCAAGGACCGAACTCAGGGTGTTTTCCTGTGCTCCGCCGACAATCAACCGGGTGATGACATGACTCACACGCATGGGCTCAACGGGTCGGATGCCGGAATGCCCAGCGTGCGGACTGGCACTGCGAGGTCAGCGCGCAGCCTTCAGTGCGGCCAGTCGGTTCACGACATTGGTATGCTCGGCGGTATTGGTGGGGGCCAGCGCGATGTACCGTTCCAAGTTTTTCAGTTCATCGGCCGGTTTCTTTTGCTGGCGGGCGATTTCAGCCAAACCGAAGCGAACTTGGAATGTTTCGCGGCCGTCCTTGATCAAGCGCTCGTAGTCACCCTTCGACTCCGGCAACTGATTGAGCAGCAGTCGGGAAATGGCCCGGTTGACCCGCGCCACGGAATTGTCGGGATCCCGGTCAAGCACCTTGGTCAACGCTTCGACGGCGGGAGCATTCCGGCCCAGTTGCATGAGGATCAGTGCCCGACGTGACATGGGCGCGGGATCCGACTTGGCCACCTTCTCCCAAGGTTCTGTCAGGGCCAGTGACTGATCGGTCTTGCCCAGAAGCAGGTAGAGGTACGACAAATAATCGTACAACTCCGGATTGTTCGGATTCAGGCGAAGCGCCTCCTTCAACGGAGCCTCCGCGGCAGCCAATTGATTCAGGGCGATGAGCACGCGCCCATCACTCTCGGCAAAGCCCGCCTTCTCCAACGGAGTCCAACGCGGCCGAGATGCATCAGCCCGCAACTCGTTGAGGACGTTGGTCGCAGAGCCCATGTCTCCGACCGCCAAAGCGGCCGCAATGAATCCAAAATGATTGAATCGGTTGGTGGGAGACAGTCGCGAAGCGCGCGCGAAATTCACCGCAGCGCGTCGAACCATGTCGTCCTTTTGGGCCAGAAGCGCCGAGCCGAAGAGACGCAAGAACTCCGGTTCGTCCACCGGGCCGTAGAGATCCAGCAACCCGGGTTTGCCATCCCAAATCTTGACCAGATCGGTCGAAAGCGATTTGCCCGTCATCAGCGCCTGGTTGACTTGGAGATTCACGTTTGCGGCCGCGTTATCCGCGTTCAGGCGCAAGGCCTCCTTGAAGAGAGCCGCCGCTGCCTTCAACCGGCCAGCCTCTTGCAAGAAGACCCCGGAGGCGTTGGCCGATCGGGACCACATGGCGGCCACGATCACCGAGTTGGAGGAACCGACCGATGCATTCTGCACCACCGCATCCAGCGAAGGCTGAACCTCGCTCCAGAACCGACTCACCTGCTCCAATTCCGCATCATTCGGCGCACTGGGCAGGAGGGCTTTACGCGGCAGGGCTCCGTGAAGAGATCCGACCGGACGAAAATCAAACGGTTCAGCGAAGAAACTGAAAACCGGCGTCGCGAAGAAGGTTTGGTTACTCTGGGCAACGCGTGTGGCCAGCGTCAGCCACTGACCGGCGATATTGTCGTTCGCGGCGGCAATCGCCTTCAACGCCGGCCAACGCTCCGACTGCCGACTCGACAGAAACTGCCGATAGGCGCGGACCGGTGCCAATCGCGTCTCGACCACCAAATGCCCGCCCTTGCTGATCAGAGACTCATTACCCGCAATCAACGCCATGGAAAGCATCGGGTCATCGGAAAAGACGACTCCCGGAGTCCGATGGAGTGGAGCCAGCATGGTGAGCGTGTAATCACGGAGGCTGGAACCGTTGTCAGCCCGGATCGTTTTCCAGTTCTTCGCCACCAAAGCCGCCGGGACCACGAGTGCCAATGCAACGACCGAAACGCCTGCCAGACGCGACAAGCCGGAAGACAATGGTGTGATCCCATAAGCATGCCGAGGATCCGGCCGTCCGGTCCAAAGCAGCAGATAATACCCCGCAAAATAACCCACCGAAAGAGAGGCGCAGAAGGAGAAGGTCAACAGCGGCACCCCATAGCCCAACTGGCTTGGACTAAACTTCAAATCAAAGCCCACCGCGATGCAGAGGCCGAACCAAGCCAGCGCAAGCCCCTGCCACGCCAGCGTCGCAGCCAAAGTGTCCAAACCAGCACCCATACGGGACGGCCAGCGGATTCCGGCGCCCACCAACGGAGCGATCATCACCAAAAACAGGAACAGAAACCGACCCCGCGGAAACATCAGGAGATGGCCGACCTTCAAGCTCAAGCCCGCTTGGAACATGGTCCAGAAACCGTCATCGAAACGTCCGGTCATGCGCGCTGACAGCGGAATCCAAAGCAGTAGCGAAAGGCCAACGAGGCCCGCCAGCAGCATTCGGGAGAGGAAGCCCAAATTGAAGAAGCTCCAGCCACGGATCCAAACCATGGCCACCAGGAACATTGGCGCAAATCCGATGAAGGCGTGGGTGTTGGCAATGCCCACCCCGATGAGGGCCGAAACGATCCACAGGCGGGACTCCTTTTGATCCAGTCGATATTCGACCAGATTACGCACCGCCACCGCGAAGATGAGCAAGTCGATCATTTCGCCCGTGAAAGCCGTCGCGTGCTGCCAAAAGGTCAACTGGAAGGCCAGCAGTCCCACAGCCAAGACGGGAGGAACCCATGCCAACCGGATGCTCAGGAGCGCAATGTCGGAGAATTCGCGGATGCGTTCCTCATGGCGTCGGTCGTGAGGCAACAAAGCCACGCTTCGGGCGAGAAGATAGACGACAGCCGCCGCCATGACCGCCGTCAGGATATTGGCCTGCGCCGGGAACCGCGCACCCGCCAAAGACGAGACGATGAGACCGAAGATCTGGTTGAGGGGTTGTGAAAACGCATTTTCAAAGCCCCAACCAGCCGCCTCGTAGACGGGGCGTAGGCTGTTGACTCCGATCCAGACATTGCGCGTCAGCAGGAAGACGGCAAATACCGTTGCGGCCAAAATCCACGGCAATTTCCGGGTGACGAAGAGTCTCGATGAAACGGAGGCGTCATCCATAGGGTTGCTCATAGTTTGGAAAACCCGCAGGAAAGGCAAAGTCGTTTCATCATGAAACACGCAACCTTAACATTTCCTCCACTTCCTGGTTTCCTCTCAACCCGAATTCAAAAGGAGCAGCTCCAGTCCAAAACGTCTCCCTAACCTCGAAAGGGATCCAAAGCCCCACTGCCCCGGGAATAAAAAAGGCGCCCGGTTAGCGGGCGCCCTGAAAAACCGATGAAATGGTCAGATTACTTGGAACCGAGGATCGCGTCCTTCGCGGCCTTGGCCACGCGGAACTTCACAACCTTCTTGGCCGGAATCTTGATCTCAGCACCAGTGGCCGGATTGCGACCCACACGGGCCTTGCGGTTGACCAAGACCAACTTACCGACGCCGGGGAACGTGAAGGTGTTCTTGGCGTTCTTGTAGGCCAACTCAGACAGCGCCTCGAGAACGGTCAGCGCTTGCTTCTTGGTGATCTCCGCCTTCTCGGCGAGTACGGCAGTGATCTGGGACTTGGTGAGGGCTTTAGCAGCTTTGGCCATAATTTTGGATTTTGTTGGGATGTGTGTGGAATTCCGAAACGACTTCGGAGCGGATTTAGCAACGCGCCCACGCGTGTCGCAAGAGAAAAACCCAATGAAAGCGCGGTTTTTATCCGTTTTGACGTCGTCTTGAATCTGGCAAATCGTTTCAAGTATCCGGTGACCTTGACTTGCAGCCTTCCCCCAACACCATCGGTTTCCTGATCCGAGCGCCTGCAGAAGAGCTGTCCACTCCACTGCAGCCCGGGAGATGAATCCTGAACGCCACCATGAACCCACGTCCCAAGACCCGAACGGTGACCCTCGGTCTTCTGCAACATGCCTGCGGGCCCAATCCTCAGGAAAACCTGAAGGCATGCCTCGAAGCGGGGGCTCGAGCCGCCAAGAATGGCGCCCAAATCCTCTGCACACAGGAGTTGGTCTGTTCCCAATATTTTTGTCAGTCGGAAGAGCACCGCTACTTCGAGTTGGCGGAGCCCATTCCCGGGCCCAGCACCCAAGCCTTCCAGAATCTGGCCAAGGAACACGGTGTCGTCGTCATCGCCTCACTCTTCGAAAAACGGGCTGAAGGCCTTTACCACAACACCGCCGTGATCATCGATGCCGATGGATCCCTGTTGGGAATCTACCGCAAGATGCACATCCCGGATGATCCGTTGTTCTACGAGAAGTTCTACTTCACCCCGGGAGACACTGGATTCCGAACTTGGGACACCCGCTTCGGCCGCATTGGCGTTCTGATTTGCTGGGACCAATGGTACCCGGAGGCGGCTCGACTCACCGCCATGAGCGGGGCTGAAATCCTGTTCTACCCCACGGCCATTGGTTGGCACCCCTCGGAGAAGGCCGAGTACGGCACCCATCAACATGGTGCTTGGGAAACCATCCAGCGCTCCCACGCGGTCGCCAACGGATGCTACGTGGCCGCCGTCAATCGAATCGGCCTCGAACAACCGATCGGCGGCGATGGCCTCGAATTCTGGGGCCAAAGCTTTGTCGCTGGCACCAGCGGCCAGTTGCTGGGCAAGGCTTCGGTGGATCAGCCCGAGAATTTGTTGGTCACGGTGGATTTGGCGAAGGTGGACGTCACCCGGACGCACTGGCCGTTCCTGCGAGACCGACGCATTGATGCCTATGGCGACCTCACCCGACGCTACCGCGACTAATCCCACGTTGTCTGGCGCATTGGACCGTCGGTGTCTGGTGATCATCGGAGGCACCCAAGGCCTCGGTTGGTCGGCAGCGGAAGCATGCCTGCGAGAGGGGGCTCGCGTCGTGGTGGTGGGACGGGATCCCCTACCCGATGTGGCCGCCATTCACCGTGTCCGAGATCGGCTCGAGGTGATCATCGCCGATGCCCGGGAGCCCGAAACGGCTGAGCGGGCTATCGATCGCTGCGTCGAGCGCTTCGGAGGATTCCATGGTCTCTACCACGTCGCCGGAGGCAGCGGGCGCGCTTGGGGTGATGGGCCGTTGCATACCATTCCGCTGAGCGGATGGCAGCAAACCCTGGACCTGAACCTGACGACGGCGTTCCTCTCCAACCGCGCGGCCATCCATTGGTTTCTCCGGGGAAAACAACCCGGCTGCATCCTGAACTGCGGGTCGGTCCTGGCCAACTCCCCTTCCCCGGAACTCTTCGGTACCATGGCCTATGCCACCGCCAAATCGGCGTTGGTGGGAATGACTCAGGCATCCGCCGCCGCCTACGCGCCACACAACATCCGCGTCAACCTCGTGGCACCCGGGCTCACCGCGACTCCCATGTCCCTCCGGGCTCAAACCAACACCACGATCCAAGATTTCATCACTCGCAAACAACCGTTGGACGGTGGGCGCATGGGACGCCCTGAAGACTTGGATGCGGCGGTCGTCTGGCTGCTCTCAGAAGGCAGCCGATTCGTCACCGGACAAGTCATCGCCATCGACGGCGGTTGGTCGGTCTCAGAGGCGGCCGCTTCGACGGCACCCGACCGATCATCGCCTCCTTGCCTTCTACCATCACCATGAACACCGCATCCGAAATAGAACCGTATTTTCTGGGAATCGATCTGGGCGGATCCCGCATCAAGACCGTGGCCGTCAATGCGGTGGGGCAAACCCTCGAGCAGGAATCCATCCCATTCGAGGACCGGGAAATGGAATGGGCAGGCCGGATCCAGGAAATGGTCTTGGACCTGCGAATGCGCCGGGGTTGGCCAGTCGCCATGGGCTTGTCGGCCCCGGGTTTGGCCGCACGGGACGCTCGATCCATCGTGCATATGCCGGGGCGCTTGCGCGGACTTGAGGGTTTGGACTGGCAACAGTATCTCGGGTTTCCCAAGCCCATCTTTGTCTTGAACGATGCCCATTCGGCATTGCTGGGAGAGGCTTGGATCGGCGCAGCTCAAGGCCTTGAAAACGTCTTCATGCTCACGCTGGGCACCGGCGTTGGCGGAGCAGCGATCGTGGATGGCCACCTGCTCCGCGGACATCTGGGGCGCGCCGGCCACCTGGGGCACATCACCCTCGATTCGTCGGCCAAAAACGACGATGTCGGCACACCGGGATCGTTGGAAATGGCCATCGGCAACAAGACCCTGAGGGAGCGGAGCCAGGGACGATACACATCCACCGAGGCCTTAGTCCGGGATGCCCGGCAAGGTGAACCTCAAGCGAAGGCTCTCTGGCAAGATTCTGTCCGAAGTCTGGCGATCGGCATCAACTCGTTGATCAACGTGCTGGATCCAGAGGCTGTCATCTTGGGTGGCGGAATCGCTCAGGCAGGTCCTGATCTTTTCGAATGGCTCACCGAAACCTTGCAACGCCATGAGTGGTGTCCAGCGGGCTTGGGAGTCCGAATCTTGCCTGCCAGTTTGGGCGATTTGGCCGGGGCTTATGGGGCAGCGCGCCAAGCCATCCTTTCCCAATCAGGAAATGTCGGCACCGTGAGTTGCTGACCCCTGTTTGAACCGAACATGGGGAGTGCTTCACTACCCTGGCAGCGACTTCTGGCGGCGCACCGGCCAGCATATCCATCGCGGCAACCACCTATTGTCGGGTTGAATCATTGGAAAACTAACGGTTCCTAAAGGCAAAAGAACTCCTGACACGAGTCCCGATGTCGGGGCAGTCGCTTGGGGGAGAACGACTCGGATTTCGGAGGATTCCACCGGCCTTCCAAGGTTCTTCCCAAGCGCTATTACCATCCCGTCACGCCCGGTGAGGCGCATAAAGCAAAAAACCACCTTGGTTACCCAAGGTGGTTTTGGAGGATCAAACCAAAATTACTTGCGACGGCGCAAGAGGAGCGCAGCGGCACCGAGAGCGCCCAGAGCGACGGTGGTCGGCTCGGGGATAACCGGGGCGCCAGCAGCCAAGGCGAAGGTCTTCATGTTGCCCATGCCGCCCGGGATCGCGAGAGGATCGGTCGGGATGGTGTAGGTGAAGGTCTCGGAAAGACCGGTGCCAGGAGCCTTGGCGAGGGCCGAAGCGGCACCAGCACCAGCAACAGCAGAATCCCAAACGGCGACCTGCAAGGTCACGGTGCTGCCGGCAGCGAAGCCGTCGAGGGTCTGGATGGCGTTACCTGGGCCACCGACACCGGCGGGGTTCCAAGTACCGGGGGAGCTCGTCGTGGCAACGCGGAACGGAGACGGAGCGAAGTTCTTCGTCAGAGCGCCAGCGGAAGCACCGTACCAGACCTGAGCGAGAAAGCTGGTTCCAGTGATGCCGTTAGGCTGAGCAGCAGAGGTGACCAGAGCCAGGCCCCGGTTGCCGATGTCGATCGATCCCTGACCGAAAGCCGAAACGACCAAAGCCGAAGCGGCAACGAGATAAGCGAACTTGTTCATGGTTTTTTCTGTTAGGACTAATTAGTTGACAGAGAAATTACGGGAGTAGGTACGAGCGGCACCCTTCAAGAAGAAACCCTCGCCCACCTTGACGGTCGGAGCGGACGGGGCCCAAGCGCCGTCAACGAATTCCTTGGAAACGAACGAGGCACCGGTCCATTGATAGACGACGTCACCTTCAGCAGCGGTCAAGCCACCGGCAGCGGCGTCGGTGAGAGCGCCAGCCAAGGGCACAGGAACCGACAAGAGATTGATACCAGCAGCGAGAGCCTTGCTGTTGTTCAGGCTGACCTCACCGATCAAGGTGATGGTGGTCGCGGCCGGAACCTTGATGAAAAAGCCTTCGCCCGGAGTCAAGGTCATGCCAGGAGCATCCCAAGCGCCGTCAACAAAGGAGTTGAAGGTGTACTTGCCGTCGAACTTGTAGACGGCGGTGCCATCCGGAACGTTCAGGACGGTTCCAACCTTGTTGTCACCGTTGTTGAGCTGGTTACCGATCAGGTTGAAGCCTTGGTTCAGGCTCAAGCGGACGTATCCAACGATGTTCTGGCTGGTCACCTGGGCGGAGCCAGAGACAGCGCCGACAGCCGCGACAACAGCGGCCAAGAGGAGCGATTTGGTGTTCATTGTGGTTTGATTTGTTCCGTGTGTGGGGAAGTTCTGGCAGGGACGCAATCGTGCGTCAACGGATTTTTTAAACTTTTCTAAGTCTGTCTTTCGGCCGCGGTGACGGTGTTGGCCAAGAGCATGGCGATGGTCATCGGACCCACCCCTCCCGGGTTCGGCGTGATCCATAGACATTTGGGCTGAACCTCAGCAAAAGCAACGTCGCCTACCAATCGCGTTCCGGTGGGACGAGACGAATCACTGATGCGATTGACACCAACATCAATGACCACGGCACCGTCGCGAACCATGTCGGCCCGCAAGAACTCCGGCATCCCCATGGCCGCAATCAAAATGTCGGCCCGCCGGCAATGAGCAGCGATATCGCGCGTGGCGCTGTGGCAAAGGGTGACCGTGCAATTGGCCCTCGGAGATTTCTGAATCAAGATCGACGCCATGGGCTTCCCCACGATGTTGCCGCGGCCCAGCACCACCACTTCAGCCCCTTGCAGCGGAACCCGGCTACGCACGAGCAGCTCGTGCACTCCAGCGGGAGTGCATGGCAAGAACCCTCCGGCATCACCCAGCATCAGGCGCCCCACATTGACCGGATGAAACCCGTCCACGTCTTTGCCCGGCAGAACGGCGGAGTAGATCACGGCCGAATCCATATGCCGCGGCAGCGGAGCCTGAACCAAAATGCCATGACACAGCGGGTCTGCGTTCAAGCGGGCGATCAGGGCGAGCAGCTCGGCCTGGGTGGTCTTCTCGGGCAGCACCGTGGTGTGGGATTGAATCCCCAGTTCCCGGGCCTTCTTCTCCTTCATGCCGACATAGACCTGAGAGGCCGGATCTTCCCCGACCCGAATGAAAGCCAAACCCGGTTGGACGCCGCGATGCTTCAAGGTGGAAACCCGAACCAAGGTTTCCTGATGGATGTCGGCCGCGATGGCACGACCGTCGATGAGATTGTTCATGGGATGAATCCTGCCGCTCGAAGCTTTCCCTCAGCGGGCAGAAGCTTCTTCGATAGACTGCACGCGCAGGATGACTTGGGTCCGGTAGCGCGGATCCACATATTCCTCGGCGATCACCCGAACGGTCTTGCCCCGAAATCCGCTGACCGGCGTCTGGGTGTCCTTCTGATCCAGCAAGAAGCCCAACATTCCCTCGCCGCGCTGAGGGCTGCGCAGTTGATAATGAGATGGAGACTGCGGCTCGAGGCTTCGGACGACTTTCCCCACCCGGCTGACAATGCGAACCTTCTCGGAATACTGGATGGACGACTGGGCTGAACCACCGCCCGATTCACGACCTTCCGGCTCCATCGTCACCGGAGCGACCGCGACCGGGGCCGGCGGAGTCACCGGGACAGGAACAGAAACCGGAGGGGGCACTACCGGGGCTGACACCGGGGGCACAACGGCCACGGCGGGTTTGGAATTGTTGGCAATGGGAGCAGCGAAAGAAACCGGATCACCATCGGCGGGAAGGATTCCACCGGTCTTGAGCGCAGCCACCTGGGGCGGGCGCGTGCCTGAGCTTTCGATGAACTGGGACCCTACGTAAGCTGACAAACCGGCGGGCGGCTCTACTTGCAACCAGCCGTCGGATTCACGGATCTCGGTCAGCGTAGCCCCTTTCTTGAGCACTCCCAGCTCGCCGTAATTACGGCCCGGCCCCACCCGCAGACGGGCTTCGGGAGCCTTGATTTGGTGAGCAGCCCGGTCGACCAAGGGCGCATAAACCCACACCGCAACCTTCGACGGCAGGGCGATCCGAGTGAAACCATCCTTGGCGCTCCCTTGAGTTTCCAGCGTCTCACCACGCTTCATCCAGACCAGGACTTCGCCATCCAGGGAGGGTTGCGAGCGGATGTTGACCCGGTCGCCGCGGATCACAACGGTGTCCGCCAAGGCAGGGATCACGCACGTCAGTGCGGCGAGAAACAGGGATCGAGGACGAGGACTGAAGGACAAAAGGGCCAAAACGGACGAGCAATTCATGCGTTCGAAAGCAATGACCGGATTTCGGTCGGCGTCAATGCGCGCCACTTGCCCAGAGGCAATTCTCCCAACTTGATGGGTCCAATCTGGGTTCGACGCAACTCGGCGACGGTGTGGCCCAGAACTTCGAAAAGTCGGCGGATTTCCCGATTCTTACCCTGAGACAACTCCAACTCCACCACGCTGTGGGAGTTGTTGGCATCCACCAATCGAGCCCGTTCGGCCTTCAAAAGATCTCCCTCGTGCTCAACGCCTTGGGTGAAGCGGGTCAGTTGCGAGGACTCCAGGCGCCCTTCGACCACAGCCACGTATTTCTTGCGCACTCCGTAACGCGGGTGGGTGAGCTTCAGCGAGAATTCGCCATCATTGGTGAGGAAAATCAGCCCCTGGCTGTCCCGGTCCAAGCGACCCACCGTGAACAAGTTGGACCACTCGGCAGGCAGCAATTGGCCGACCACGCGACGTGTTTCGGGATCGGTCCGGGTGCAAATGAAGCCCGGCGGCTTGTTGAGCGCGATGTAGAGCTTCTTGCGCGCCCGAACCGGACGGCCTTCCGCCGCCACCGTGTCATGAACCGGATCCACCTTGGATCCCAATTCGGTGACCACGCGTCCATTGACCGTCACCACGCCACGGGCAATCAACTTCTCGGAGGCGCGCCGGGAGGCGACACCGGCATCGGCTAGGAACTTCTGAAGGCGAACAGTGGGCATGGGATGGGGGAAAATCGCGACGCCGATTGCGGGTTTTCTACATCACCCACAATCGGCGTCTTTGAGAATGGCGTCCTGAACTCGACGTCAAGGGGATGGACGTCCTGGGAATGAACGTCCTAGGAATTGGGGCCAAAGCCCGTCACTGGAAGCCTGCCGTTGATGATCGCATGGCGGATTCCTCCAGTCGGACCGGCCACCGCATTACTCCGGCGGACGGGTCTTGCGCAGACCGGTCACACGGTCGCCTTCCTTCCACTGGGAACGGCCCTTGAGAACGGCGAC
>Ga0255138_1000390_pt1 | contig 11175 bp, 13 predicted proteins | sample Law_Colum_RepA_8_FD_188545 | JGI IMG/M metagenome (GOLD analysis project Ga0255138, IMG submission 188545) | Freshwater microbial communities from St. Lawrence River, New York, United States - Law_Colum_RepA_8d | ecosystem: Environmental > Aquatic > Freshwater > River | place: USA: New York... | reverse complement strand
CTTTTAAGAACAAGTCAGTTATTAACTGGTTATATATAAACGAATATAAGGAAATGATAAGTTATCTCAAGGATAACAAATTAATTGACTAAAATATTTACAAGTCTTTTCTACAAAATAAACATTTGGCAACCATAATACCAATTGAATTATATCCACATTCTTTACATATATTTCTGTCATAACTAACACAACATTTTGGACTATATTTGTAATCATGACCTAATATATTACAAAGACATACATCACATTTAAATTTTTTATTCGTCATGATTTTATGATTATTTAAGATGGATATTGTTATTTTACCATTAATATTTATATTTTCACGATCAATGTCAAAAAATTCAACACAATACAAATATATTTTTGTATAATATTCATAAAAATCAATGTTTGTATTTTCATTTGTTGCAATCATATGCAAAACATATTGGATCAGGTGATCAAAGTCATGTTTTTCAAAACCAATTTCTTTATGTAAATATTTGACTTGTTCAAATAATTTATCATTGTCATCATTACATATTTTTTGTATGATTTTACAATTATCACGTCTAAAATCATCTTTTGTAAATCCAACGGTTGTGTGCAAATAATGTATTATTTTTATGTTTAAATAATTGTCAAAAATATTATTTATTGTTTTAATATCATATAAATTATTTTCATGAACATATGATAATGTATAAATATTTGCGCAAAAACATAATGCCAATAAAATCTTCCTTGTCAAATTTAATGTTATTCAAGATATATTGTATAACATGATCAAGATTGATATTAATTAAATGATTCATGCATTCTTTATTCTTAAATACTGAATCATTTAATTTAACAACATCATGCAAATATTTTAGTCTTAATTGATGAACATGTTTTTATATTGTACCAATTATCACTTTTCAATGATAATTTTTCAAATAAATATTTAACAACAATATTCATTGATTTACTGTAATAAATTAATTAGATACATAACTTAATAATATCAATTTTAATTGATATATGGGATGATAAATATATTAACGTTTACACGTTGCGACTTCATAATTATTTATTGTTATAAACCTGCCATCTGTTGTTAATATATCAACAACATCATGATTTTCTGTTATATAATTAAATTCAGCATGTTTTGCTTCGATTATTTCACCGTTAATACGTAATAAATGATTATCAGTTACATATAGTCCGTTTAAAGTAATCCATTTATCATTGATTATATTCTTCTTGATAATGGCAGCATCTTCAGGTAATTTGAATTGTAATAAATTATCATATGCAAAACAAGGTATCGGTTGATTATTTGATGCATATGTTACTCTTAACGACATTCCAGAATCAATCAAATAACCAAATGTTCCATCTAACACTCCAATTGCTCCAGTGCTATCAACGGTAACAGACCCGATGTTGTTAATAATAGACGCATCAGTATCTACATATAACCAACTTGATGATCCAAAATTCCATGGACTGACATTTAAATCAACACCTGGTAATAATATTACTTTTAATGAACACCCACCTAAATCAACCAATCCAGTACAGTTAATGGCATCATAACCATTTGGTGAAGCTCCTCTGTCACCAATTGAAGTAGAATTGACGTTGATTTCCCATTCGAGAGTATCTGTAGACACTAAAGTCATTGTTCCGAACGATAACAAACCTGGACTTGATCCTGGACTAATAATAGTGTTTCCTAATGAAGTTATGTTTTGTATACTAGCTCCATTTCCTTTAACGGTGCAATTAGAACATATCAAATTAGTGATGACGAAATTAGGATTGGCAACAAAAGTGCCATTAGTAACAATAGTATTTCCATTATTAACAGTTGAACCAGTTATGTTCAAAGTTCCCGATCCAGTTTTCCTAAATCCATTAAATGTTACAGATCCAGTTAAATTCATTGTGCCTAGACAATTAATAGTATTTGTTCCAATATTGTTGAATGTTAATCCTGAATTAATATTAAATGTTTTTTGTCTGGATGATAATCCTTTAGTATCAGATGTTAATAAATCACCTGTCGACCCATATATAGTCAACGATCCAGATACTAAATTAATAGATGCAGGCGATGCTATTGTTCCGTCAATAATTAATTTCATTGTTTTACATTTGGCTCCTGATGGCAATGTAATAGTGCGTGCAATATTTGAATTGATTGAAATAGTTACATCATCATTTTCTGTCGGTATTGATAATGTCGACCAATTATTGGCATTATTCCAATTACCATCACTATTAACATTCCACGTCATTTGTAGTGGTGCAGTATATGTGAAATTGGTTATCATTGTATTGAGAGATCCAACTCCTCTTGAACTATTGTATTTTGCTCTTACTATTAATTCTATAATTTTAGGAGATTCAGGAGATCCATTAATTAATCCCGATGTAAAAGATCCTGATCTATCATAAGCTCCAATCATGACATTGGTATTGTTTACATAAATGTATAATCCACTTGGCAGTCCATCATTTAATGTAAGTGGTTGGTCACCTGTGACTGACCAATTAAAAGATATAGTTGTTGGAAAAGTTATACCACCAACTGGACTTAAACGAACGCTCGTAATAATGTTGTTGTTTGACGAGCTAGTTAATATGATTTATCCTGATTGTGCGTTTTCTCCATCCAATATTCCTCCAACACCATTTATATTAAAATTCCAATTGCCAACGACTTCTGTCGTTGTTGCAAATGTACCATTAGGTATATTAAATTGATTTGTAAATCCAACTGGTATTATATTTTTTTACAAGAAAAAAAATATTGTACCAGATGAATTTGCAAATTAATTTGATATACCACATTTCTTATAACTTTAATTGTGTTGTTGGACACAATTAATATTTACATGCCTGTGAATATAATCATAATGATATTGATATTGATAAATGGTGCTTTTTAGGAAAATTATAATAAATATTAAATAACACAACAATAATGGATCTGTCAAATGTTAATTCAAACAACATCCAAATGTTTTTATTTTCCATACATTATTTATATGTGTGAAAATAATAAATATTTGAAGTATAAAACCAAATATCTAGAATTAAAGAAGTTAATTGGTGGAGCTGCAAATTTTGGTGATTTAAAATATTTAGGTTCTGGCGCTGATAATGTAACATTCTTATTATCCAATAAAAACAACACTATAATCAGAATAAGAAAAGGATGTATGATATTAGAAGATAATGAACTAGAAACAGTTAACAAAATGATTAATAACACACCATTATATTTTGTGAAAATATTAAAAGTTGGAGAATGTAATGACATAAAAGACAAGTTGACCAGTGAAATTGAAAATGTTAAAGATTTTTGTAATGATAATAATTCAAATAATACAACTTGTAATTACACATATATTATTATGGAAAATGCATCTGGAATTAATCTATTACATTATTATGGTGAATGTTTTAAAAATTTACTTACATCCACTTCTTTTGATTTGGATATAAACAATGAGAGCAATAAAAAAAAGATGTTAGAATATATTAATTTTTTATTTGGTTTTTTCATTAAAATGGTTGATGGATTGATAAGTGCCAATGATAAATTAGGTGGATTTATTCATGGTGACTTGAATTTTAGAAATTGCAATGTTGAAAATAATACTAACAATCCAATTATTTATGATTTTGGTGCTTCTTCAATTGGTGAAATTAATAATAATCAAGACATATTAAATTATATAAAAGATATTCTAACAGATACTAATTTAGATGCATTTGTGTATAGATTAATTTTTACAAATTATGATACACTTCATGATAGTGAAAGGAAACTAATAAAAGAAAATTTTTACAAATTAAACAAAACTCTAAGACAAAATAAAAAAATAGAATCATTGCTCAAATATTTTAATCAATCACCTACCAGTTATGGTGGTGTTAGGCTTAATTTTAATTCACAAAAATTCGAACCACTTGCACAATTTAAGGAGTCACTTGAACAGATTAGTAATTTGTAATAAATTAATTTTGTTTTGCGAACTCACGCAATTGTTCTTGGAAACTCTCATTGGGGAAGATAGGGTTGTAAATTTTCTTTACAAAATCATATGCCTCATCATATGACATTTTGTTTTTTTTGATCAGATAACCCAGCAAGATACTTCCGCTTCTTGAAATACCCGAATAGCAATGGATTAGTACATTGTTACATGTACTGTCAGAACTAACGGATTCTATGAAATTATTTGCTGATCTTATACTATCTCCCAATTCTTGTTCGAATGAATCATCAATGTCAAGTTTCAATACATTGAAACCATTATGATTTTCATTTGCCAGATCACGCCCCGCAACAATAATGTGTCTAATGTTCAATTCAGTCAAGTGTTCTTTCTTGACTGAATTTAAAGAACCAATATAAACATTATTTGTTATCTTTGTTGGAGGTTGATAAGTCTTGTCAACATTTTTTTCATGATCTATTGAATATTTCTTGAACATGGTTGCCATTTGATCAAAACAAGACTTACAATATTTTAATGTATTGTAAGTAATAGTTGGATTGCAAGCATCGCAAGAAATACACGTAGCCATTTTGAGAAGAGTGATGTTTATGTAACGGTTTAACTTGGTCAACAGTTACATAGCGCGTACTCTATCTGTATAACTGAAATTTATAAAATGTTGCACAATTCAATTTTTTTATTTTATTTATTATTTATTTAAAAAAATTGAATTCTATATGATTCTAACAACTTTTAATGTTGACAAGAATATTTAATTCATGAATATTTCAACAATCTTATATTTTTCAACAATAAATCTTGTTAATGACAATATCATCTTTTTCCATGGAGTATTTTCATCAAAACAATTATCTTTAAAAACTTGACAAAAAGTATTTAAAACACATAAATCCATATCATAACTTTCTTGAAGATCAAAAAGCATAATCATGCTCGCGGTTATTAAATTAGGTGCATCATAAACATCTTTGACATATTTTGTTTCACATAAATTATCACTGTCATTATCGTAATCTTCATTTTTTCGTAATAATTCAGCAAATGTATAAGAATTATCATTATCTTGATTAACACTCAATATATCTTTTTTACTGAATAAAATCAATTTATGCTCTTCAAAGTTTGGATCGTCTTTTTGGTCTTTCCAAAAATTGTAAAATTCATATGGAGACGAGTCAAATGACAACATTGTTTTTGTTAATACATATTCAATGATAACATTTGAAATATTTTTTCATTTTTTTAATGAATGATTAATTGTTAAATTGCCGACAAAAAGTATTAGTGTCATTAAATATTATGCTGTATTTGCCGTCTTATGAGTGAGATTGTGAACCGTTACAAGCACTTAAGAAACAAATAATCAGACTATATTAGATATCATCATGATTTTGTCGTCTTATCGGCTCGCAAGCTCGCCGAAGCGTTTTTTAATGAAACTAAGATTTGGACGATATTGATAATTACCAGACTATATTGATATCATCATGATTTTGTCGTCTTATCGGCTCGCAAGCTCGCCGAAGCGTCTTTCAATGAAACTAAGATTTGGACGATATTGATAATTACCAGACTATATTGATATCATCATGATTTTGTTGTCTTATCGGCTCGCAAGCTCGCCGAAGCGTCTTTCAATGAAACTAAGATTTTGAACGATATTGATAATTACCAAATTTATGTGTCTTATCGGCTCGCAAGCTCGCCGAAGCGTCTTTTAGTGAAATTAAGATTTTTAAAGATATTGATAATTACCAAATTTATGTGTCTTATCGGCTCGCAAGCTCGCCGAAGCGTCTTTCAATGAAACTAAGATTTTGGACGATATTGATAATTACCAAATTTATATGTCTTATCGGCTCGCAAGCTCGCCGAAGCGTCTTTCAATGAAACTGATATTTTGGACGATATTAATAATTACCAAATTTATGTGTCTTATCGGCTCGCAAGCTTGCCGAAGCGTCTTTCAATGAAACTAAGATTTTGGACGATATTGATAATTACCAGACTATATTAGATATCATCATGGTTTTGTTGTCTTATCGGCCCGTAAGCTCGTCCAAGAAACACTTAAGAAACAAATAATCAGACTATATTAAATATCATCATGTATTAGCTGTCTTATGGGCTTGTCTTACCAGTACTTAAGAAACAAATGATCAGACTACATTAAATATCATCATGTGTTTAGGTGTCTTATCGGCTCGCAAGCTTGTTGAAGCGTCATTTAATGAAATTAAGATTTGGACAATATTGATGATTGCCAAATTAATGTGTCTTATGGGTTCGCAAGCTCGTCTTAAGAAACAAAAGATCAGATTACATTAAACATCATAATGTGTTTAGGTGTCTTATGAGTTTACAAACTCGCACTCAAAAAACAAATACTTAGACCATATTAAATATCATCATGTGTTTAGATGTCTTATGGTCTCGTAATCTTATCATAAGCTATAATTCTTGATGCATGGCATTTAATATTTATTAAATATAGTCCGATTTTAATCAAAACGATATCAATGATCATTAAAATTTTGCATCTATTTGTTGCAAACTTGCGTCATTTGATATTTATTAATTAAATATAGTCCAAAATTTAGTTAAGACGATATTAATGATCATCAAATCATTACATGGATGAATTGAGAATTTGGTGTCGAGAAATTTGGTAATTTTAGAAAACATCATTGATAACATAACGTTATCTAACTGTAACATAACTAAAATGTTTTTATATATGATATTTGTACTTAAAAATTAACAAAAATAAATTATAATCACATGTAATTAATTGTTAAATAATAATATTTTTACATCAAATAATTAACAAATTCACGCAATTCTATATCTTTAATTATATTGTTAACCATATTGAATTTGTTTATATATTCACATAATTTATTATTTTCTCCTATATATACTATCATTTTTAGTCTTTCTGATGATATATGGACTAAATCATCAATTGTACCAAATAATATAGTTAATATCTTATTTGTAACAACATTATTATAATCTATGTCATATTTTTCATAGATGTTAAACCATTCTTTAAAATCCAAATATTTTAATCTTAATGAGTTTATATTAGTAAATGTTTTTATTATATCATCTTTATTTAATTTATGTTCATCTATCATTTTTATCCATTCAGTATAGTCATTATTTTTAAATGCATAAAATAGTTCATTAATAGATGAATCTGGTAATAATTTAATATATTCTTTTTTTGTATCATTGGACAATGTCAATTGATAATTTATCTGTTGCATTGAAATACCATAATATTTATACAATAATTTATCTGTCAAATAATTTTTATGCAAATAAATTCTTTCTTTTGCAAAATCATCATATGCAGGCATATGTTTAAATTTTTTTATCAAATAATTATTTCCATAATAACACATATACCAATGATCATGTTGTTTAAATTCATAACATAATATTTTTCTTAAAAATGATGTAATTCTATTATATTTCAATTCAATACAATGATTAATACATACGGATATCAAGTTAAAATTTAGCATAAATGTATGCAAGTTTATATATTTACTTAAATACTTCAAACAATATAAATTATTGTTCATACATGATAATAATATCATTATAAAAATAGTTTTGTTTGATAATAACATTACTGGCCACTTGACTAGACAATGATTGATAATTGTGTATCTAATATTCCTATCCATTAATAAATCCAAATAATTTGCATATTTCTTACTTGGAAATTTTGCAATTGTTTTTACATTGTTTTCGTTGTTTATATGTCTTGAAGAATTCATATATTAGTTTAATATAATTCTTATTTGATTTAATATTTTCTGGACAAACATATATGGCTTCATCTTGAACAACATGTATAACATTATCATCAATCATTAATTATAAAAAAACATGAAAAAAAGTAAATATTTTTTTGCAATTTAAATTATAATGTGCTTAGGAGGATTAACAATGTATAATGGAGAAAAACTTGATGACATTTTTGCCAAACAAATTGATTTTCCAGATTTTATTGCTGTGTTATTTCATGGATCATATAACAAGTCAATACATTTTTTACCAGGGTCGTTGGATGGTATAGTAACTGATCATTTATATGTCACTGAAGGACAAATCATAGAATTCAATGGTATACCAATTCAAGCAAGAGCTTTTGTTGATAAAGTTAATGTAGTCGTTGAAAGATCATTAATCATAAATTTCTATAACATTTGTACAAAAACACGCAAATTAAATATAAACGGATTGCAATTAGTTGTTCCAAATGATAAATCTGCGTATTCAGCAAGATTTTCAGCAACAATATTGTATGAACCCGAAAAGAAAATATCTAAAAGAACATTGAGAAGATTAGAATTTGAAAAGAAAATAGATGTAAGTAATTATGTTGAATTACCAAGTGATTTATCTAGTATGGAAGTTCCAATATTTGATGTTCATGAATATCAATAAAATAATAATTTATACATTTTTCCACATAAACATGTATTTGTATTTTCAGAATCAGTGTTGTTATTTTTTATAAACATTTCAGGACTATATAAAGATTCAATTAATATTGTTGTATACATATCTATATAACAATCATTCATTATTACATATAGTCATTGAAAAAAGTTATTTCAGAATATGGTATTTTCATTGTCCCGTTAATTATGTCATAAATAGATGATAATCTATCAAAATTAATTTCTATATTAAACATTTTTGCACAAATATAGCTTTTAGTTATCATATTTACAATATCTTCTTCCAAATCTGAAAATATTATATTTTGAATAATATTTGGTAATGATGTTATTGGTATTATTACATTAACTAAATCATTACCAAACATATTAGTATAATCTGTATTAACCGTAATATGTGAATCATTAATTATTTTTCTTATTTTTCTATGTGAATGAATAATCAACATAACCGATGTTTTTGTTGAATATTTCCTGTTGAACTGTAAATTACCTAATTTACCGAGTTCTTCAGCTTCATTAAATATTCCACATGTATTTTTTTTAAGATCGATCGGATATATATGTGGATAATAACAGCATATAAATATATTGCAATTGAGCATTTTTTTAATATAATCATTAATTTTTCTGGTGATTGAAGATTTTTCTTTTTCTGTTGTTTTAGACAATATTTTACTTCTCAAGTTTTTTGGCAAATCAATAATGTTAATTTTACATATAACACGTGGATGTATTTTTAATGTTTTCATATATTCTTTCAGTGTATTTACTTCATTGTCGTGTTTAGATATATTAAATTGAATTGATGGAAATAATTTTAATAATTTATTTGGTAAATCTTCAATTGGTTCGAGATCGGTCATCAACATTTTTAGAAAATAGTGATTAAATCCCATAAACAACTTCTTGGCTTCGTTTGATATATACATTTCTAATGGTTTTACTCTTATTAATTAACTGTACTTTTCAATATAAAAAGTTAATCAATTTTTTTCATCAATTATAATACATGTTAATATTTGATACATTTGAATATGAATCTGGAAGTATTAATTCAGATAATTTATTTCCAGAAGTTATTGAATTCATTAATACATTATCTGGTGATGATTATTTTGAATATGGAATTAAGTGTAAATTAATGAATGGTGATAATGTGGTGATAAATAATTCATTTTACTTAAAAAATAATAGAAATTATTATTATTTGATTCTAGTTAAAAATAAATTCTTGACGATTACTGATGTAGCAATTGTAATTATGAAGGCTGTTGTATTGTGGAACAACAATAATTTTTTGAATATATCAAGAACAATTGATACAAGTATTAATAATTACATGTATTATTTTGACAATCTACACAATGCAGATGATATAAAAATACATAAACTTATTAAATCAAAAGAAAATATTAATAATTTACCGGTTTATGAAGTGATTGTGCATAATAAAAAATGAAATAATTACGTTAAGTATATGATGACTATATAATTATTAATGGAAAAAATAATAGATATTCTCAATAATTCGACGCAAATTAAGTATATTGAATTTAATGACGAGAAGTGTACGGCGAGTAGATTTATAATTAATAATTATGATTATATTCTGAAAATAACATCATTTAAATGTTTATTAAAAATGATATGTAAACATTGTAATCCAAATTTATTGCTCATTCATAAATTACATAGTTATGCACTAAATAATCATCATGATGATATAAAAATACATAATCTTGTTAATTATTGCATTGTTAAATATCATGCTACGATTAGCATATTACATCCATTGATGATCAATACATTAATGTATCGGAATATATTTAGATTGGCAGTTAAATATAATAATGTTGATATTGTCCAATATTTTCATGAAAATAATTTTATTAAAATAAATGACGATAATTCATATGTATTATTAGCACTAACATATAAAAGTGTTGAAGTAATTAAATATTTAATTTCAATTAATAAATATCATCCAGATAAAGATGTAATAAGTTATGTGTGTGTATATGATGATATTGAATTATATGAATTATTACTTGTTAATTGTGAAAAAAGTTTATTGATTGAAAATATAATCATTTACAATTCATTACATTTGCTAAGACATTGTGCATTTACAAAAGATGATTTTAAATTGTGTTCTTTTAATGTATATACATATGTATGTGCCAATGAATATATTGAAATGATTGAATATATGATTGAAATTTTAGATGTCAATGAATTTGAACTTATTGGTGATCCATTAAAATATTTAGTTGAATGCTCAAGAATAAGTATTTTGGAATATTTGCATATAAAATTAGGATTGACAGGAACAGATTTTGGCAATAATGTGTATAAATTTAGTATTGTAAATGGAAATATTAAAATGATTGAATATTTATACGATACATATAAAATTAAATTTACAAGTGACGATTTAAGACTTGCATGTGAACATAAAAAACAAGATATAATTAAATATATTCATAATTGTGGATGTTATTGTGGTATATGGTTGTTTATAAAAACTTATCTGGGAATTTAGTCATGTTAACACATTGTTTAAGTTTTGGTGGATATATTAACAATTCATATTGATATGTTAATAAGTTTTTAACGTTGTCGTCTTTAATATAATTATAATGTGTTATTTTAAAGTCAAATTGATTAACTAATACATTAACATA
>Ga0255138_1000389_pt1 | contig 11250 bp, 9 predicted proteins | sample Law_Colum_RepA_8_FD_188545 | JGI IMG/M metagenome (GOLD analysis project Ga0255138, IMG submission 188545) | Freshwater microbial communities from St. Lawrence River, New York, United States - Law_Colum_RepA_8d | ecosystem: Environmental > Aquatic > Freshwater > River | place: USA: New York... | reverse complement strand
TTTCAGAAGAAACCCGTCAAAAGAATAGTGAAGCACAGAAGAGGCGTCATGTAGAAAATCCAGAAACTGGTAAAAAGCATAGTGAGTATATGAAGAAGTACTTTGAGGATAATCCTGAGATTGCAAAAAAACATAGTGAATATATGAAGATGTATTATCAAAATCCCAAAGCAATAGAAAAGAATAGTGAAGCCTTGAAGAAGTACTATAGAGAAAACCTAGAAGCAAGAATAAGGAATAGTGAGGCGGTGAATAAGTTCTGGGAAGAAAACCCAGAAGCAAGAGAAAAACATAGTGAGTTAAAGAAGAAGTACTACGCAGAAAACCCAGAAGCGTGTGAAAAACATGGTGAGTTTTTGAAGCAGTACTACAATGAAAATCCTGAAGCTAGAGAAAGGGCTAGAGAGAAATCACTAGAACAATTCGCAGTTAGAGAACTTACTGACCTATCTGGAACTACAAAGATAAAGGTACATAGAGATGATATATTGAAGTATCTAAAAGAAGGATGGTACTTTAATACTACAGCAGTGGCTTTATATAACCCTACTACATTGCAACAGGCTAGAGTACACATGAATGGAAAAAAAGATTATAGAGTTACTTCCACACCTAGAGTTATTCAACTTCTTGAAGAAGGTTGGGTGTTAGGATACGCACCTAAAAATTAGTCCTCTTCTTCCTCTTCCGCTTCCTCTTCCTCTTCCTCCTCTTCCATAGACTCGAAGCTATCTATGTCGCAAATATCAAAGTCTAAATTCACAAAAATAGGACTGGTTTCATAGTAGGGCAATGAACGCAAAACATTGTATTCAAACCATTCCAGTGCTTCATCATATGACCATTCGTTTATTTCCATAAAAACCTGGATTACGAGAGATGCGTCATACACTACACGTGAGTCTGTATACATTACGCCAATAATGCACTTGTCAAATTGCAGGCGGGGTTCGAGTAAAAGCATGGGTTACTCCTTAAAAAGTTATTCAAATCATGTAACAAATTATACTGAAACTAATAATACAAATCAAGGCTCTTTATCTTTTTTAATACCAAGTCTGTTTTCTACCACCGCAATAATTGCGGAATTAAATCCACCGCAGAACACCCCCATCCAGATATTTGTAGGTGAAAACCCGCCTATCGAACAAGAGATAGCGGCACCGATAAGCATAGCTAAAAACCGAAGTACCGCAGCAAACTTGCTTTCATCTACAATCTTGTTCTTCAAGAAGGGGCGTATTACTTCCACAATCAAAAATGAACCTGTGCTAGTGAGGAATATTAATAGGAGTTGTGCTTGGCTAAAAGTTTCCATTCTGTTACCCCTCTCTCTATGTTCTATGTTCTATGTTCTTAGTCCCTACTAGGGTATATCAAATCTGGAGCAGTAGGGCTAGTCACTCCATACTTTTTCTTCAAAGCAAGTGATCCAAATATGCTATCTGCATCACACCATTTTAAACTTGTAAAGGTTTCATGCACCCCTGAAACTAACAGAAGAGATAAGGAATTAAAGAATAGACGTGCATCTAAGTCTCCTGCACTATCAAAGTAAAGAGGCATCGCACCATCTCCCAAAGGGTCACCAAATCGTTCTTCAGCAGTTTCAGCAAACAAATCAAGTACATGTGCACCATAAGGTTCGTTCTGCCTCTGTTCAGCGTTATTTCGTAGATATGAAGCAGGAGCATTAACTAAATCTCTATCTGCAATAAATCTAAACTCACATCCATATTCTTGAAGTATGAATGGTAAAAAAGAAACTTCATATTGTCTGCCAGTAACAAGGTCAGCGGCGTTCCAGTAAGAAGTACCTATAGGATTTAAAACAAGGTATCCCAAGTTAGTACTATCAACAGTATAGTAAATCTTTGATACACCTGTAACTAAGTCTTTAATCTTAACGTATCTACCGATATGCGTACAGCTAACTGTTAAGTCACCCATATTCAAAATATTTAAACTCATGGCCTGAGCTTCAAACGTAGCGAATTGTACCCATTCATCAAACGCACCTAACAAGAACTCAAAGACACATCCCAATGTACCTCTTGCCCCATACATACCTGCAATTACAGCCTTTCTCCAAGCTTCTTCAGATATGAATTGAGGACGAGTAAACCCGTAGTAATCTGCAAGTCTATTGAAAGCATTACCTTGAGCCTTGTTTAACAAGGTTTCGTTTCTAACTTCGTCTATTTTACTGATAGTGAACATGATGCACAGCCCTTTCTCTTGGCATTAATTCGTCAAAATAGATGTCATATTCGCATCCAGTGAAGCTTGTATCAGTTTTGTTACTGTACTTTACTATTGCCCCGCCTAAGAAGAAAGCACCGCTAGCTGGAAATCCTAAAGTACTTTCTACATAAACAGTTGCATCTTGCCACTTTGTTTTCTGTGTGGTTGCTGTACAACTCCTGCCACCTAAACTTTGAAGTGCTTCACCAATAACACTTGTAATAGACGCAAGATTACTGTCCTTAACATAATCATCCACTACTTCATCCCCAAAGTCTACTGCACCTTTATTTAACCAGATAGGCATGTAGCTACGAATAGCATAGGTACTTTCACTACGAGGGGATACGACAGTTCTAAAAGCATCTTCTATGTTGATTATGTCAGTTACAGTAGGACATTCAATACGAATAGAATAATTACTTTGTGGAAGTGGGGGCACTCTAACTTCTAAGAACTTATGATTGTAATTAGTCATGCAGCTATTAGCAACCATACCAATACCTGCGTATTCTGTACCGCTAGCATTGTCTATAAAAAAGACTTTAAACCCAGAAGCTCGGACGGGTGGACGGACTTCTACAAAGTTAGACCAATGACCATAGATGCGAAGCGTAACATTACCTGAGTCAGGAAGTACATCGTTATCCCCTTGAATATAGACCGCTACAGCAGGGTTATCAAAGGGTGAACCAAAACCAGTATCTACGCCTCTAAAACCAACCACACCAAGTAAAGCGATATTGTTCCCAGTAGTACTACTCCCAAACCCCCAATCGTTATATGGGGGCATAGGTTGCCACTGAGGTGAACCAAATCCTGTTTCCATGATATAACTCCTATGTCTAGTTTAACTGCTTTAGCTGCTTAGTTATTTAGCTGTAGCGATTGGACAGAAACCATGAAGGTGTGAAGTGATACGAAGAGAAGTACTTGGTTTGGATGTTGCGGTACAAATCAAGTGAACCCACTGCCCCACGGCAAGTGTTAAATTCAAACTTGTTTTGGTACTATACCCTACATGCTTAGCCCCGATTGTACTTGTAGAAGCGGAACCTACCACAACAGTATAAAGATTAGCCTCAAAATCCGCACTTGTACTTGTAGCTAAAGCCCACTCTTGGGTAGAACCTACAGTTCCTTCACCTACGATAGCGGTATATCCAGCAATCAAAATATTCTCACCAGTGTAGTTGAACCAAGAAAAGACAGATTGCTGATGGTTACCTGTAGGTTCAGTTATCACCGCGTCAAAAAGTTCACCTTGAAAATATCCTGATAGGGGTAGGGGGTAGTAGCTTCGATTGAGGACAGTGGAAACAGTTCCATTTTTCCAAGTTGTACCGTTATAGTAAAGGATTTCATCTTCAACAGGGTTAGCAGTAGGGTAAGCAACATCCGATAAATCCACAAGATTGGAGGTAGTACTAAATGTATTAGCCCCAGTTCTTTTAACGATACCAGTACTGCCACTCAAACCACTTAGGTCTGAAGCGGTGCTTGCATTTGCATTAATACTGCTTGGTAAACTGAAGTTAAAGATATTAGACCCAGTGTTGTATGCAACTGTAACTTCATTAGCAGTTCCAGTAAAGCTAAGTTGTTGACCCAAAGAGATAGCTTCGGAGCTAGAACCATCTGACACAGTGATACTACTATTCGCCAGTTTTGCATTCGCAATACTGCCATCCGCAATCGAGGTACTAATATCTATATTCGTACTTCCATTAAAGTTTGCAGTCCCAGATACTGCACCACTTAAAGCGATTGCTCTAGGGGTGGCTAACTGGGTTGCGGTAGTCGCATTTACAGATACAGTACTAGGAAGGGTAAGAGTAAGGTCTACAGATGTACCGACCTTTGACACCGAAACATTTACTTTACCTGCTGTGCCCTTAACATTAAGTTTATCAGTACTTAAAGTAACGCTTTGGTCTCCCGCTCCATCTGCTTGTACAACAAGTGCATGTGCTGATGCAGCAGCGGTATTGACCCAAAAACCATTGTCATAAATTAAGACTTCACCATCCACAGGGTTAGTGATTGTAACATCATCCAAGTCTGTTAGAGCAAGCCCGTCTACGATAGCTTCGAGTGCATCTAAATCCCCTGCTATAGTTTCTACGGTGCCCACTAGATGATTGTATCCAGTGTGCCATTCTCTTTCACCAATCGCCCCCTTTTGCAATCCTCTATTCTCAGATTTAACTGCAAGTTGGATAAAGGCAGAATTAGGTGCTTTCAAGGGGTCTCTTTCGGAGGTTACGCCAGTACTAATGTTAGTAGCGATAACGAACAAACGGTAGTTGCCCCACACATCTACATTATTCAAGATAGGATTGGCGATGTTAGAAGCAGAGAGGGAAGCAGTAGACCCAGTAGGTTTCTGCAAGAGGTGCCAAGAGAAACTAAAAGTCGCCCCGCCTTGTTGAGTATCAACTGCGGCAGCATAGAGTTGGACATTTGAAGGTAAAGTTCCTGCACCACTCAAGTCAATCACAGGTTGAACCTGAGAAATGATAGGGGTGTTAGTTGAACTTGCATAAGCGATGATTGCCATTTTATTGCTCCTCTTTAATTAAAGATTTTAAGTGTGAAGTTAAAGGTGGTGAAGTATCTACCATTTGTAGCTGTTACTTGAGGGTTAGTGTACCAATTACTTCTTCTAAGTTTGATACCATACCCATTTTGAACAGTGCCATCAACATCTGTGTATGTTAATGCTTTGATAGTATTTGCGTTGCTTCGATTACCGCTATTAGTACCGTCCTCAATAACAATATCCATACCTTCCATATGCTGACTCGCCTTAGCCGTTTCGGTAGCAGATGCAACATTACCTTGAATAACCATCACACCTTCATCTACGATAGGCGTAAAGCTAATGGAAAACTTCTTACCTTCCTCAGTTTGAGGTACTAGAACCACAAAGTTAGCTAATGCAAGTCTAATCTGAGCCTGAGTATATTGATTGTCGTTTGCAGGATAGAATGGTGCAGGTACACTTGCAATTAGATTAGTGTACCCCGCTGCAAGTTTCGTATAGTCCGCTAGCACATTAATGTCGTTTGAACTTAAAACTGCTTGCATTTTCAATCTGTCCGATACAGGTTGAACTAAAAACAAACTCCTATAGTCCCATCTGAAAAACACATTGCCTTGATATTCAGTAAATGCACCTTGAAGGTCTGTAACTTTCTTTGAGAGCCCTGCAATAGAGTAAAAAGGTTTCTTGTAAACAGCAGTTTGAAAATCTTGAGTCGGTGCTTCATCATTAGCACCTTCGTTAATAACTTGGTCTAGCAGTGCTTTCAAATATCTAAAAGCCATTGCAGTACCACCTACATTTCTGAAGTTAAAATCAGTATCAATATTATTATCTTCATCAACAATTTTAGTCCAAGAGTCAGCGGAGCTATTATTCAACATCGAATCTGCAAGCATGAATGGCACTACACCATTAGCTGAAAGTGTAACTGTCCCTGCTGTATTAACCCAAGAATAAATACGGCCTATTAAAGTCCATAGGTTACCAGAAACAACCGCAGGCGGGGTAACACCTACAGAAAAATTCACACCCTCCACTACTCTGGTGTTGACCAAAGAAGTATTTTCTTGTGCATCTGCAACAGACCAGAAGCGTCTATTTGCTTGGATTGAGTCGCCATAAACACTTCTAGCCCAGATGTAAGGATAGTATTGTCTATGGTCAGTATTGTTAAACGTTTCGGATAAAGGTGTAGGTGGTAAAGTACCATTAGCATTTACATAATTCTGGACAAGTGTTTTGACTGCATCAAAAGAGCAAGTGCCGTTTGTATCAGAACTAGCATCGAATGTACCTACATAAGTACTCCAAAGCTGTTGAGTATCGGCTTGTGCAATCCCACCTTGAAACTGGAAGTCAGAAAAAGAAATAAGGTCGGTACTGTTGTTAATAGAAACCGCTTCCCAAACTCTAGTCAAACCACTTACACCCCCAGATACTGAACCGACAGCATCTGCAACATTCTTAAACATTAAATCTTGTAAACCATTTACGTCTACAAGGTCTAAGCGTTCCAATGGATGTAAAACTATTTTCTTAATAACAGGCATTTAAATTCTCCTATCTAGCTGATGTAGTGATTTTAACAGAATTAGAGTTAGTCCTCAAGGCAGTTCTAGGGTCTAATGGATAAACATTAGATTTAGATGTTTCGCTATCTCTTTCGTAGAACCTGATGTCTAATAGACCTGGGATGCCAATACAAGCATCTGCAACTTGTGACATGTAAAGAGGTGTGTTAGGTGCAAGGCTATTGATAAAAGTACCAATCGTGCTAATACATCTATTCTCTACAAGCTTAAAGTCAAAACTTGTATCTACGATTAAAGACACATCCATAGTTACAAATTGAGGTCTAACAGGGATAACTCTAACTCTAGTACCTGCTGCTCTAAAACCAGTAAGTCGACTAGGGTCAGAAGTATTACCCTCCACTTCTTTCTGAAGCTCTGCAATCAAACCTGTGAACACTCTGTAGTTATTGATGAACCATACATCACCTGCTTCTAAAACACCATCTCTGAAGTAAATTAAACCTCGCTCTGGGATACTAACAAAGTCAGCGGCAGTTGCCCCATATTGTGTATTTTCGTTGCCATCCTTCCAGATAGTGATAGATAAGGGGCTAATTGGTTCTGTAGCAGGTGCTTCGTGCCACATAATGTTAGCCCCAGAAGTAGGAATTTTACCTGTTGATTGAACGCCAACTCTACTAACAGCTTGTACATTAAGACCGCTACCATCATCAACACACAGTTCGCTATATCCCAAGTTAGCTAAGTCTTCAAATAGACGTGCGTATGTAAATCTATCACCTTGTGAACCTGTGTAAGTTTGTGCCATAAATTCTAAGCTAGCAGGTTGAGTTCTACCTAAACTCTTGAGGTACAAATAAGCCCTTGCTCTCAATTCCTCATCGCTTTCTTCATCTCTCCCATTTGTAAGTGGTTGGGTGTTAATTACAGAATTAACTTCAGAAGGTAAGCTACCAATTCTATTGATTAAACCTGCTCCTTTATTACCAATTACACCTGCGGTCTTACAAATGATAGCAACGTTATCAATCTCGGTATCCCCTGCAGGTATCACTACGTCTTGTGTAATAGCATAAACCACACCATTATCTGCTTTAACAGTACTACCTGCAGGTATAAGCAAGTTACCAGTACTTGTACTTCTACTGATAAAAAGCACACTACCAGAAGCATTTGCCCTAGATAAGCGTCTAATACCAAAGGGTGGAAGTTCAGAAACTCTTTCGTCTAAATCTGCACCACTTGCCCCTTCAAGAAAGAACTGTTCTCTCATGCTGTATAATTTACGTTCCACATTTGCCACTTCTTCAGCAATAGAAGAAAGAATGATATGCAAGCTAGATGAAACACTAATATCGGAAAGCTCTGTTCTACCGATAACACCGCCTCTTAAATCTGCAAGAATATCACTTGCAAGTCTTGGAATGAAAGGCATTTTAAACTCCAGTCGTAAAGGTTATTTTTTCTTTGTTTATGGTACTAACAGTAAGCGTCACGACAAGAGTGTCTCCTTGCAGTTCAATGTTTACGTCCTGTACATCTAAGAACCTTGCATCATAAAGCAGTTGTTCTCTTATCTGTGCGGCTATAAAATTAGCACCCCATATGTTTGTGTAACCAACTATTTTTGTCAAACCAAATTCAGGGTTCATTATGAGTTCCCCCTTACCTGTTTGAAGTACGTTTGTAATAGCTTGTTTTAAGTTAGCTTTACCGCTAACTAATTTTAAGTCTTGGTCACCTAAAACTAAATCCCCAGTATCATCAAGTAATAAATCAGTACCTGTAGATAAGGTATTATCCTTCAAGGTATTTGGAAGCAGTGGTAGAAGTACGTTGTTTTCTGTTGTGGTTGGAACAAGAATTTCATCACCTGTTTTTAATGGTTCGCCACTGCTTCTAGTATAGGCATCCTTGCACTCATTTATAGTAGCCAAGATAGTCCACTTGGTTTTATCAGCTAATAACTTCTCAGCTATGTTAATAAGATTTTCACCCGCTCGAAGTATGTACCTTACACCTTGAACTCTGGGTCTAACATTCTTACGTACAAAGTCAGTTTCTCTGTATAAAGAACCTAATAAAGCCCATGATGTATCTTCTCTATCTAAGAAGCCAGTATTGATGTCTACATACGCACGTCTATTCTTGTCTATTAGATTTAAATACCCACTTGCAATACTTAAATTACGAAGCAAGTCTTCAATGATAATAGACTGTTCTCTTAAAGCATTATCCTGTTGCCCTATATCTACATCGCCTGTTGCAGCATCACCTATATCGCTAGGAGTTTCTCTAATAGACGCCCACCACCCATCTACAAAGTACTTAAAACTATCTTCACCAAACGCATCTTCGTAGCTATCTCCTACATTCGTAACGCTTACTCTAAGTTGATTAACAGTTTTCTGCATGTTTCGTACTGTATATTTCATGTTCTCCATCAATGCGATAGGAGATACAGCAACCGCTTCTACACCCTTAATAGAATTACGAAGCTGCTTTACTACTTTATCTACAGGTGAAAGCAATTGTTCGCTTACTGCACCAGGTATTCTAGCAAGTAAAAACAAAGAACCATTGACATTCTGTATTGCTCTATTAACTTGCTTTAAGTAATCCCCAAAGAAAGTAAAAGGGTTCTCAGGTTCGTAGTCATCATAAATGCGTAAGGTTAAAGTCCATGCATAACTTAATCTGTTACCACCTGTAGATTTTTGCCACGTAAAGTCAGTAACGCAAACTTTAACATGTAGGTTCTCAGCTAAAGCTCTAAATACTAAGAATGGTCTTCTGTCTGTCTCCAAGCCATTCTTTAGGTCATATGCAGAGTAAACAACAGGTTCGTCAGAGTTAGCTGCATAGAAATGGTACTTCTGAAGGAACTTCTGGAACTCAGTCATGTGTTCTTCACCGTTTGCATAAAACACCCCATTACCTCCACCAGTAAGGATATCCTTTAAATCCTCTTTAATACTGGTATCTTTGAAGAGGGAGTCGTAATTATATCTAATACCAAGCCTGCTGTACAATCCCGAGTTACCCTTGATAGTGATAGAACCAGTTCGCTGTTTAGCTATCTCTCTAAATACCGTAGCCCCACCGAAGGTGTACATAGGCAGTTCATGATAATCCCTTGTACATTGAACATCTGAAGGCTGAGAAGGTAGTGGCACAACTGCAAATGTATCGTTCCTTAAACCTCTCATCTCTAGGATATATTGCACCCCTGTCCCGCCCGCTAACTTCAATAAATTAGCCTCGACAGAACCTATTGCATTGGTAGCCATATGCCTATCTCCTTTGTTTTATTTTTAGATTTATGGTACTATTATATAATTATTTCTTGTATTTTGGCAATTCGTTTTAGCTTCGGTAGCGGTAATAGGTAATGGTATAGCTGCATCTAATGAAGCTTGTTGCATCTCTACAGATTGGTTTCTAATGATTTGACCTGAACCAGGTGCAGCAGTATCAGCAGCAACAGCGGCGGCCTCAGCAGCAGGTACTAGGATAGGAGTACTTGCTTGTACAAAGTTAGATAAGGAGATAACTTTTTGTTCCAGTGCATTCACGTAATTAAATAACTGGTCTAAGAATGGTAGGGCATTTAGTAAAGCATTGTTAGCCGTGCCATTAGCACTGACTCTTACTATCCCATCTTGGGGGATTTGCATTGATATCTTGGGGTAACCCTGTATTGTCACACCATTAGGTTCTGAGATATTCATGAAGCTATCTGTATGCATCACCATGAAGTCATCTATATGTACCTCTTTGTAGTCCGCATTAAGTCCTGTGACAGGTCTACTACTCAAAATATCAGGGTCAATATCATTGTGCATACCTGAGATTTTATCTGCTTCTATTGCAGTGGCTATACCGTCTACTCTAATAGTTTCTACATCTTGCACCACAGGTAGGTACGCAAGCAGATAATAAACATTGTAACCCGCTATTTTAGCAAATAGAATTTGGCTACCAACTTTAGCTGCGGAGTTACTAAACACCCCGTCATAACCCCCTAAAACAGACGTCTGGGATATAGGAAAGTAAACCCTACCCATATCGTCTATTGCTGTAAGATATGGACTTCCTGTTTTTGAAAGCGAGATATTAGTTATTCTTCCTGAAATCAACATGACTAACCCTTTCTGTTTGGTGTGTTGCGTATTCTGCGTTCAGCATTTGTTTCTACATTAGGTTTATCACTTGATGGTGCGTTCTTGAGTTTAATAAAAGGTACTCTGTTACCATAGCTTGCTCTCTCTATTAGTAGTTCTGTCACACCTGTGGGTTGACCAGTTTGAGGGTTAATAGCAATGCTATGAGAAACACCAGTTATATAGAAGGTTAAGGTACTACCTCTAATAGCTTCTTCGCTAAACACTTCTACGCCCTGCTTATTTTTAGACCTTTTGTTGTAATCAATCTTAGCCCATAACCCACAAACAAGGTCACTACTATGGGTGTAAGTTAAAGTGATTTTGCCGCTCGCATACGCATGACCTTCACCATAGGTGTAGTACCATCTTTCTGCGTGTGCGGAACTCATAACATCAAAGTCAAGAGAAGTATTATCCATAAAAGGTACTTGGGAGTTTTGCATCCTAAGTCCATGTCTATTGATGTCTATTGCATTAAACACAGGTGTACACCCATGACCAAACAAGTTATGTTCGCTTGCATTCTGGTTCTGTAAAGCACTGATAAAGTTGCAGGCATTTTTCCTATTTGTGTCGCTCCAATTTAGTTCTTGAGCAACAATTCTTGATGGATGAATATCTAAGTAAACATCTTCAGCTAACTCTTTATCTATTGATGCTTCTTTAGCCTGTGTTATTTGTGTCTTTTTCGTAGCAAAGAACTTTTCAGCTAGGGGTATTAAGTCAGCATCTGGCATAGTGTTGCCGTACCTCTCGG
>Ga0255138_1000387_pt1 | contig 11256 bp, 11 predicted proteins | sample Law_Colum_RepA_8_FD_188545 | JGI IMG/M metagenome (GOLD analysis project Ga0255138, IMG submission 188545) | Freshwater microbial communities from St. Lawrence River, New York, United States - Law_Colum_RepA_8d | ecosystem: Environmental > Aquatic > Freshwater > River | place: USA: New York... | reverse complement strand
TATTTCAAAAATATAGTAGAAAAATAAAAAAATTGAAATAAAAATTTATAAAAAGATGTATTCAAATATATGATAAAATAATATTAAATATTTAATCAATGGCTTCAAAATTTAATGAAAAGATTGAAGAACGTCTCAAAAGATTTACAGAATATCTGAACCGAACTAACATGGACCATAAAGAATACCAAATGGAAGGTGTAAGGTGGTGTCTTATTAATGAACTAAGACCTTATCCTCTAGAAAATGTCCGTGGAGGTTTTATTGCGGATGAAATGGGATTAGGAAAAACAATCATGGTAATAGGACTTATGCTGTCAAATTTCAAGCCAAAAACACTTATTGTTTTGCCACCAGTGCTTATAAATCAATGGTTTATACAAATTTTAAGAACTACAGGACATAAAGCTTTGATTTATTATGGTGTAAATAAGAAAAAAATTACTTTAGAACAGCTTAATAGTGCGTGTATTGTGCTTACATCGTATGGAGCGTTAATAGCTAATAAAAAACAAAAAACAAATGATAAATTAACTCTTCTTCACGAGATTAATTGGTCTAGAATAGTTTTTGATGAAGCACATCATTTAAGAAATAAAAATACTACTCTTTATAAAAATGTAAAACTCTTGAAAAGTGATATTTGTTGGCTTGTTTCAGGCACTCCTATACAAAATAAAAAATCTGATTTTTATAATCTTTGTTCGATTCTAAAAATGACAAATAGTTTTTATAAAAATCAAGAAAATATTACTGCGATTGCTAGAAATTTTATTTTAAAAAGAACCAAAAAACAAGTAGGAATTGAATTAGAAGATGTAAATTCCACAAATAATTTAGTCATTTGGAAAAATAAAAAAGAAATGGAATTTTCCGAAGAAATTCATTCAGCATTAGCTTTTAGTAAAGTTCAATCAAAAGGAACAGACCCTGATTGTCCCATGTTATTAGTTATGTTAAGAGCAAAACAATCATGTGTAATGCCGAAGTTAATGGAAGAAAATTTGAGAAAACTTGTTAAAGCAGGAGTTATTTCTGACTTCAATTATTTCAAAGAAGTATTCAATTATAGTAGTAAAATTGATTTTGTTATAAAAACTATCCTTAGCAGAAAAGATAATGAAAAAGGTAAAATAATATTTTGTCATTATAGAGATGAAATCGATGAAATCGCAAAACGATTAATTGATGGTGGTATGACAAATATTGCTACATTAGACGGAAGAGTAAGTAACAATAAACGAAATGAAATAGTAAATGGAAAAAATAATGCGCTTATTCTCCAAATTCAAACTGGATGTGAAGGGCTAAATTTACAAGAAAACTATAGTGAAATTTATTTTGTTACTCCTCATTGGAATCCGGCAGTAGAAGACCAAGCAATCGCAAGATGTCACAGAATAGGACAAAAAAATATTGTATCTGTATTTAAATTCCAAATGAGTGGATTTGTTAGCGAGCAAATAGATGAAAATGGAAATAAAATAGATACATTGACAATTGACAAATATGTAAATGTAGTTCAAGATTCGAAGCGGGAAATGGCAATCAAACTTATTAGTAGTTAGTAGTTAGTAGTTAGTAGTTAAAATATAAAGTTTAATCAATAAAATTATTTTTTATTCTGTACTCTGTATTCTTTAAATAGATAAAATTATATATTTATTAAAGTGACTTAAAGAAAATACGAAAAATAGATAAGAATAGTTAATTTTATATAATAAATAAATTATTAAAAAGAATATATTCACTTTCAGTTAATCTAATTGTTTTAAGCGTGCCAAATATTGTATCATATGTATCTTTATCGCATTCATAAACGTCTAATTTACATTCACAATAAGAATTAATAATTGGTTCTATTATATTATACAATTTTAATATTTTGTTATCAATCATACTAATTTTTTTTATTTTAAAAAGAACATCTTTAAAGGTTTGAACTCTTAATCTGGCCTTTTCTAACATTTCTAGTCGTTTTTTTTCATACTCTTGTTGTTCTTTTATACTTTCATTAATTGCCATTTCTAACTCAATATTATCATAATCGTAATCATTATTATAACTATAATTATAGTCTATTAATCTCTCTCTAATTATATCATCAGGAGGTCTAATTTCTTCGTCATTATGTTCGTTTTCATTTGAATTCAACATTTTTATAGTTTAATAATTATTAATGCGTAATTATTAATTCATTTTTTTTTAAATAATAAAAATGAAATATTATTGAATACTTAATAAATAAAAAATTGAAATTAATTTGTACTTAAATATTTATAAGTATTACTGAAACAAAAACAGCTTTATAATGGCACAAAATATTGAATATATTAAAGATATCAATGATTATACAATGGATAGAAGAGATGATGAATTCTTTGATGTTAATATTTTCAGGTATAAATTCAGTGACGATTTTATACAACCACTATACCAGTTTTCAAAAATTCATCAATACGACCATAGAAAAGATTTTAAAGAAGCTTGGAATATTTGGATTGAAGAAAATTATGATTTAGTAAATAAAGAAGCGCGAAGACTTACTGAATTAGATTATAAAGGTGATATTCTTGATAAAATGTTTAAAAGTGCTAGGTACTATTTTAGAAAGAAAAGCACAGAAAAAAAAGAACCTCAAAAACGTCGCAGTTATTTAGGTATCCAAACAGACTTACTTATGGCAATGGATAAACATATTCTTTCTAATAAAAAAAATACTGATTATAAACCATCAACAGGTTTTGACGATTTTTGTAAACAAAACATTGAACTACTAAAAATAGAAGTAGGATTCTTATGTAAGAATGGTATAAAAGATTCTGATGAAATTAAAAAGAAAATTAAAAAAACATATAAAAATAGGTATTTTATGACAATAACAAAGCTTTCATAATTTATTTAAAAAAAACATAAAAATATATAGTTATATTTGAAATATGGATATAAACTTAGAATTAGTTGAAAAATTTTTAAATAAAAAAACAATCTCTATAAATAAAGATAAATATAATAATGATACCGAATCTGCTATTTGTTTGTATGATTTTTTTTGTTCTAATAATATAAAAATATGCGAAAAAATTAAGGAACACTATAATTTATCAAATAATTATCACATAATAAATGACTATAATCCAATATCTATTAGTGAAATAAATGAAAAAATTTATAACTATAATACAAATACAAGCAATAAATATATGTTATTAGAATATAACAGGGAAAAACATCTAGATTTTTATAATTTTTTATTTAATTTACCAAATCCAAAAATGTTTATTTTTCATGTATTAGATTCATACGCATTTTTATTAAATAGTTTATTAAAATTACTAGAAATAAATGTGTGTTTTTTTAATTTATCTGTTAAAAATATAATTTTTACAAAAAAATATAAGCCTATATTACAAAATTTTGACACAAGTTTAATGCTTGATAAATGCTGTGATATAGAATATTTTTCAAAAATGTTTGATAAAATAGATGATTATGTTTATAAACCAATAGAAATACATGTTATTTTTTATTTAATAAAAAATAATGAAGATAGTTTATCTTTTTCAGCTATCGATTCAATTTGTAATAATTTTATAAAAAATATTGAAATTTTATCTCTTTTCTCTGAAAAATTTAGAGAAGATTATTACAAAACTAGTAAGGATTGTTTAAAAAAATATATTAATAAACCAAAAATAGAAATAATAACAAAAATTTTAACATATTCAAACACATGGGACAATTATGAATTAAGTATTTTATATTTACATATTATTGGTAACATAATAAGAACTTTTTTATTAAAAGACACATTTATGAATAAATTAACAAATATACTAACTAAAAATATTGGTCCAGACCCGTCAACTAGAGATACATTAATGGAGTCATTCAACAAATTTAATAAATTATTATATGAATATCCTAATTGGGATTATATAAATTTAATTCCTAATGAAAAAATGAGAATTTTATATGATATTTTATTAAAATAAAATAACTATTATTTAAAGTAAAATATTTAAAATAAAATATTATTATTTAGTATATGTTTGATTTTAAAAACGAACAAAAACAACAAAATAAACAAATTATTCAAAAACAGCAAATAAAACAAATTAATCAAACAATAAATGCTAAAATGACACAACTTAAAAACGAAGAAGCTAAATTATTATTAGAAAAAGAAGAATTAGAAAAACAAAAAAAAATAAAGGCTGAAGCTGAAGAAGCCGCTAGATTAAAAGCTAAAGCTGAAGCTGAAGAAGCCGCTAGATTAAAAGCTAAAGCTGAAGTTGAAGAAGCCGCTAGAATAAAAGCTAAGGCTGAAGTTGAAGAAGCCGCTAGAATAAAAGCTAGGGCTGAAGACTCATCTAAATTAAAAAAACAGACAAACATAAAAGATATACCATTACAACATCAATTTGCTTTTATAGCAAATAATATGTTTATTTGATAAAATAATATATAATTTTTTATATATTATTTATTATTTATTATACTATTTATTATTATTATACTTGTACTTGTGCTGTTATAACACCGGCAGCATTTGATACGACATAGAAAACACCAATAATATTAGATGAGGTATTTAATTGTGTAGTTTGTAACTCTACATTTGCTTTTCTTTCTTGTAGAGCTGGTGTAATTGGAGCAGAAATATGGGTATATGTTTCGGTACCAGATGGTAAAACATAAGTTGAAGGAGCAGCAAAAATAATGAAATTATTTATTGGGCTACCGTTAGGATTAACAATCAATTTCACTTGTTTTTTAGAATTAACAGTAACAACTTCTAAACTCTGTAAAACTGGCAATCCAAGTGGTATAACATTATCATATGATTGTAAATTAGATTCTTCCCCTGTAGTAGTAACACGTATAATACCGACAGAATACACATCACCATTTGTTAAACCAGTAAATTCGTAAGATGTAGCACTTGAAGATGCTGTACCGACTTCAACACCATTTTTGAATAACTTATAATTTTGGGTTGTGTAAGTATCAGCAGTAGCAGTCCAAGTTAAAGTTATTTTACGGTCACCAGGTGTGGGAGGTTGAGTTATTGGAGATGATGGTGTTATGTTTGGTTTAATGGTCTTAGATATAAAATTTTCATTCTCATACCATCCAAGATTACCTTCAAAAGTTTCAGTATTTAGAGCTCTAGCATAAACCTTAACTGTGTATAAGATTCCATTAGTTAAATTACTAAATGTTGTAGTAAGGGTAGTAACACTAGCAGTTCCTACTTGAACGTCTTTATCGTCTAATAGAACAACGCGATAATATGCTGGTTCATCAAGACCATTTACGCTAGTTGATGCTTGCCAAGTAGCTGTGATTTCTTTGTCAGAAGCAAATAAATTCAAGTTTCTTGCTGGTTCTGGGGCCTTAAAAGGAGTGGCTGATTTAGAGCCTTCACCTGTAAAGTTATCGCTATAGGTGATTTTGGCGCCATCTTCAAATGATTGTTTAGCAATAACTCTGTAATTGTATGTTGTTCCATTCACTAAAGAACAATCATTGTCTGTGTATGTGAGTACTCCATCAGCTACCTCAACACCAGAAAGTTTGACATCATTTCTAAAAATGACATAAGAAATAACTGGAGCAGCAGGATCATCAATACCAACATTTATAGCACTAGCAGAGGCAGTCCAGGAAAGGGTAACTTGTTTATCACCAGGGACAACTGATAAATTAGTTGGTGGTTCTGGGTCGCTGTATGGATAGGTAGAAGCAACCACATGTTCACCTGCTAAGTCAGCAACATTATTAAGGAAACCAACAGGTTTAACAGCAATGTACACTTGTTCGTTTTTCAATCCAGTAATTTTAACACTCTTTTCGGAAGTTGCGTTATTTGCGATGCCATTGACGGCAACAATATATCTAATATCAGTGAAGCCACCTTTATCCTCAGGAGCCTCCCAGCGGACTTCTACAGCACTATCTAAAGGATATAAGTCCAAACTTCTAATTTCACTTGGAGGTTTGTAAGGTGTGTATGTAAATTCAGATGCTACACCTACTAAATCAGGAGAACAATGTAAGGTTGTTTTTGCTCGCACATACACCTTATAAGCTACACCATATGTTCTAGGAGATGTTGGAGGGTAAACTTTTAATTCAGTAGCTAACTGAGCATCTATATAAGCCACATTGTCATGATTTGGACTAGAAGCAAGCACAACTTTATATTCATATTTGCTTAAGTTCAATCCAAATAAATCGGGTTCAGACCAAGTAATTTTCATTTTTTCTTTGTCTGCAGCATCCATTTCAACCTTTAGAGAAACAGGGCTACCAGGAGCACAATGAGGAATCATTGAAACTGAACCACTAGCAACACTGCCAAAACTTGCCTCATTTCGATTAAATGTACTTACAATTTTAAAACTATGTCGTTTTCCAACAACCAAACCGCTAATAGTGTATTCTAAAAGACTTCCAGCATTAACAGTAACTTCGCGACCTAACATTAACATATTTACATTTGAAGGATCCACAACCCAAGGTTGATATTTAATAGCATGATTAAACCAAGCGCTTTCAGCACCTCCCATATCCGCTGGTAGCTCCCAAGTTAATTTAACACTACCATTATAGGAAAGAGCGGCAGTATTATTAACTACTTGTAAATTTTGAACCGCAGAAGGATTAGCATATTGAGTATAATTCACAGGTTGTGCTTCTGGATGAATTTCAGAATCACTATTCATAGCATAAACCATGAAAGTATTTTGAACACCATTGGTTAAGTTTGAAATTATGAATTCTCTTGATTGGTCTAGATTATTAACAGAACCTTCTGCGAGGTTAATTACAGTATTTTTTAGGTACATCACATATCCTGTGATTTTTTTACCACCATTATTAATTGGAGGTGTTAATCTAACAAATATAGAAGTGTTACTTAAATCTGTTATAATTATATTAGAATCAGCCATCTTATCAGGAATTGTAAATGGGATTTGTCCTGACACAATACTATCTATACTTTGACCGTAAATATCAGAAACAGCAATTATTTTAAAATCATAGGATGTACCATTCACTAATTTATCAAATGTATAATTAGTTATAAATTCCTCCTCTTCATCAATTATTTCTGTTCTCTCAACAACAACATGTGGCTCCCATGCAGAGTCAGAAGACAATTTTTTACTAATATGATATACTAATTCATAATCCTCTTGAGAAGGAGACCATGATAAAGAAACACTAGCATTAGATACAACGGCCTCAAAATCAGCAATTTGAGCTGGTTTTTCAGATGGCGCTATAACACTTGGATCACTAAAAGCTCCTTTACCCATACTGTTAATAGCTCTTACGACAATTTCGTATTGTTTACCATTCATTAATTTACTATTAGGATTACTAGCATCCAATCTATCAACAACCAAACGCCCATTTTCAACATCACCAGAACTGAATGTGTGGATGTAGTCATTGTCATCACCATTATCAATCAAAACATCAAAACTAGAAATAGCATCAAACCCATTAGATTCGTTTAGTGTTGTGCTATAATTTAATAATTTTATAGCTATTGCTTCATTGCGTGCTTCCAACACAACATTTAATTTTTGTGGTACTGTCTTACCACTAACATTATTTACTACTTTGTTTCTTCCCATATTTGTTAATAAACGAACATTATATTTATCTCCATTCACAACAGGTTGAATTGTAAAAGTACCAGAACTAAAAACACTTGAACTTAGAGTTTCAGTTTTGTAATATTTTGGAACTGCTGATATATTATTTATAATTAATTCACCAGATGTCTCACCTGACTCTTTGCTCCAGTTAGCAACTAACTTTAAGTTCTCGCCGACTACGGTAAAATACTCACCACTCATTATACAATAGATAAATATTTTATTTTAAAAATAAAAAAAAATATTATAAATTCCTAAAATTAATAAAAAAAATGATATTTTACGCAATATTAATTAGTTAAAATAAAATTGTGATAAATTATGCTGAATAATTATTTAAAATATTATTAATTTCCTAAAAATATAATTAATTAATTATGTATTTTATTAACAAACCAAATATCTATTAAGATTTGTTTAAAAATAATTAATTATTTTTAAATACATACGCTAATATTAAACGTACAATATTAAATTAATAATAAATAGATTAATATTTATAATCTTTATTAATATCCCTAAACATTTTGCAAAGATTGTTTAATGTTTTCTATGTGTTCTTCTTCTTTTAGTTCTTTTTCCGCCATATTTTGTAGCAACCGCAATTTTAGAAACAGCGTTCATACCTCCTCGCATTTTTTTAGAACAAGCTTTTTTACATGATTTCATACAAGTTTTTTTATTACTAGACATACTAGAAGAAGACCCCATTTCATTTTTGCGTTTACTGGCATCTTTTAAAGCTTGTTTAAATTGATAATTAGGATTAGCCTTGTGTCCTTCATGATAAATTTTTTTAACAAAATCATTCCAAGCTGTCATTATATAATAAATTTAGATAATAATTAAAATACTTCTAAAATAAAAAAAATTGAAATACTTTTAATGAATAATATTAATTATATAAATTCTAAAACGTTTATTTAATAAAATGAAATTCTTAATTGTAATGTTAGGGTGTAATGTTGTTAGATTATTAAATAATCGTATCGAAACCGCTATAAATTTCGCATCCAACGAGAGAAATATAGAAATTGATTGGTTTCTAAGTGGAGGAGTAAAAAATCCAAATGAAAGTTCAATTAGCGAGGCTTATAAGATGTCACAAATGATTGAAAATTCAGATTTGTTTACTTATGGTGTTTTAAATAAAAAATGGAATTATATTTTAGACGAAGAATCTACTAATACAGCTGAAAATTTCATTATGTTAAAACGAATGCTAGAAAAGAATCAAGATAAGTATTCTAAAATATATGTAGTAACATCAGATTTTCATTTCAATAGAGCATCAATATTTGCTAATAAAATTATTGAAAATAATAATTTTAATTGGATTTTGGGCGACGTTGAGTTACATGATTCTAGGTATTGGGAAACTATTCATATTAAAAATGTTGATAATGACATAAAAAAATTAAAAAACAAAAATTAAATTGGATATTTATGGGAAATATTATATCTTTTTTTTAAATAAAAAAATTGAAATAGATTTTATAATAATAACAAATAGTATTATAATAAAAGCAAAATGGTTAGAAATCTAGGTGGAAATAAAACTAAAGGTCAAGCTCGTAAATATGCGAACTCTGATAAAAAAGATAATAAACAATTAAGAATATCAGAAGACTCGCTTGAAATTTACGCACAAGTAGAAAAAGTGCTAGGTAATGGCATGTATAATGTAATATGTATTGATGGAAAATCTAGATTATGCCATAGTTCTGGAAAATTTAGAGGTCGAAATAAAAAAGATAATTTTGTAAAATTAGGCACATGGTTATTGATTGGTTTAAGAGAATATGAATCAGGAGGAAGTAATAAAAAATTACAGAATTGTGACTTACTGGAAGTTTACAATGAGTTTGAAACAGAAAAATTAAAAACAACTGTTAATGAAAATTGGTCTTTATTTATAGCAAATGATGAGAAAAATTCGTTTACGTCTAAGAAAGTGATTGAGTCTTCTGAAGCTTATACATTTAGTGATGCTAAAACTCTTGAATATCAAGAATTAATGGCTGCTGAATTATTAAAACCATCAGAAAAAAGAGAAACTATAGCTGTAGATGAAGAAGAAATAAATGTAGATGATATTTAAATAAATATTTAAAAAGATTAATCAAAAATAAATAAAATAAGTATTTAAAAATATATGTTTTTAAAAAATAAATAGTTAAAAATTAATAAATATTTTTATTAATTTTTTTTACCTTTTTTAGACATAAATAATTCTCCACAAAAAATAGTTGCTAATAAAAATATTCTATTAAAAGGGTCATTTGGTGGTTGTGGTTGTCCTTTTGAATAAGAACTAAATTTTCTAGTACTAGTAAAAATATATTTATTATTACATTTATTTGTTTTGACAAAATTCTTTTTTTTAGAACTTTGTAACAAAATTTTATTGACAACAAATTTAACTCTATTAAACATTTTTAATAATAATTATTATGTAAATAAGTTTAAACTGTTTTCAAACTAATATAATAATTTTCGCCTGCGACCTCCTGTAAATATATATAAGGGTTTTTTGAATATTATTCAACACTCAAGACTAATAAGTTTGCTGTTAGGAGATAGTTTATAACTGATTATATCTTTAAATTATTTTATAAAGAAAACATATTTAAATGACTTAAACATAATTACTAATATAATATATTATTTAAACAAACTATACTAATTAAAATGAACGTTTTTAAATCTTCTAACATATTCGAAAATAAAAAAAATGAATATGTAAATAAACCATATAATCAATTTAAAAGTTATAATACTCCCTCAAAAGTATCACAAAAAAAAGATTTTGAAATAAAAGACTGTGAGTTTCCAGAATTATCATCACCTAGTAAGAATAATTCTGATAATAAAAAATCATTTAGTTCTTTATTAAAAAAAGAAGAACCAATTAAAACAATTAAGATAGAAGAAAAAACTGAAGAAATAGTTCCACCTGGTTGGTTTATGTATAAATATAGAAAATTTAATAGTAAATTCTATGGTAATTATTCAAAATTAACTTCTAAAATAGAAAATGATATTATTGATTATAAAAACACAAAAGTTGAGTTAAATGAGTGTGAAGAAATAATTAATGCTTTGTCATATTTATATGAAAAACGAACTAATAAATATAAAGAAGATTGGGGTGAAGATGAATGGGAACAAATGTTTATTTATCCTAATTATGATTATGAATATTTTGATAGATTAGACGAAGCTTATGAAATAGAACAAAATAAGATTATTGAAGAACAACAAGATGATTATAATGATTATGAAGAATATAAAAAATATGATGATTATTAATTAGTTAAATTTAATAATGTATTATATGGTTGTTTTATAATATATTATGGATGAAATAAATGAGGTATTAGATGAAGAATGGATGAATGAATTTGAAAAAACAGACAAATTATTTCAAGATTTTTATTTAGATGATATATACTACACAGAAATTCATTATATTTATATAAATACGAAAAATGACATAGAAAAAATAAAAGAGGAACATTTTTTATTGAAAAAGCCTAATTTTATTTCTAGAGAAGAGATTATTGGATTACTTAAAAGA
>Ga0255138_1000385_pt1 | contig 11270 bp, 11 predicted proteins | sample Law_Colum_RepA_8_FD_188545 | JGI IMG/M metagenome (GOLD analysis project Ga0255138, IMG submission 188545) | Freshwater microbial communities from St. Lawrence River, New York, United States - Law_Colum_RepA_8d | ecosystem: Environmental > Aquatic > Freshwater > River | place: USA: New York... | reverse complement strand
GAATGAGTTTAATTGGTGGGTTTACTCCAGTAGTTGTGCATGATAAAAATCAGAACCAAGAGACTATTAGGCAAGTAAAGAAAACTGCAGAATTATTTAAGAAAACTGGCGCTACACACTTAGTCTCCTCCCCTGTCTATACCTGGGATTGGGATAACCCAAAGCCACTTTCAAATGAAGAGTATAAGAATATGTTTCAAATGTTTTCAGAGATTGACAAAATTTGTGAAGATAATGGCTTACAAAATGTATTACATCCACACTTACAAACAACGGTTGAGACAAAAGATGATGTGAATCGAGTATTAGATGGCTGCGATGTTAAGTGGTGCCTTGATACCGGTCATATGGCAATAGGTGGTGTTGACGTGGTTAATTTTGCGAAAAAAGCATTTGATCGAGTAGGGCATGTGCATTTAAAGGATGTTAATTTATCCAAATCTAAATCAGTTTTGGCAAAGCAAGAGTCCATCATGAGTGGTGTACAAAAAGGTTTATTCACTCCCTTGGGGTCAGGCGATGTTCCTATTGCTGATGTCATACGAACCTTAGAAGGTGCTGGCTATCAAGGGTGGTATGTAATTGAGCAAGATTGTGCCATTACTGGAGATTTACCCGTTAACGGAGATGGTCCGGTAAAAATGATTAGCAAGTCAATGGAATACCTTAAGTCTCTGGCGTTAAATTAATAGATATGAGCACATCGTTGGATTTAATCAGTGTTGGTCGGATAAGCCTTGATTTTTACGCTAATGAGTCAAACGTAGGATTTAAAGATGTTAAGACATTTAGTATGTCTATCGGAGGTAGCCCAACTAATGTTGCAATCGCAGCTGCCAAACTAGGTAATAAATCTGCAGTTATTACTAATGTTGGAAAAGATTCCTTTACTGATTATATTTTAGGAAAGTTAAAGGAGTTTAATGTTGATACAAGCTATGTTGGAATGGATGAAAGCCAATTCAGTCCGGCAGTTTTTGCTGCTATGGATGATCCTTATAACCCAACAATATTTTTTAATCGTCCACTGAACGCACCTGACACCAAGATTTCAGCAGATCGGGTGTCTGAGCAAGTAATTAAGTCAGCAAAAGTGTTTTGGATTTCAGCATGTGCACTAGCTACTGGTGAAACAGCAAAGTCTATTCAAAGTTGGCTACTGACTAGAAATCTCCAAGGACAAAATGTTCTTGATTTAGATTATCGACCGACTTTTTGGGAAAGCGAGTCAATGGCAAGGGCAATGACCATGAAAGCAATTGAGAGTAGTAATATTTTAGTTGGTAATCGAAAAGAGTTTGAAGTCGCAACTGGCTTAACTGATCCAGACAAAATAAGTAAGAATTTTCTTGGAAAACAAGTATCACTAGTAATTGTTAAATTGGGCGAAGATGGTGTTTACATTGCAAATAAAGAAAATAACTTAGTTGTTAAGCCAATAAAAGTTGATGTTAGATGCGGACTTGGTGCCGGGGATGCATTTGGTGGGATGTTGGTTCACGGCCTGATTAGATCCTGGGATATTGAAAAAATTGGAAATTATGCAAATGCTTCAGGTGCAATAGTTGCTTCGAGATTGTTATGTTCAGATGCCATGCCTAATTTTAGTGAAGTACAGGATTTAGTATCTGGGGTGTTGAATTGATGAAGTTTAATGAAAAAAACTACACAAAGTTATGTGATGATCGGGTTAACAATCCAGCAAAACTTCATAAACTACTAAAAGGTAGAAAACGAAGAGCAAACTTAACTAAAGATGGAAAACTATTTATAGTTGCTGCTGACCATACCGCTAGGGGAATAATCTCGGCCTCTGGCCAGCCTCTGGCCATGGCGAATAGATATGACCTTCTAGATAGATTGATTAGAGCATTAGCGGTTCCAGGTGTGGATGGAATTTTGGCCACACCAGATCTAGTTGAGGAACTTGCTTACTTTGGTGCTCTTGATAATAAATTAATTTTTGGAAGCATTAATCGAGCGGGAATTTTGGGTGCTGAATGGGAGTTAGATGATCGCCAAAGTGCTTATGACGTTGCAGGAATTAAAGAGTTTGGATTAGATGGTGGCAAAACATTATTAAGAATAGAAAAGAGTGATCCTGGGGTTCTTAGAACTATAGAGATGGTAGCTTCGGTAAATTCAGCATTAGCTAGAGCAAAAAAACTTTCAATAATTGAGCCACTTCCATACATAAAAAATGCTGTAGGTAAATATGAGTTACAAAATGATATTCAAGAGTTAGTTAGGGTTATTGGTATTGCCTCAGCACTTGGTACAACAAGTGCTTATACATGGCTAAAAGTTCCAGCTTTTGAGGATTTCAAGTACGCTGCCAGAGCTACATCACTGCCACTAATGTTGCTTGGCGGAGATCCCGGCAAAGATTGGCAAGCCACCTTTGATAATTGGGAGCAAGCATTCAAATTTGAAAACGTGAGAGCACTAATTCCCGGTCGTGCCCTCCTATTTAGTCCAGAGTTAAGTGTAGAGCAGGCAGTTTCTAAAGCCGTATCGATAGTCAGGAAAGTTAAATGAGCTGGTTATACCGAGGAGTTAAATCAATAACTCCTAAAAGTGTTGATTGGAAATATTGCGGGATGCATATTCTAAGTTTATCGGAGCAAAATAATCATGAGATTACATTTAATGATTTCGAAGGCGTCTTATTGAGTTTATCTGCTGAAAATGTGAGTGTGGTAGTTGATGGTGTGGAGTTTAAATTAATTGGCCGCACTGGAGTTTTTGCAGGTATTTCTGATTGGATTTATATACCTGTTGGTGCAAAAGTGGGTATAAGTGGAAAAAATGGATTACTAGCTTTATCAACTGCTCAGGCCGCTAAGAAATTTCCTGCTACTTACATAAGCAAAGATAAAGTCTCTGTTGAAATCAGAGGAAGTGGGTTTGCAACCAGACAGGTGAATAACATTGCAACTCCTGACTCATTCTCAGGTGCCGAAAAGATATTGGTATGTGAAGTTATAACCCCTGGAGGTAATTGGTCATCCTGGCCGCCACATCGTCATGATGGAATAGCAGGTTGTGAGTTTAATAATGAGGAGATCTACTATTTCCAGATCGGAAAACAGAATTCTGATCATGGTTCAAAAGAAGGACGTGGATATTTCAGGGTCTATTCATATGATCAAAGTATTGATGAGACCATGACCATAAATGATCAAGATTTTGTTATCGTGCCCCATGGCTATCACGGACCATCTATTGCAGCTCCTGAGTATCCAATGTACTTTTTAAATGTGCTAGCTGGGCCGAATGAAAATCGAACTATGGGGTTTTGTGATGACCCAAGCCATCATTGGATTAGAGAAGATTGGAAAATCCAGAAGCAAGATCCTCGATTACCAATGACTAATAAAGATGGTAGGAGGATTTAATATGAGCGCCCGCAAAGATGTTTCCGTTGCCGTAGTCGGCCTAGGTTGGATGGGTCAAGCCCACAGTCGATCCTTAATTCGAATTCCCACATTATTTCCAAATAGAAAATTTAATCCTATTTTAAGAGTATGTGCTGATTTTGATAGCAATCGCGGTAAGCAGGCAATTGAGGATTTTGGATTTGAAAGAGCTACAACTGATTGGAAGGAGGCTGTAACAGCAAGTGATGTTGATGCTGTTTGGGTTTGTGCCCCTAATATGTTGCATATTCCAATTATCCAAGCAGCAAGTGATGCTGGAAAAGTTGTATTCTCTGAAAAACCTATTGGGGGTAAGCCAGAACAAACTATTGAAGCATTTAATGTTGCAAAAAAGAATAAGACATTTACTGGAGTTGGCTACAACTATTTATGGGCACCATTAGTTCTTCATGCAAAGAAGATGATTGTCTCAGGTGAGCTTGGCGAGATAATTCATTACAAGGGACGCTTTTTCTCTATGTATGGCAGTGACGAATTAGGACTACTTTCCTGGAGATTTAAGTTTGATCAAGCAGGGTATGGAGTATCTAGCGATATTCTTAGCCATAGCGTTTCACTCGCCCAATTCTTGATTGGTGATATAGCTGAGGTAGTTGGCATGAGACAAACAACAATTAAACAACGTCCACTTCCGACTGGAAATTCGAGCCACTACAGCAGAGGAAAAGTTGGTGATCCTACTGGCGAGGTTGAGAATGAAGATTTTGCTTCAATGCTATGTAGATTCAAAAATGGAGCAACTGGAACTTTTGAAACAAGTAGAACTGTAGTTGGACCGGAAAGTGAAAACATGTTTGAAATATATGGCACTAAAGGCTCACTAAAGTGGAATCATGAAAGCTTGAATGAATTGCTCTACTATAAAAAAGATGAAAACCTTGAGACTGGCTTTACCAAAATTCTTGGAGGCGACCGCTTTGATTTCCATGGCGCATTTGTACCTGGGCAAGGAAATAGCCTAGGAACAGAGGATTTAATCTGCATTGAAGATTACTCTTTCCTAAATGCATGGGTGGATGGAAGTGATTTTAAGCCGTCATTTGCGGAAGCAGTGAATGTAGTAACAGTTCAATCTGCTTTAATTAAATCTTGGGAAAGTAAAAGTTGGGAAAAGGTCTGATGCTTCGAATAGATTCTCATCATCATATCTGGGACATCAGTGTTATGCAGCAAACTTGGATGCAACGAAATGTCGATGGCGGACTTCATTCACTTAGGATTGCAAAATAATGAATCCTTTAAATAATTACAGATTTGCTGCCTATGCTTTATTTGCTACGGGCCTGATTAACCTTAGGTATCAAACGGGATCAACAGGAAATCTTCCTAAAAGCTCAGTTTTAATCTTTATTGGCGCAGTAATTCTTGGATTAACTTTTATCCCTAAAATTTCAAATATTTTATTGAAAAGAGTGACTAAATTAATCTCATTAGTTGCTTTTGTAGTATTAATCGCTTATAGCTTTATAATTTAGTTCATGACTCTTGATCAAATTAAATCTAGTTGGAATGAGGTACTAGATTTACTACTTGAGGAGAATCGAGTTGCTTGGATTGCATTTTTTGATGCCAGGTTAGCTTCCTTTGAAAATAACGAGCTAACCTTAGACTTTTCTGATAGTCAAAAGTTTGCAAGCCCTCATGACTTTAAAAAAACTCGTAATTCAGGCCACACTCAGTCATTAATCAGCGCAATTAAATCAGTTTTAGGTATTACACCCACAATAATAGAGCGGTGAAAAGACTTAGCTCCTTTTTAGCATTACTAGTCACTTTTTCAGGATTAACTCCTGTCTCTCATAGCGCGACTGCAAAAACTTCTGCAACTTTTTATGTTCAAAGCACACCAAATGCTGGTGAATCTTTAGTTACCTTCTACGGTCAAGTTAAACCAGCTGGTAAGGCAAGTGTTTCAATTAGCTCATTTGATGGAGAAGTTTGGAAAGTTACGCCACTTAAAACGAATTCATCAAGTAGTGGATCCTGGCGAATTACAACTGTTGCAACTGCAATTAAAGCAGAGGGAAAGTATCGAGCAACTGTTACGGTGGGTAAGAAGAAACTAACGACAAAGGCTGCTGATTTTAAGGTTGATAACTCTAAAACTTTCGCAGATACAAACGCTTTATTCATTACCCCGGAGACAAGTAAGTTAACTGGTGGGCGAATTCAAGGTTCAGATATAAGCAGGTGGCAGCATCCAAATGATAAGCCAATAGATTTTAAAAAGAAGTTTGATGCTGGAATGCGCTTTGTGTTAATTAAGGGATCTGATGCGCAAGAAAAAGCAGATCAGGAAACAATGAAGTGGTTAGTAGGTGATAGAAATGCTGCCCAAGCTGCTGGCCTTTATACCGGGATGTATCACTTTGCCTACCTGCCAAATAGCACTGATGAGGCGTATGTAATAAGAGATGCGAAAGCACAGGCACAGAAAGTTATTTGGCGCCTAGCCTCCCTGGGTGGTTATAACGAGCGAGATTTACCAGTGGCCCTTGATTTGGAAAATAATTGTGTAAAGAAAAATAGTTCAGGAACATGTATAAAAACTTTACCTAGAAGTTTAGTTACCTTATGGGCAGAGACCTGGTTGCAAACTGTTGAAGAAAAAACTGGGCGTAAACCATTTTTATACTCGTATTCACAATTTCTAGAAAGTGCTACCGCAAGGAGTGAGATATTGCGCCAATATCCACTTTGGCTTGCTCACTACACAATTAATCCCGCAGATCCAATTTCTCAACCTGGTCAAAGGCTACCTATTGGTTGCTTTGTTCACTCTTGGAGCACTGCAAACTGTTCATCCCAATGGCAAATTTGGCAGTACTCATCATGTGGAATTGGTGAAAAATATGGTGTACCAAGTGCCCGTCTTGATTTAAATGTTTTCAGAGGAACTCCCGATCAATTCCTATCTCTAGTTAAAGGTAAATGGCAGCCAGAAGCAGTTGATTTGATGCCAATTAATGAACCAACAAAAATGAATCTGATTTCAGTGGCTGCGACAGATACTAATAAGCCGGTTGAAATAAATGTTGAGGTGTTTAGAAGTATTGGAACTCCAGTTGTTACTGGCACAGTAGTTTTTCGTCCAACAGATAAAAATATTAAAATTAAAAAACAAACACCAGTTCGATCTGCTAGTGGTAGATGGGAGTTAACAATTGAAGGGCTGCCAGCTGGAATTACAGAAGGTACATTAAATTATGTTGACATATCCAAAACTCATGCTGATAACGAATTGCTTCTACCAATTACCTTGGCACAAGGGGTAGATCTTCCTAAACCCACACCAACTCCTAAGCCAACGACTACTAAAAAACCAACCGACGGCTGCTCTAAACAAATAAAGCACTGATTCTTTGCACTACTCTTAACCCATTATGGTTCAAAAATTACCTGGCGATATTTATCGCAGTGATTTAAAACTTGCAGACGGTAGAGATATCTCTTATTACGATAGCAGTGAGAAAAATAGATCTGCAGCAGATAAAAGAAATGAAGAAGCCCAACCTGGAATCGGCCATTTACGTCTTGATCCACTAGTTGATGAATGGGTAGTAATTGCATCTCATCGCCAGCATCGAGTTTTCTTACCTCCTAAAGAGTTGTGTCCATTATGTGCAAGTACGGGTGACAAATTAACTGAAATTCCAGATAAAGATTATGAGGTTGTAGTTTTTGGCAATCGTGCTCCCGCACTTACTACTCCAAAAGGTAATTTCAAACTTGCGCAGATCACTGGACTAGCAACTGCTGATGTTGATGCAGCTGGTGCGTGTGAAGTTGTTTGCTACACCTCAGATCACAGTTCAAGTTTTGCGAAGTTAACTGAAAAACAAATCAGAGCAGTATTAGAGGCTTGGAAAGATAGAGATAGCGCGCTTTCTAAATTACCGTTCATTGAGCAGGTTTATATATTTGAAAATCGAGGCGAGGAAGTTGGTGTGACACTTTCTCACCCACATGGTCAGATCTATGCCTACTCATTTCTACCACCTAAAATTGAAAAGATGCTACAAGTAGCAAATGATCACTTAGTAAAGACAGGTAAAGTATTACTTGATGAAGTAATTAAGCGTGAGATAAAAGATGAAAAGCGAATTATTTCTCAAAACGGTGAATGGATTGCCTATGTTCCATACGCTGCTAGATACCCATTTGAAATTCATATAGCGCCATTGCGGGGTGTATCTAATATGAGTGGCTTAGATGAAAAGCAATCTGCTGCTTTTGCTCCAATAGCTAAAGAGGTTCTTACTAGATTAGATGGTGTATTTGGAATTGAAATGGCTTATATAGCCTCTTGGTATCAGGCACCTGTAAATTCCGGTAAAGATAGTATGCGCCTGCATTGGCAAATAGTTTCAGTAAGACGCCAACCTGGAAAACTTAAGTACCTATCTGGATCTGAATCGGCAATGGGTGCATTTATTATGGATTTAGAGCCAGAACAATCAGCTCAGCAACTTCGTGCAGTTAAGCTTTAATTTACTGGCGTAATTGAAATAACTTCAACACCACCGATTGCCTTTAAAACATTAACTAAATCAGTCGGATCACTTCCTGGAACTGCGATTGTGATGTCATCAATACCTCGACCATCTTCACTTCTTAAAACAACTAAGCCGCGAATATCTCCTCCAGCAAAACCAATTGCAGATGCGACCGCACCAAGTGAACCTGGTCGGTCAGGTAATGCAACCTGTACTCGATATAGCGCCATGCTCCCTGACTTGGACTCGAACCAAGAACCTGCCGGTTAACAGCCGGCTGCTCTGCCAATTGAGCTATCAGGGAATACAACTAACTTTTTGATTCCTTGTTGAGGGTAAATACTATCTAATAAAAGGTCGTGCTCAAATCGTGCGCACTCTTACTCTAGCTCTCCCCTAGCGCCAACTCTTTTTGAACCCGCCTTGCTGCCTCCATGCCAACTAGTTGGCCAAATATCTCTTGATATTGCGCATCATTCTCTACCGGATTTAAACGCTGCAAGGTGGACTTGATCTCAGCGATTGATCTACTAAGTGCAACCTCACGCAGACGAGCAAAAATACTGGTGATGTAGCGTTCTGAAACCTCACCATCAGTTCTAATTGGTTCAACAATTAATTCAGTAACTAAAGACTTAAGCTCATCGCTGTCACTCTTATTAATTAACTCTTGGGTATCAAACTCTTTTTGATTATCAATTAATGTTCGAAGGGATGAATACAATGGAAATGAGAAGGCGCTTGATTCTAAATCAACCCAGCCATGGGCCAGTTCTGGTAGTTGTAATTTAACTTTTAAAACTTCACGCTCTAATACCAAAACTGGATCAGTTAAATTAACCCTTTTCTCACTTAAACTTTCACTTGCTTTACCATTTTTCTTAACAGCAGAGGAAACAATATCTACTTCCATACCAAGCCAGCCAGCAAGAAGTCTTACATACTCAGGTCTTAGTGAAGCATCTCTGATCTTGCCAATTAATGGCGCAACCTGATTTAAAGCATTAACTCTTCCCTCAGCTGCAGTAATGTCATAATTTGCGATCACTGATTTAATTGCGAACTCAAATAGTGGTACTCGTCTGGCAACTAGGTTTCGAACAGCATCATCACCATGGGCTTGTCGTAGTTCACATGGATCCATGCCGTTTGGTTCAACGGCAACAAATGTTTGGGCAACAAATTTTTGATCATCTTCAAAAGCACGTAGCGCAGCTTTTTGGCCCGCAGCATCACCATCAAATGTAAAGATAACCTCACCACGAAAAGCATCTGCATCCATAAGTAATCTTCGAATAATTCTGATGTGTTCATCACCGAAAGCTGTGCCACAGGTAGCAACTGCAGTGCTTATCCCCGCAAGGTGAGCCGCCATTACATCTGTGTAACCTTCAACAATTACTACTTGGCGATTTTTTGCAATCTCTTTTTTTGCCATATCAAGGCCGTATAAAATTTGATTCTTTTTATATACCGGTGTCTCAGGTGAATTTAAATACTTTGGCCCAGTATCGACCTCATCACTTGCTAATTTCCTAGCGCCAAACCCAACTACATCACCTGAAATATCTTTAACTGGCCAGATCAATCGATTTCGATATCGATCAATCATGCCCTTGCTTCCCTCTTTAACTAAGCCAGCAAGGTTTAATTCTTCATCACTAAAACCTGATCCTTTTAGATGTTTATATAGCCCATCCCATTCATCAGGGGCGTAGCCAACATTAAAGTTTTTTGCAGCTTCTCGATCAAAGCCGCGTTTAGTTAAAAAATCTCGACCAATTTGCGCTGTTGGAAGTTGTAGTTGCTCTTGATAAAAAATAGAGGCTGCTGTGTTTGCTGCTACTAATCTTGAGCGATTAATTGATGGTCCGGTGTTTACACCCGTGCTCTCATATCGGAGTGTGTAACCAATTCGATCAGCTAATCTTTCAATTGCCTCCATAAATGTTAAGTGTTCTAATTTCATAATAAATGCAATTACATCACCGCCTACCTGGCAACCAAAGCAGTGAAAATATCCTTTACTTGGTGTTACATGAAAAGATGGACTCTTCTCATCATGAAATGGACATAATCCTTTTTTCTGGCCACCACCAGCATTTTTTAATTGAACATAATCACCAACGACATCATCAATTGGTGAGTGATCACGGATGTGGGTGACATCCTCATCTTTAATTCGACCGGCCATACTTCCTATTCTAGTTTCCTATTTAACTTTTTAAATTACTACCTGTTAATTAAGCGCTCATGCAGGGAAAGGGCGCCAGGATCAGTCAGAGAGGCGACCTGATCAATTACTACCCGAAGCCGTTGCTGATCATTTTGTGCCCGCTGCCAATCTTGCAGGAAAAAACTCTCAAGGCTATTAGGGGCGGTTTTTAATATTACCTCTACTAACTCGGTCAATAGCTTTTGTTGCCCGGCGTATCTAATCTGTGAATCATCGGCGTTAATAACATAATGACCGGCCATTGATTTAAGTAGTGCAACTTCAACTCGTTGCTCCCTCGGTACTACTAAATTTGCGTTATATCTAGTTAAATCCCCATCACCATATTTTTCCCCAGTTGCAACTTCAGCAGCTTGTGCAAAGCGGCCAATTAATTGGCTAGCAAGATCTTTTAATCTGGCTAAAGATCGGTGTGTGCCATCGTAGTAACGAGGCCAACAAGATAATTGTTGAAGTGAGGCTAAGGCTTTTTCCATTTCAGCCTGCGTAATATCTGCTAAATACATCTGCTGGGCAACTTTAAATAATTTTGGTAGATCATTACTTAATTGATCAAGTTTTACCTGACCTGAAACGAGTGAATCCTCTAGATCATGAACGCTATAGGCAACATCATCTGACCAATCCATGATCTGTGCTTCCATAGAGATTTCACCAGATTTAGCACCTTGGCGATACCAATTAAATATCTCAAGATCATCTTCATAAACACCAAACTTCTTAGCGTTTTCAACCCTACTCCACGGATATTTAGTAGCAGCGTCCAGGGATGCTCTAGTTAAATTTAAACCAATTGATTTACCATCTGGTAAAACTGTTTTTGCTTCAAGCCTTATTAACAACCTAATACTTTGCGCATTTCCTTCAAAGCCGCCACATGTTTGGGCTAATTGATTTAAAACCTCTTCACCATTATGTCCAAAGGGTGGATGACCTATGTCATGAGCAAGACATGCTCCTTCCATTAAATCAGGATCAGCGCCGAGCGCTGCTCCTAACTCTCTACCAACTTGGGCGCACTCAAGTGAGTGGGAAAGTCTTGTTCTTGGAAAATCAGTTGCCCATGGCACTGCAACCTGTGTTTTAGCAGCCAGACGT
>Ga0255138_1000382_pt1 | contig 11331 bp, 9 predicted proteins | sample Law_Colum_RepA_8_FD_188545 | JGI IMG/M metagenome (GOLD analysis project Ga0255138, IMG submission 188545) | Freshwater microbial communities from St. Lawrence River, New York, United States - Law_Colum_RepA_8d | ecosystem: Environmental > Aquatic > Freshwater > River | place: USA: New York... | reverse complement strand
GTTTGTGTTCCGGAAACGACATCGCCTCTGATCGTGGTCGCTTGGTCGTGCTGCGGTCGATGGGCGAGGCCGTGCACAAGACGGCCAACGCCGTGCTAATCGACACGTATGCCCAACGGACCGCGCAACGTCTGGGGGTGGATGTGCAGGCGGTGCGGGCTGAGTTCCGCAAGCAGGCCGCCGGAGCCAAGCCGCGGTATGAGCGTTCGGAGGAAGAGCCACCTCTTGAAGAGTTGGCCTCGCAGGCGATGCCCGAACGCCCCGGGGTCAACGAACTTTGGTTGCTCAAGTACGTTTTCCTGTCCGCGGATTTGCAGAATTTTGCGGCCGTCCACTTGGAGCCTGAATGGGTTCCAAACCCGGTGGTGCAACGGATCTTGGCGATGCATTTCCAAGAGGGAGGCGATGTCGTGGGATTGCTGGGCCGCTTCGAAGGGGATCCCTTTGCCGAGTCGATCATCACCGAAGCGGCCACTGAGCAGCGGGAAATCCCTGAGCCCGAGCGTCAGTTGGCCGATGTTGTTCGACGCCTCCGGGATGCTTGGTTGGATCGTCAGATCGCTTTGCGCAATGGACGGCTGGGTGATCCCACTCTGGACGACGACGATCGGATGGTCCTCCTCTCCGAGTTGCAGGCGTTGCGTCTTCGTAAGCGAAGCCCCTTGGAACCGATTCCCTAGAGCTCGATGAGAAGCTGTATCCCGATGTGCTTTCGGTTTGCCTCGTGGGATCTTGGAATCTCGGTTTGACAGGGAAGGGGGGGAACGAGTTTTATATACCTCTGGACGGCGCGCTCGTCTATCGGCTAGGACACGGCCCTCTCAAGGCTGAAAGACGGGTTCAATTCCCGTGCGCGCTACCATTCGCATTCTCCAATCTCCCCTCTTCGATTCGTTCCCCTGTTCAATTGGTTCCCCTCTCCAAATTGTTGTATCCTGCTGAGATCCCGCAGAAATGCTGCTGATCGCAGGTGAATCTCGCTCCAGCAACTCGTGCTGTGTTTTCACCGGTCCTCGAATTTTCAGTTCTCCACCAAATTCCCTGAAGTGGATCACTCAACGGTGCTTTGACGGGTCGAGACTGTCGCAGCGTCTCAAGCCGGAACGATGCAATTGAATTGTCCCGTACAGGCTGTCGTACGCCTCCGGATGAAACCCGAAGGCCTTCTTAGGTAGGGACCGATCTCCGAGCGGTCCGGCACCGCAGATGTTGGCACTTTCGGAGAAATCGCCCTACGGGGAGCTGCCCAGGCAATGCTCAGGCAACGATGCAATTGGATCGGTTGTGCTGGCTGGGTTATCTTCCGAAAGAGCGCCGTTGTTCGCTCGTTACAGGCCTCCAATCGGCCCGCGCCTCGCTCTCTCCTCGTCTTGCGAGAGAATCCGCCACGCCGTCCCGTTCCTCACAATTGCATCGTCCCGGCTAAGTCATGGCAGTTCGCGGATCCGCAAGTTCCGGAACTCGACCGGTGAGCCTTCGGACTCCAGGCACAGGAAGCCGCTGGCAGGTGAGCAGCCGGTGCCGCCAGACACCTCCTCGCCGTTCACCCAGAGACGGACCTCGCCGTTGATGGCGCGCACGTAGTAGTGGTTCCACTCGCCCACGCCGCGGCTGAGGTTCTTGCGCGGGAAGCTGCGCATGCTGTTCGGTGCGACCGGCGGGAAGGGCGTCATCCGGGCTGGCCCGGTCGGGAAGACATCGCCGTGGGACGTGAACCAGTCGGCCTTCTTTTTGGAGTCGCGCTCGTACTGCTCGGTGTAGCCGTGGTCGAGAACCTGCACTTCGATGCCGTCGGGCAGGCGTCCCCGGCCCGCCTCAAGATTTTTGATCGAAGTCTGGCTGGCCCACAGGAAGACGCCGGAATTGCCGCCCGACTTCAGATGCCGCCACTCGGCGACCATCTCGAGGTTGGTGAATGAGTGTTTTGACCGGATGACGCCGACAGGTTGCCCGGTGCAGTTTACTCCGTTCGTGTGCCACGTGAACGTGTTGGTTGGGCAATTGACGGCGGTGAAATCGGCCTCCCTCAAGGCCCGCCATCCCAGGCCTATACCGTCAATCGTGGCCTTGGGAGTGATCGCCGGTTCAGCCGCCAGCAGCGCGCCGGCAAGCAGCAGAGAGGACCATAATAGTCGGGGAATCATGGCGTTAGGATGGTCCAAGGCACGACTCCCAGGCGAACCAAAACGGCTTCACGACGTCGCCCCGATCTGGCGGTTTTCGCTGAGCCATGCGGAGCCTCATTCAAGGTTCTAGAGGCGATTCATTCGGGGACAGGCTCCTTTTCCCTAGGGGCTTCGTTCCTTGGAAGGAGCCTGTCCCTTCCGGAAACGAGGGACAGGCTCCTGAGCTATGTGTCAGGATCCATTCAGGGACAGGCTCCTTTTCCCTAGGGGCTTCAAACGGGGACAGGCTCTTTTTCGAGAGGCACACTTTTTCTTTTTCGAGAGGCACACCCATTGCATCCGCCCTCACTGAAACCACCGAAACTAGGGACAGGCTCTGAAGCGCTCTGAAGCGCCCTGAAACCAATGAAACGAGGGACAGGCTCCGAAGCGATGCGCCAGAGGACTCCGCGGAATCTTCGGGCGGGCTCAAAGAGGTGGAGCATTTTGTCTCGGTGGTGGATGCGTTTTGTTCAAAACGTCTCAGAACGAGGGTAAAACGGGGTTTAAAACCGATAATATAACGATAAACATAAGATTTATTTGAGCAAGCGGGCTGGCACTGCTTAAGCAGCAGGAGGGGCAAGAGCCTACTTGGGGCTCCAGTCAGCACTACAACCCAATAGCGAAAATGAAACCTATGACGCCCCCTCGTTCCGCCCTCCGCTTCGCTTCGCCGTTCTCGCCACTCTTTGATCGTGATTTGGAACGGTTGATTTCGGGCAGTTCTATTTGGCGAAGTCTCGATGGATGAGCCGATTGTAGATTCACGAGCGGCTCGGGAATCTATTGCATCTACCGGCTTTTGAATGAGAAGATTTCATCGTTTCCGCGATGACCCATGAAAAAAGTAGAAGCCATTATTAAGCCTTTCCGACTCGAGGATGTGAAATCTGCCCTTCAGGCCGCGGGTCTGGTGGGGATGACTGTTTCCGAGGTGAAGGGCTTCGGTCGGCAACGGGGCCATACGGAGATTTACCGAGGCTCGGAGTACACGGTGGACTTTCTTCCTAAGCTGAAGATCGAACTCGTGGTGTCCGACGCTTTGGTTCAGACGGCGGTGGACGCCATTATCCAAGCAGCCCGCACCGGCAAGATCGGTGATGGTAAGATTTTTGTTTCCTCGGTTGAGGAAGTCATCCGGATCCGAACCGAGGAGCGCGGAGAACAGGCTGTCTAATCGTAATTCCCGAATGAACTTGTTTCGCATGTTTGCGGCATTTTTGTCCGCGGCCCTCGTGTTGTTGCCCTCGACCTCCTTCGCCGCCGAGCCCGGGGTCGAGCAGCGTCTTGCAGATCTGGAGGCCTATGTCCGCAACTCTGCCCCGACCGGCCCTCTGCAGGGAGTTCCGGGTCCCGGTCACAATGGTTGGATGATGATGAGTGCGGGTCTAGTGCTGTTCATGAGTCTTCCGGGTCTGGCGCTATTTTATGGCGGGTTGGTACGCCGCAAAAATGTCCTTTCGGTCATGGCGCAGTGCCTGGGATTGGCGGGTGTGGTGGGGGTGATGTGGTGGGCCTTTGGCTATTCGGTCAGTTTTGCCCCCGGGTCGCCTTGGCTTGGTGGTTTCCAATGGTCTGGGTTCTCTGGAGTCAATGCCGACCCCAATGCCGACTACGGCCCATGGGTCTCCCATAATGTCTTCGCCATCTATCAGATGATGTTCGCCATCATCACCCCGGCACTGATCGTGGGCGCCATCGCTGAGCGGATGCGATTCAGTGCTCTGCTGGTCTTTTGTATAGCTTGGATGATCATCGTCTATTTTCCGGTCACCCACATGATGTGGGGAGTTGGGGGATGGATGAACGGGCTCTGGAACGCCAAGGCCGCGATCCGGGCGATTGATTTTGCGGGAGGCATTGTCGTGCACATGACTTCTGGTTGGAGCGCCTTGGCACTTTGCCTGTTGCTCGGGCCTCGCCGAGGTTTTGGACGTGAACACATTCAACCGCACAGCATGGTCTTGTGCATGGTGGGGACAGGCATGCTGTGGTTTGGATGGTATGGGTTTAATGCCGGCAGCGCCGTCGCGGCAGACAAGATCGCCGCCAACGCCTTCACTGCTACTACCCTGAGTGCGCTGGCCGGCCTGCTCACCTGGGGCGCCCTGGAACGTGTGATCCGCGGACGTCCGTCGGTCTTGGGCCTTTGTTCTGGGGCGGTCGCCGGACTGGCAACCATCACGCCGGCCAGCGGTTTTGTGACCCCTACCGGGGCCATGATCATTGGTTTTTTGTCCGGGCTTTCCACCTTCTGGGCCTGCAGTTGGCTCAAGGCCCGTTTCCGCTACGACGATTCTCTCGATACTTTCGGGGTTCATGCCGTCGGTGGCACCGTCGGGACGGTAATGGCGGGCGTGCTGGCTACGTCCGATATCAACCCCAACCTCAAAGCCGAATGGATTCTACCGCTGGTGGGCCGATCTCTTTGGTGGGAACAAGTCAAAGCGGGCGGATTGGTTTTGGTCTTCTCAGTGGTCGTCACGGTTGTTCTCTATTTGGTGATCGATCGACTAATGGGATGCCGTGTCTCGGAGGATATCGAAGACCAGGGGCTCGACCTCGCTGAGCACGGCGAAGAGGGTTACACGCACTGAGCCAGACGCACTCAATTGGGTTAGTGGCGATCATGCCCGCAACCCGAGATGTGCGATTGAATCCAAGCCTGCGCCTCAGACCGGCAACGGCCAACGGAAGGTGGACTTCAAAGGAATAGTCCGACCGTTGGCCGAAGAGGCGCGAGCCGCAGTGATAATTTCGAGGACGTGGAGAGCCTGTTCTGGGGTGGCCAAGAGTTCACGGCCTGTCGCCAGGCATTCCGCCGCTAGGGCAGCTCCCTGTTGCCATATATATCCGCCGGGTTCGGTGCATTCCCGAACCAATTGGGGACGGTCCAACGTGGCCCAATCCACGCCCTGCGGGGCCCAATCGTAACCGACCAGCCCTACGTAACCGCGACTGCCGGTGATCTGGATCGTGTGCCGTTTCTCACCACTGCCGTCATGCCCGTGGGGGTTGAAGTAGTTGAAGCCCGACTGAACATGCGAGAGGACGCCCTTGCCGTGGTCTAGCAGCACCATGGCGTTGTCCTCCTCGGTCACCTGAATTTTGCCCTTTTCGTGAATGGTCCGCTCTGGGGTGACGATGCTCAGGAGGGCCGTAACTCTTCGGACCGGTCCCAGCAGTCCAGTGAGGCTGGTGAGATTGTAAACAGCCAGATCCGGCAAGCTACCTCCGCCCTTTTCGTAGAAGAACGAAGACCAATTCGGCCCTTCGTGCCCGTAGAAGGCGTGTGCCGCGGCAATGCGCCCCAAATCGCCGGAGGCCACTTTACGGGCCATGAAGGCGAACTGGGGGCTTTGCACGGTGATTGGGGCTCCCCAGAGCCGGAGTTGACGCCGCAGGGCCAAACGCAGCAGTTGCTGTCCTGCCTCTAGGCTGTTGGCGATGGGCTTCTCGCTCCACACATGCTTGCCAGCCTGAAGGGCGCGTCGGTTGATGGCCTCATGGGCCTGCATGTCGGTGAGGTCGATGAGAAATTCGAAGGGTTCCCCGGACAGCATGGCGTCGATGCTCGGGTAGTGGTGGGGCACCTGATACGCTTCAGACTGTTTTCGGGCCCGTTCCGGCCGGATATCAGCGACACTGACTAGTTCAATAAACGGGCAACGCTTCAGGACCGGCAGGTACTGGTTGGAGACGCTGCCGCATCCGATGACTCCGGTCCGAATGCGACGGATTCCGGGCTCCGCAGCCTTCAGCGAGGAGTCCCAAGGAGCTACCGCGAACGCTCCGGCAGTCAGGAGGGAAGCCTTAGCAAAGTCGCGACGGGAGATAGTGGCAGAGACGGGATGGGAAGGGTTCACGTGAGGTCGGGATATCTGTTGTTCGGATAGCCTCCAACCTCGGCTCCTGCAAGGTCAGATCGAAGGTACGGCTACACGAAGGGCGCCCGTGGGCACCGATCTTGGTCAATGATAGGGATCAACCCGATGGGCTCAGCGTCCTTTCATTGGCTTGTGTCCGGCCGCTTCCCACGCGGTGATGCCGCCGGAGAGGTTCAGGACCTTTTCGAACTTAAGGCTGTCCATCTGGCCGCAGGCTTTGGCGCTTCGGCCGCCCACGGCGCAATGGACGAGGTAGGTCTTGGACTTGTCCAAGCCAGCGAGCGTCTCGGCGAATTTGCCGCCGCGGATGTCCAAGTTGATCGCGCCCGGCATGTGGCCTTCGGCGTATTCTTCGGCGGTGCGAACATCTAGCACCACCATCTTGGCGTCTTTGCGTAAGGTCTCCCATTCAGCAACGTCCACGTTCCGGAACCGCTTGGTGGCGGGTGCCTCTGCCGCTGTTTTTGCAGCGGGTTTGTCCGCGGCGGTTGCCGGGAGGGACAGGCTGGCCATGGATGCTGCCAAGAGGCACAAGAGGGTCTTCATCGAAGGGTCGGTGAGGGTTTAAGTTTGCTCGAACCGCCGCTCAGGAAAGCTTCCAACCGGGGCGGTAGTCGTGATGGATCCAACGGTCGGCTTCAGGCACACCCCGGGCGCGCAGGTGTTTTGCGTCCCACTCAATGACCTTGCCGGTGCGGAAGGCGAGGTTGCCGAGTTGTCCGATTTCGGTCAGGTGGCAGCCGTAGGTCAACGGGGAGTCGGTCTTGCCGATGCCTTTGCAGGCGGCGATCCACTCTTCGTGATGGCCGATGGAATCCGGAATGGAGTGGGGCGGGGGAGTCGAACCGCGGAACTGTTCTTCGGGCAGCAAGACGTAGCGGCCGTAGTCGGCCAAGAGCATACCCTTGTCGCCGACGAACAGTGTGCCACCTCCCCACTTGGAAAGGTCGGGAGCTCCAGGAACCTGGGGACGCTTGGAGCCGCTGTACCAGTGCATGCGCACCGCAGGAGCAGTGCCCCGGGCTGGGAAGTCGTAATGAACGATCATCCACGGGGGTGCACAGTGGGCATCGGGGGCGGGCCCCTCGGCTTGGATGCGCGTGGGCAGTGGCAGATTTAGCGCCCACACGCCCAGATCCATGTGATGGCAGCAGAAGTCCGATAGGGTGCCGCCTCCGAAATGCCACCAACGGCGCCAATTGAAATGCACCCACTCCGAGCTGTAGGGCATGGGTTGTACCGGCCCCAGCCAGAGGTCGTAGTCGATATTGGACGGAACGGGCTGCATTCCGGGCAGCGACTTGGTTTCCCAAACCGACCCGGTCCAGTGGTGCACTTCACGGACCGCTCCGATGCTGCCCGCGCGAATTAATTCCACCACGCGCCGGTAGTTAGAACCGGAGTGGATCTGGTTGCCGGTCTGGGTCACCAATCCAGAGCGTGTCACCTTCGCAGCTAGGGCGCGGGCCTCAGAAATGGTGTGGGTGACAGGTTTTTCGCAATAGAGAGGACGCCCGGAAGCCAGCACCGCCGTGGCGATCACTGCATGGCTATGGTCGGGCGTGCTCACCACGATCCCGTCGAGATCGGTGCGGTCGAGCAGACGTCGGAAGTCGGCGTACTTGGCCGCGCCCGGGTGCTTGGCTACGGCCGCCCCGAGCCGATCTGAGTCGATGTCGCACAGCGCGACAATGTTCTGGCTGGAGACCCCCGCCAGGTTTTCTCCACCTCGTCCAGCCACTCCGATGACACCCAGGTTGAGCTTTGCGTTCGGGGACACCTTGCGGGCAATCCGCGGTGCATGGCAGCCAGCCGCGGCGGCGGCTCCGGCGATGGCGGCGGAACGAAGGAACTGACGTCGATTGAGAGACATGGTGAATTTCCTGGGGCTGCGGTTCAGTCGATACGGGTGAGCCTGATTACGGTTTGGGCGGCGGGAAGCTGGTCCAGCACTGTTCCATCTCTTCACGAGAGGGGACTTTCAATGGGCGTACGATGCGGAAGCCCAAGAACTGGGCATCGGTCAGGTACCACTTAGATTTGGGCAACTGAGGATCGCGCATCTTCCAACTCGCATCACTGGCACGCCGGGTCGCACTCCGAAGAGCATCGGGTTCGTCATCCCAAGAACCACCGCGGGCCACATGGGGATACTCGGCGGCACCCGGGGTATAGGGAACATCGCCCACCTTGGAATAATCTTCCACGTAGGCGTCGAGCACCCACTCGGCGACATTGCCATGCATGTCGTAAAGCCCCCAGGGATTCGGCTTTTTCTTGCCCACCAGTTGGTACTTCTCACCGGCGTTGGCGAAGTGCCACGCGTACTCGCCCAGCTTGGAGTCGTCGTCGCCGAAGGAGTACTTAGTGGTGGTGCCAGCTCGGCAGGCGTACTCCCACTCGGCCTCGGTGGCCAGGCGGTAGAAGTGCCCGGTCTTGGCGGTGAGCCACTTGCAGTACTTTACGGCTGCATAGTGGGTCATGGAGATGGCTGGGAAGTTTTCCTTGCCCATGCCGAAGCTCATCTCGACATACGGGGTCGTCGGACGAGACACGGCGTCGGATTCCTTGCCGATGTAGGGGTTGACTCCGGGCTGCGCGTTGGCCGGCAGTAACTCGGGCAACGCCAGCCAGAGTTCCCGTTCCATGCGCTCGGTGGGAACATTGGTTCCCTTTTCCAGAGAGGGGAACTGGAAGAGTTCGTACTCGTTCCAGGTGACTTCGGTTTTACCCATCCAGAACGGCTCGATCTTCACCTTGCGCTGCGGACCCTCGTCCGTCTTGCGCTTGCCCTCGGAGGCAGGGCTGCCCATCAGGAATTCGCCTGCGGGAATCGGCAGCATGTCGAATTTGACGTCCGATCCCACGATAGGGTCGCTGTACGGCTTCATGTCGGCGGCGCTGACCTCCTTGGACACCTGCACCACCCGGGCGTGGATCGCCGCGATCATGGCCTCGTTGTCGCGGGTCAGCAGGGAACTCGCTTCCTTCTGACTCAGGGTTACGCCGTCCGGCCATTCTGCGCCTTGTTCGATCCAGTTGCGGATTAGGTCGGTCTTAGATTTTGGTAGCGGTCCGCCCTTCTTGGCCGGCGGCATCAAGTCGTCGTGGTCGGCCGGCAGAATGGTGCTGGTGTAGATCGTAGAGGCTTCGGCGTCACCGCGCACGATGGTCTTGGAGGCGAAGAATTCAGCCTTGGAGTCCATCCGCAGGCCCCCCTTGGCGTTTCCTTCCTTGTGACAGGTGACGCAGTGGACTTCAAAGATCGGCTTCACCTCTTTGACGAAGTCTACCTTCTGCTTCTGGGAGAGACGGAGGTCTTCCGGCCATGCGGCACCCTCTTGGATCCAAGTCTTCAGGGTCTCTTGCTGCAGGGCACTGAGCCGGTCGCCCTTGGGTGGCATCAGGTCATCATGACCGTCGGGCAGAGTGGTCGTCGTGTAGATCTTGCTCTTGGCCGGGTCGCCCGGGACCAAGGCCGTGCCACTCTCCCCCCCCTTGATGGTGTCGGCACGAGTCACCATGACGAGGTCAGCCTTGGGCTTTTCGGGGCCGTGGCACTTGAGGCAGTACACCTCGAGGATGGGACGGACTTGTTTCTTGAAGTCCACCGGATTCGCCGCGTTGAGGATCAGTCCCGCGGTGAGGGTGGTGGTGATGGCGACGAATCGGTTCATGCAGTTGTGTCGGACGTGAGAATACCGCCGGGCCGGTTGCCGGTGTCAAATGCAGTGACGCCCCGGAAGCACGAAAGCTTCAAAGGGGATTGGAGGTTTGTTCCACCGGGAAACCGATGGAAGCGGACGGAGTGAAGAGCTTCTACTATTGCCCTCCACCGATTTTAGGATCGAGCCAAGGGGTCGCTCCCCAGTACCAACGAGAACTCTTAAGCAGTTCGACGTGTCCCTCGCCAAAGGTGACCACGCTCTTGCCTGTGTGGCGCAGTTGGGGCCCGCCCCAGTTGGGATCGTCCGAGGTAACACAGCCGCTGCAAGGGGCGTCGTTGATGGGATCGTGTAGCACCCAGGCACCTGCTTTTTCTGGGGATTTTTCGGTCACGCATTTTAGCGGATCCTTTGCGTCTGAGCTCTTAGGCTTGCTGCCGCCGTCGGTGATCACCACGGTCGCCGAAGGGGAAGCCATGCCAGAATCCTTCACCGGAGGATAATCCTTCGCGTCCCAGACGTTGGGCCAATCGCACCCGCCGGCTTTGAAGTTCATGGAGTAGTTGGAAATCATCTTGTCGGTTTGATCCGAGGCGTAGATCGCCCAACTCTTCTTGAACCCCGGGGTCTTGGTAGGGCAGATGACGATGTTGGTGGTTTGCAGGTAGGGCTTGAGGAAGTTGAACCACAGACGGCGGTTCACGTTGTCACCTCGGACCCAGAAAGTTGGCGTAAAGTAACCCTGATTGTCTGAAGCGTAGAGGGCTTCTGAAATCATCACTTGCCGGAGGTTGCTCAGACAGTTGGATGATTTGGCCTTCTCTTTGGCTCGGGCTAAGGCCGGCAGAAGCATCCCTGCAAGGATGGCGATGATGGCAATGACCACGAGCAATTCGATCAGGGTGAAGCCTTTTTGACGCCTGCGGGGATTCATGGAATGAGTCTTTAATGGGAAAACCCTCGTTTGTCGTTATCGAAGATGAGGGAGCGAGATTTTTTACCCTCGGACTTGATTCCCGGGTCGCGAAACCGCATTCCCGCCGGAGGTGATCACTTTTTTGAGAGGTAAGTTGGTCGAGTCCCTGCCGACCCAGGTGGTGATGGAGGTTCAGGGCGTGGGATACGAGGTTCTGGTTCCACTCTCCTCTTACGATCGCCTTCCAGCCCCGGGGACTGAAGTGCTTCTCTTGACCCATCTGGCCATTCGGGAAGACGCACACTTGTTGTACGGATTCCTGACGGCGGCCGAGCGGGATTTATTTCGACTGCTCATCCACACGGTCAGTGGCATTGGCCCAAAGATCGCCTTGGGTGTCCTGAGCGGGATGAGCATCACTTCCTTCCGCAGTGCTGTGGCCGCGGGCGATGTTAAGGCTCTCTCGTCGGTCCAGGGGGTTGGACGCAAGACTGCCGAGCGAATCGTGGTCGAACTCCGCGACAAGTTGGGCGGTTTTGGTTCGGTTGGATCAGTTACCTCGCCCTTGTCTGGAGTTTCCGCCGCTGCGGGTCCCCGCGAAGACACTCGAGGAGTCGACGCCGTGGCCGCTCTCATGGCGCTGGGAATTAAACCGATCGAAGCACATGATTCAGTCCGAGCGGCCCTGGCCATAC
>Ga0255138_1000378_pt1 | contig 11412 bp, 8 predicted proteins | sample Law_Colum_RepA_8_FD_188545 | JGI IMG/M metagenome (GOLD analysis project Ga0255138, IMG submission 188545) | Freshwater microbial communities from St. Lawrence River, New York, United States - Law_Colum_RepA_8d | ecosystem: Environmental > Aquatic > Freshwater > River | place: USA: New York... | reverse complement strand
AAAATGTCGTCTGATGATTCTTCGGCTCGCAAGCTCGCCGAAAAGACGATATTTATTTGGTAATTATTAATATCGTCCAAATCAAAGTTCTGCAAAATGACGTCTGATGATTCTTCGGCGAGCTTGCGAGCCGAAAAGACGATATTTATTTGGTAATTACTAATATCGTCCAAATCAAAGTTCTGCAAAATGACGTCTGATGACACTCTGGCGAGCTTGCGAGCCGAAAAGACGATATTTATTTGGTAATAATTAATATCATCCAAATCCAAGTTCTGCAAAATGACGCTCCGGCGAGATTGCAAGCCGAAAAGACGATATTTATTTGGTAATTATCAACATTGTCCAAATCCAAGTTCTGCAAAATGACGTCTGATGATTCTTCAGCGAGCTTGCGAGCCGAAAAAACGATATTTATTTGGTAATTATCAATATCGTCCAAATCTTGTGTTCATTGAGTGATGCTTCGGCGAGCTCGCGAGCTTGCGAGCCGAAAAGACGATATTTATTTGGTAATTATTAATATCGTCCAAATCTAAGTTCTGCAAAATGACGTCTAATGATTCTTCGGCTCGCAAGCTCGCCGAAAAGACGATATTTATTTAGTGATTATTAATATCGTCCAAATCTCAATGTTCCGCAAAATGACGCTTCGGCAAGCTTGCAAACCGAAAAGACGATATTTGGTAATTATTAATATCGTCCAAATCCAAGTTCTGCAAAATGACGTCTGATGATTCTTCGGCGAGCTTGCGAGACGAAAAGACGATATTTATTTGGGAATTATCAATATCGTCCAAATTTCAATGTTCATCAAATGGCTTTTTGGCAAACCAATATTTATTTCATAATTATTAACATTATTTAAATTTCGTTGAATAATATTCAACTAATACTTTATCAAGTTTACAATAAAAAATTGAATTATTATATCCAATAATCCCATTGATTAATTAGTAATTCAATAGAAACAATGACTGATAATGATATATCAAAATTATATGAAGATCTTAATAAAATTATACCAGATGAAGAATTGAAATTATCAGACAGAATATCATTGACATACAAACACAGTATATATTGTTATGTTTTATATAAATTATCATTATTAAATGATGATAAATATAAAACCATAATAGATACATCAAATAACAGAGATAAAATAGCTGCATTGGTTATGGCAATTAAATACAATATATCATCATTAATAAATTACACATTGTCAAGCATTGATAATATTCATAAAGTAATCGAAGAACATAATCATAGTTTAAATTATTACTCATACAAATATTTATTTGAAAATAATATTATTTGGAATTCATTTGATCTCAATAAATTGGTTAAAATATTGGAATGGTATTACATGTATGATGATGAATATATGGATTATTTCAAAATATTTTATAAACACACTAAAATTAATTTGGATTTAATTGTGCCATATTGGTCAATGGACTATATTAAATTTTTCATTGAAATAGAATTACCTGACTTAAGAAAATATAAATCCATTATTTCATCAATATATACTTTTGTTGACGTGTTTAATTATTTTAATCCATCAAAAGAACAAATAATCAGTGACTTGAATGATGAGGAAGTTAAATCATTGTCCAGTGATATTGTACCATTTGTTATTGAATATATTGATAGTAAAATTATGTATGATAAACATTATAAATACATATTCATGAATGCATACAATTATAAAAACACAATAATTCCAAACGATATATACCAGTATATTGATTATTCAATAATTGATGAAGATGTGTTAATTTTAATGTATCAACAAAAGAAATATGATCGTGACACATTAATATCAAATTACTTGGATTATCATAATGAAATAAGTACGAAATTATATGATCATCTAGGTTTAAGATATTCAGATGTTAAAGTATTTTGGAAAAAGTTAATTGATAAATATGATATTATAACAACAAGACATCAATTATTATACTTAAATAAATTTCAACAATCGCATCATATAGATATTGTATCTTTACTAGATAAAAACTTATTCAGTTACTACTTGTCAGAATATGATGTTAAAATAAGTGACATTATAAGTAATGATTATGAATTGATAAGAAAATTACCAAATCTAGAGTCGTGTCATATTAATGATATAATGGAACGTTATCCAGAAATAGATATTTGCAACATAATTGATATTATTGACATACTTAATGATAAAGTTAAATTTACAGACAGTAATTTACGCATAATAACAATGTCATCACCTGATCAGATAAGTAAATTGATAAATAGATGTTCTAATGATATATTTTTGGCAATAAATAATGATGATATTTTTAATGAATTAATATCGAGAAAAAAATACAATAGAATATTACTATTAAATATATGTGTTGTCACGTGCAATGTTAATAAAATGTCAAAAATAACATCAAGTATGAATAAAAAAGACTTAACTTTACATTTAATTAAACACAAATTTAATCATGTTTCAATTGATTCTCTTAAACATTTACACCATTCATTTTTACTTGATTTAAATGTTATTAAATTACATGAAGAATTATTAATTAATCGTTTTGTTAAAGATAATTTTGAATTGTTTAAATATTTTATGATTTATTTTGACATTAGCATTATGTCAATACGTGAAATAGAGTATGAACATGCAGTATTTTTGCATAAAACTCTAAATTATGATTTTAATTCACTAAAAAAGAACATCAATATATTATATTCAATATATTCTGATGCTAAATTATTAAAATATTTTAACATTAATTATTTTGATGATGATATTAACAATATTGATTATGTATCGATAGAGTGTCTTGAATTAATAACCGAAAGTAAAAATGTAGAAAAAATATTGTGTGAAATGTTATTCAGCAATTTCGTTGATGAAAAGAATATTAAATACATTGTATCAAACCATAAAATTAACATTGACATTCTAGAAAATATAATTACTGATAAAAGAAACAAACATTCTGAATTTGCATCAGATGCAGATTTATTAATTTTAAATGATATTGGTATTAATCGTGATATTGTTTTGAATTTTCTGAATCATATACATATTATAGGTGGTTCTAGATATAATTTAAATTTGTTCAATGAAATATATGATAAATTTAACATAACATTTGATGACATTATCAAAAATGTTGATGAATTTAATGAATTGGATAATTACTCATTTAAAAGATTAATAACAAAACTTAAATTGACAAATGAACAACTAATTGAACTGTTTAATAAATATCCATTTCAGATACCATTGAGCATTGTTAATGATACATTAACTAAAGAACAGTCATTTAAATGCATACATAAATTATGTGATGAAGATATAATTCAATATTTTGATTCGTATCAAATAACAAAAAGCGAATTAGTTAATAATAACTATGAATTTACCAAGTTATTTCCAATGAGATTAGAATTGTTAACCAAATTACACAAAGATTTGCAATTTGATAAGGATGATTTTATGAATATTTTTGACATGATTATAGACAATGTTAGTATTTCAATGACAAAATATTTACATGGAAAACTTAAATTTACAACAGACGATTTTCGATGGAATAATAATTCTTATTTAATTAAAAGTGTTGAAAATAATCATGTTTCATGTGTTAAATATTTATATAATCATGTTGGATTAATAATCGATGATTTCAAAGTAAATAATTCTTATATTTTGGGTGTTTCCTTAGAGTTTAGGAGTGACCGCATGTCAAATTTTTTGCTTAATACTGTTGGGATGAGTTTATATGACTTGATTAACGATAGAGTATACACAAATATTAATGGAGAAAATTTTTATAAACCATTAATCACAATAAATAATGCAATGTTAGAAAAAATTAAAATAACAAATGATCATGAATATATTTGTGATATATGCGGATATGAAAATAATGATAATTATAAGTATGTTATGAATTGTTGTAGAAAGAATATATGTATTGAATGCGGAAATAGGTCGGTTGGAAAACAAGCAGCTATATGTGCATTTTGTAGACAACAAATAAATTAAATTAACATGTATGAAACAATAATGTTACGATATTATTTTAATTTCTTTTAACAAATAATTCGTTACCACATTATGATTATTACGAATTGATTTTTTATATGCACAATAGTTTTTAACTTGAAAATCTTGTTTTTCTAATCCAACTTCTTTATGTAAATATTTAACAACTTCAATATGGCCATTTTCACAAGCATATTCACATGCATAATTATCAAACGATTGAAAATCTTGTTTTCTTAATCCAACTTCTTTATGTAAATATTTAACAACTTCAATATGTCCATTTTCACAAGCACCTATACATGCATTATAATAAATCGATTGAAAATCTTGTTTTTCTAATCCAACTTCTTTATGTAAATATTTAACAACATCAATGTGACAATGATCAGAGATCATTCTCAGAATTTCCAAAGGAAATTGTGACCATTATAGCAAACTATTCGACATGCGCGATTATAGTCGGATTGAAAATCTTGCTTTGATAATCCAACTTCTTCATGCAAATATTTAACAACTTTAACATGGCCATTTTCACAAGCATATACACATGCGTGATTATTGTTAAATTGAAAATCTTGCCTTAATAATTCAACTTCTTTATGTAAATATTTAACCACTTCAATATGGCCATTTTTACAAGCATATTCACATGCACATGCACATTCATATACATGATTGTTAGATTGAAAATCTTGTCTTAATAATCCAACTTCTTTATGTAAATATTTAACCACTTCAATATGGCCATTTTTACAAGAATATAGACATGCTTTATTATTGAACGATTGAAAATCTTGCTTTAATAATCCAACTTCTTTATGTAAATATTTAACAACTTCAATATGACCATTTTCACACGCATATAGACATGCTTCATTATTATCTGATTGAAAATCTTCTTTTGATAATTTAATGTTTTTGTGTAAATATTTAACAATATTAATGTGTCCACATCTACAAGAAAATTCAATCAAATTAATTGATAATTCATGACAAATTTTGGTGTAATTATTAATCAAATTCAACATTTTAATATTTCTATTGATATATGACTCATGACATAACATTAATATATCATCTGGACTAAATTTGTGTAATATTGGAACAATATTAACATTTATATTAACACATTTAATTATTGTGACGACGATCAATGATCGTCCTCAGAATTTCCTTTGGAAATTGTGTCAATATCTTTTTGATTGAGAAATTTTTTATAATCATCAACAATTATACAACTTGCATTGTTAATATAGTCTTTATTTACTCTTAACCAAAATGAAACATTGCCAACAAAAGATACATGTCGTTTACCATGTACATTATTATACTTGTTATGACATACAACAATATCAACAATATCCATTGCTTATATATGAATATTCATTGTAAACCATAATTTATCAATTTTTTACATTAAAAAATTGATAAACCAATTACTTTAAGATATATGATATATTATATAAGAATAACTATGTTAAACAAGAAACAATTAGAGGAAAAACTTAATGGCAAGACAATATGGAAAATATTGCCAAAGTCAATGACATCACATAAACACAAATATATTCCTGGTGTAAATATTGTTGATACATTTGATAACAGTGAAAGAGGCAATGGGTTCTTCTTTGCGACCGAAGAAAAAGTTATATCTTATTTAACTTCATTATATAAAGATCCATTTTATATATTCGAAATTGAATTATTAGATGATGCAAATTATTATATGTTTGAATGTGGTAAAATCAAAACTAATAAATTGAAAATACCAGAAAAGTTAATTGAATTATCTGATTTTGTTTTTGCAAATATAGAGAAATTCTATGAAAACTACAATAGTTTTAGGCATATTATCGCATATACATATTACTTCTTTCCAAATAAAACATTTATAATTCATGATTATAAAATATCTCGTGACATCAAAGAACAAGTTTTGCGATCATTAATATTGCTTAATAATAAAGATCCATTTGACAAATTTGTTGAAGATTACAGTATGACAAAAAATGAGATTATCAATTCAAAATGTGGTTATACAAACGAAAATGTTATATTCCACATGATCAATAAATATGGTTTTACAAACAAAGATCTTAAATTAAAAATATCATCATTTACAAACAATGATAGAATAGATACATTGTTAAATTTGTTAAAAATAAAAATGTTTACAGTCGATAACATCAAAGATGATACTATTTTTCGTGGAGATATAATCAAATGTTCAAGATTATATGAAATATTATTCATATTGAAAGAAGTTTATAATATTAATATTTATGAGTATGTTAATGGCCATTACAATAGCATGAATATATTGTGTGACAAAAAAGATTTCGTATCATTATCATTAATTAAAATGCTTACAAAAAATAAATGGAAAAGTAATAACATAGACATTGAAGTAATTGAATATATGTTATCTCAAGATATTAATCTAGAAGACTATATATTGGAATTGTTGAATATTTCTAAATGCGACAAAACCATAACATATTTGCTAGATTCGAATCATTTTACAATTAACAATATAATAAAGCATTTAGACTATTATTTTTCACATGAAAATATCAATGTTGACTTTTTCTTAGAATTATTTGATAAATATAGCTTGTCAAAATATGAATTATTAAATAATCACATACTAAAAAAATGTATATGGATTGACAACATTAAAATATTGTGTAAAAAATATAACTTGACTATAAGTGATTTGAAAGACACGATTGACTTAATATATGATAAAATTTATTGTCAACATTATAACATTCCATTAATCATCAATTTTCTTAATGTTACATATAACACTAATTTTTCTTCAGAATATACAACATTTTATAGCAAAGACATTGAAAAATATGCATCATGTTATGAACGTTACAACAATAAAAGTTGCCGTAATTTTATTGTCATGTCAAAATCCGATGCAGAATTAATAGACGGATGTAAACTAAATAAATTTCATTGCATTTTATACAAATACCAATTATTAAAAGAAATCGGTATATCAGATGATGATGACGACATGATCAACACTGATGATAAAGTAATTATTATTGGCAATCGAATAAAAGATTCATTAATATTAGATCCGAAAGAGTATGGATTGGTTAATGATTATTATCATAAAGTTTGTGTTGATAAATTTGATATACATCATAAATTAACATGTGAAGATTTTATAAATAATCATCTACATCAAGTATTTTCGGATTATAACAGTTTAAAAATATTGTTCTACATTAGAAACAATGAATATATCTATACTAATTTATTAGTAAATTTGTTTGTTAATGGTAAAAAATCAAAAATTAATAAATTAATAAAACACACAATACTGTATACAAATATTGACACAATTGATATTTTAGTAAATATGTTGCCATATTTAGATTGTCAAAACATGACTATAAATAATAAACAAATAATCAATGACATTACAAAATCTGATTGCTGGCTTTCTTGTCATTGTAATATGTTTTTGAAACTCGTTTCATCTGGTATTTTAAATGAAGAAAATATAGAACTAATAATGAATCGTGTTAATTCATGTAATAAATATATTGCAAATATTAACTAATTATATTCAGAAATTTTTTCTTAATTTTCTTATCTTCTATTTTATTTATATTGTCCTCGCATATTATGTTATTATCAAACATATATTAACTGATTATATTCAAAAATCTTTTCTTAATTTTCTTATCTTCTATTTTATTTATATCGTCCTCACATATTATGTTATCATCAAACATATATTTAACAATTTCATCAGATGACTTTTCAATTGATTCAATACATAGGTCACAATCAATACCAATTACCGAATGCAAATATTTCATGAATTCAAAATCCTTGTTTTTCACTGCAGAATCAAAAAGATCACCATTTACATCCATTATATCTTCTTTTGTAAATCGGAGTTTCTCGTATATATATTTGATGAATTTAATATTGGTGTTACAACCTAATTTGTCATACAATATATCTATGTTGTATATACCAAAGTCTTTCTTTGTAATGTTATATTTTTCATGAATTGCTATCATAACACTATTTCCACACATTACAATGTCAGAAAATTTTTTTGCAACAAATTTTTTATCAATATGCAAAATGTTAATTATATTAAATGACTTATATTTACACGCAAGTAAAAACATTTGTTTCAAATATTTCATGTCAGTTTTATTCATCAAGTTTTTACATGCGTATTGATTATTGCAAATTACTGATTTTTCAAGTAATTTTTCAGAACGTGATTTTGAATATGTATATTCAATGTCACTTAATTTTTTTGTCATGAAAATATTATTGTAATAAATACATGTTTTGAATAATTTATTTAATTGTTTTTCTGAAAATTCAGTTGTGATTATATTAATATTAATCCCATATTTAATACATAATTTACAAATAATATAGTCTTTGTTATGTAGTAAATGTTTATTTTTATTAATTAATTCATAATTATTATCATTAAATATATTTATATACGAATTTGTGGATAATGATTTCCAAAACGCAATATGTGCTGATTTAGATATATTTCGAGACGATATAGATAAACCATATGAAAATATTTGATATAGAACATCAATTGATGATATCATAATGTTGTTATGATTCTTAATAATAAATAATCAGGTTAAATTAATTCAATTTTTTATAATAGTTATCAATTATGGTCGATGTTTCTTCAAAATCGGACTTTACTATACCAAACATTTCATGCAAATATCGGATCGTATCATGATTATATAATTGATGTCGGTTATTGTCATAATAATATATACATTTTTTCATAAAAACAATATTAAATCCAATATCTTCATGAATATATCTAATTATATCAAAATTTTTTGTTTTCCTCTTGGTAAATAAGTTATATTTAATGAAATCCTCTTTGGTAAATCCAATATCTTTATGTAAATATTTTAACATTTCAAAATGCATTGTACATATATATTCAATTGTTTGAATTATTTCAATATCTAAAAATTTGAATTTAGGTATTTTGTATTTATTTACCAAATACTTTATTGTTTTTATTTTATTGCGTTTTAGTGAATTATAAAATATATTCACAATGTATTTATTGTCTACGATGTTGTTTTCACATAAATATTTGACCATTTTAATATCAACATAATATTTCATGTTGTTTATTAACCATTCTTGTGACGGATTTAATGTCATTATTAATTCAAAACTCAACTCACCAATTTTGCTTCCTATTGGAAATGGAACATTTGGTATGTTGGTAATGTTATAATTATCACGTATCCATTTCACCATTTCTATATTTTTATTGTTAAATGCATAATTTAGTATTTTTTCAACATTGACATCATTTTTAAATGTATCATGCCAATATTTAATTGACTCCATGTTATTAAGAATGAAGAACCAATAATATATTTTCAATGTGATTTCAGTTCCAAAAGTATTATGAACAAACATAACGGTTTTATGGTCTTTGCATTTTGGAGAATAATATTCATTGTACAATCCAGCAAATTTAATGCCAAAAATATTGTATAAATATTGCATGACATCTATATTGTAAATTATGTATTTATTTTGTTCAAATTGTAATTGAGTAAAATTTAGTTCAATATGTAAATATTTAATAATATCAATATTGTTGAACATAATATCTTTTAATTGTTGACTTCCAAATATGTCGGTCATCTTGAAATATTTAATTAATCTTACATTTTCGTGTAGTGCAGCATAATATGGAGATGATATTATTTTATTAATTTTTTGAAAATATATACAAACTATAGTATATTCTGGACTATGTATGTTGTTGTATATATCATTACATATGTTTATTTTATAATTGTTAGAATAAAGATACTTAATTATTCGGACATTTATTGATGGGTAAATATTAATTGGTTCATGACATATAATTTTCAACTTTTCATGAAAATATTTTATTAATTTTATATTTGTTAACATTTTCCAACATTTTTGATCAATGTATTGATTTACTATGAATGCAGACAAATTAATTTGTTTATTCATATATTCCAGAATATTCATATTATTATGTTTGCATGCACATAATATAATTTCGCGAAGATTGTCATTTGACAAATTTTTAATAATTGGAAGTATTTTAATGTTATTTTCAATTGCAAAAATAACATGACTATATTTTGCATTAGATAATTCATTTTTAATAGATTTATGAAGATATTTACTTGGTAAGTAAATTATTGTTTTATTAACATGACGATATTTAAGATTGAATATATATTTATGGATGTAATATATTGTTGTTGAATTCATTTATAGATAAATAATCAAGGCAAACATGTAAATTATTTTTCATTTTTTTCAGAAAAATCGATCAGTTAAATAATTAACAACGTTATAATGATCATATAATCGAGCATATCTTAAACACCACATATTTTCTGACAAAAAATCTTTTTTATCAAAACCAATGTTTTCGAATAAATATTTGACAACATTTATTTTTCCACATCTACATACCATATGTAATCCATAATTATCACCTGATCTGAAATCATTAATATTTAACTGAACATTTTGATGTAAATACACGACAACATCTAAAGAACCATGTTCACAAGCCCAACGCAAACACAAATTATTATTTTGACGAAAATTGTAATTTAAAATGGTGTGAAAATATTTAACAATGTCAACATTGTTACTTCTGCATGCAAATTTACAAGTATCATCATTAAACATTTTGGTACTTAATTCAATAACTTGGTGAAAATATTTTACAATGATAATATTGTTTGTGCAAATTTTTGAAAAATATGTCTTATCTAAACTAATTTTTTTGTGCAAAAACTTAACAATGCTCAAATTATTAATATCTTCCAATTTATTATATAATTTTTTATCAACAGAATATATTTTATTTAAATATTTTAATAATTTTAAGTTGTTAGAACATATTGCATATTCAATCAAATTGCACAAATCATTGCCATAACAATTGATTTTATTTAAATGTTTTATATTATTGCATTTAAATGCATATTGAGTTAAATTATCGATCCTAAATGGACTAAAATTACGTAAATCAGGTTGAATGTCAATCTTGTGCTTAATTGTTTTTTTGATAATTCCAATGTTATTCATATTCAAATTGTGTTTATGGCGAGTGATAATTTGTTCGGTGTGTTTATTGACATATAATGATGTTATTTTGTAAAAACACAAGTTATCATGATTTATGTTGATGTGTCTGCTGTTATGATTCATTACTGTTAAATTTACAATAATATATTTACATGATTTTGACTTTTATTTTTCATTTTTTTGATAAAAAAATTGAATTATTTTTAACAACAGAATTCAGCAATTATTTCATTTAAAAT
>Ga0255138_1000370_pt1 | contig 11535 bp, 8 predicted proteins | sample Law_Colum_RepA_8_FD_188545 | JGI IMG/M metagenome (GOLD analysis project Ga0255138, IMG submission 188545) | Freshwater microbial communities from St. Lawrence River, New York, United States - Law_Colum_RepA_8d | ecosystem: Environmental > Aquatic > Freshwater > River | place: USA: New York... | reverse complement strand
CCGTCCGTTCCCTGGGTTGCCGGGCGAGGTAGGGATGGCCCGAGAGACTCGAGCCCTACCGGGGAGGTGGCAGCAGTTTGGTAGGGACGGTGTCTCACCGTCCATTCCCTGGGCTGCCAGACGAGGAGTGTCTCAGACACCTCAGACTGTGGTGGTGGTGCGGCGGTGAACCTTGTGGATGGCCGCCTGATCGGTGGGCTTGATGATGATCTCGTCGATGTTGACGTGCGCAGGTCGCGAAGCCATCCAGACCAGCGTTTCCGCGATGTCCTGTGCTACGAGGGGTTCCACGCCCCGATAAACCTGCCCAGCCCGGACTGTATCCCCGCGAAAGCGGACGTCGGAAAATTCGGTGAGGGCCATGCCTGGATCGAGTGAGCAGACGCGGATCCCCGTGCCATTAAGCTCCAGGCGCAGGGCCTGGGTGATGCTGCGCTCGGCAGCCTTTACTCCGCAGTAAATGGATCCGCCCTCATAGGCCTGGTGGCCGGCGATGGATCCGATGTTGAGGATACTGGATCCCTGGTGGTGCGGGATCATTGGAAGAACTGCGCGGGTGACTCGTGCTAGTCCCAAAAAATTGGACTGAACCATGGCCTCCCAGTCTTCATCGCGCCCGGTCGCTACGGTGTCTAATCCATGGGCACCGCCGGCGTTGTTGATGAGTACATCCACCTGCGGTGTGAGGGTTTGCATCCATTGGGTAAACGCGGTCACTGAGCCCGTGGAGGCCACATCGAGTTCGTGGAACTCAGCCAAAACTCCGAGCGTGCGGCAGGCCGATGCCACCTGGGCCAAGCGGTCCTGACGACGAGCCCCCAGGACCAGTCGGCAACCCGCCCGGGCAAACGCTTCGGCGGCCGCGGCTCCGAATCCGCTCGAAGCACCGGTGATCAATACCCATCGGTCGGTCAACTGCATCTCCGACCGTAGGTGGTGTGCCTGCCAGGCGACAACTCTTCGATCCTCCTACGAGCTTCATTGGGTAACCCTTGGTTTTGGCGCAGGGCGCATGGGGCTGCCGGCATGGCTTGCGAATGATGGATGGAGCTTTGGGGCAATGGGCCCAAGTTCTTTTTGAGTGGGGAATAGCACCCAGAGTTTGGGTGAATCGAGTGGAAGAGTGGACGGGGTGCTCGAAAGCCGGCAGAGAGTTGGTTTCAGTCAGGCTCCCGACTGGCCATTAAAATAAACCAATGCGGCCTCGGTGGAGTCTTGGTGAAGACTTGGTGAAGACTTCGTGGGGTTTAACAAAAACGACCGTTTTCAGCCGTCGTGAGACCGTGTTTTCGGGGGGGAATCTTTTCACGCTGGAGTTTTGCGGGCCTCCGCACCGCAGACCCACTGCCGTATCCAAGAACGGTTCCGGCTGAAATTCCACCAGGCCTTAGTATTGGCATAATCCTTGCAGACTCAATTGGGTTGGTTTGGGCCAGCGTAGCTTCACGATGATCTGATCGGGAAACCTACGAGCGAAACTCTCCGCGTGAATGTTGCCATCCATCTGAGGTTTGGGGAGCAGGCTTGGACTTCTAAGTCTGAGTCCAAGTCTGAGTCCAAGTCTGAGTCCAAGTCTGAGTTCAAGTCTGAGTTCAAGTCTGAGTTTAAGTCCCAAGCTGAGCTCAAATCTGAGCGTCAGTTCGAATCCGAATCTGAATCTGAGTCTAAGTCTAAATCCGAACCGACCCTGGCTCCGGAAGCCTTCTCCGATACAGAGATCATCCGCAGGGTGTTGGCGGGCGAAACCGAAAGATTTGGAGTGCTGGTGACCCGTCACCAAACCCGGTTGTTTGCTTTGGCGCGTCGCTATTTGCGTCGGGAAGAAGACGTTGCTGATTTGGTTCAAGACGTCTTGGTGAAGGCCTTCTCCCGATTGGATTCTTGGCGAGGCCAGGCCCCTTTCGAACATTGGTTGATGCGCATGGCCACACGCGCCTGCCTGGATGCATTGCGCAGTCAACGACGTCAGCGCGAAGACAGTCTTAGTGACCTTTCAGTTGAGGAGAACGAGTGGCTCGACCGTCACGCCGCGAGTCCGGATCGAGGGGATCATCACGCGGAGGCAGCTCGATCCTTGGTGCGAAAGGTCTTTGAGCAACTGAGTCCAGCGCATCGGTTGGTGCTCACCCTCCTCGAATTGGAAGACCGATCCGTGAAGGAGATTTCCAAGATCACAGGCTGGTCGCAGACGTTGGTTAAAGTGCGGGCTTTTCGGGCTCGTGCCGAAATGAAGCGAGTTTTATCTCGGCTGCAGACAGACACCTTTCTTTAGCCGTGTGATTCTGGATTTCCGCTAGGCATGCCTCTGGGCCTGGGGAGTTCCTGTGAGGTTAGGTCGCGGGAATGGGTTTTAGTGCGTTTTCCGCCCGGTGGCGTTTTGCGATTGGGATCAGTTTCCTCAGTTGGCGGATTTCAGAAGTCCTTTTACGGTAACCCTGTTCCATCTCTCAGCGTCTACCACGGAGTTACCGTCGATGAATCGCAATATCCTCTATCAAACGCTGATTCGTGCGGCTCTAACCGACAAGGTTGAGCAGGGGGTTCCACCCGGTTTTGAGGCCCGTGTTCTGTCGGCCATCCATCGGGTCGAGCCCAATGAATCCCTGCGGCGGTGGGCTTCGGTTTTTTGGAAAGCGGCGTTCTCCACGACCGGTTTTGCGGCCGCAGTCTGTTTGGTTGCGATGATTCTTTTCGTTGAAGAGGAACGGCCCCGCACGGTGCGGGAGTTGGGTTCCGTGGCCGAAGCGATGCATGGGGCCGGTGACGAAATTGCCTCGGTCCTCATTGAGGATCTCGAAGAGGGAGAATTCTGGTGAACACCACGCGGATTGTTCTCGCAGCCTTGGTGATCTTTGCCGCTGGAGTCCTTACCGGCGGGGTGAGCACAGGCTTAGTTGGTCGGATGCTCCGCGAACGCCCCCGTCGGGAGGTAATCCGAAATCCAGTAGTAACCAGTCTAGTAGTAACCAGCTCAGTAGTAACCAGTCCGGCGATTCCGAGCCCGTTGACCTCACAAGCCGTCGGATCTTCCAATCGGTCTGCAGGGACGATCATTAAGGCTCCAGGAAATGCCCAGTTGGAAGCGATGGCCCGTTGGACTCGGGAGTTGGATTTGACGGACAAGCAACGGGAGGAGATCGGGTCCCTTTTGAAGAGTGCTCAAGCTCGCCTTCGAGACTTATGGGCTCCAGTGGCTCCGCGCGCCCGAGGTGAGATCGAGGCCGCCCGGAGTGAAATCGAGGGGCTTTTGAGCCCGGATCAGCGGCAGCGTTGGAATGAGGCTCGGCGTCGTCGGGGTGCCGCCAAGCCGGCGGAAACGGTGGTTGAAAGCCCTCATCCCGAGAGGGCTCATCCGTAGGGCTTGCCTTAGGGTTTTTTCGACTCACACCGCTCACCAGACTCAAGGGTTGCCCAGGTCTCGGGCCTCGTAGTGCCCAAAGGCTCCGCTCTGATGAGCGTTCTGATGACCTTGCAGGATCGGTCGATGGAATTTAGCTTTAATCATTCATGGATTCGTCTGAGTCGTCGTCTTCGGGGGCTGAAGCTGGAGGAGTGCCTCCGGTCGCCAACACGGTTCCCTTGCAGGTTCCCCCGGTCCTCCCAATGCCACCGGTTCAAACGTCTGGCCGTCCGCAGCCGGCAGTTCATGGCAAGGGGCCGACGGAACGGCCTAGGGGGGGTGCCTGGAAGTGGGTGGCCGTGGGTGTTTCGGTGATGCTGGTTTTTGCTCTGCTGGCCCTCGGGTTGATTGGGGCAGGCAAGTCGGATCGCAATTGGACCCATCATCATTCAACCCAGTCGCCGGGTGCGGCCGAATTGCACGAGGTGTTGGTGCGTGACTCCCCCTTTGAAGACAAGGTGGCGGTGATTAGCCTGGAAGGGGTCATTAGCGGCGAGGTCCTTTCGGACATCGGTTCTTCACTGGTGGAGTTGGTGAGTGACCAGTTGGAGCGGGCGGCGGTCGAAGGGGTGTCTGCTGTTATTCTGAAGGTGGATTCACCGGGTGGTGAAGTGTTGGCCAGCGACGAGATCTACCTGCTGCTCGAGAGGTTTCAGAAAGAACACGACATCCCCGTCGTCGCCTCCATGGGTTCGCTGGCAGCCTCGGGTGGTTATTACGTGAGCGCCCCCTGCCGTTGGATTGTGGCCAATGAGTTGACCATGACCGGCAGCATCGGTGTGATCTTTCACAGCTACAATTACCGCGGCCTGATGGACAAGGTGGGTGTACGGCCGGACATCACTAAGAGCGGCAAGCTCAAGGACATGATGAGCGGAGAAAAACTGCCCGAAGAGGTCCTGCCTGAAGAACGCGCCATCCTTCAGGGAATGATCGATGAGAGCTTTGCCAAGTTCAAAGACATCATCCGCACCGGTCGCAATCACGCGGCCGAGTTGAACCTGAAAGACGGGATCACGGAGGGTCGCAAACTAGCTTCCAATTGGACCGAGTTCGCCGATGGCCGGATCCTGTCCGGTCAACAGGCCTTGAATCTGGGCCTAGTCGATGAGTTGGGAAATTTCGAAGTGGCCTTAGATCGCGCACTTCAGTTGGCCCGTCTGGATGGCGCCAAACTGATTACCTATCAGCCCCACTTCCGCTTTCCGGGTTTCCTCTCGCTGCTGGGGCAAGCCCGCTCCGGATCGGTCAAGGTAGACTTAGGCTTGCCCCTTCAGTCGCGGTTGCCGGAGGGGCGGTTGTACTTTATGTCCCCGCTGCACATGCATTGAGTGACTGCCTGAAGTGAGGCGATGGCCAAGGCTCGACAGCGAGGTGGGCTGATTTCACGATGCGCCCACCTTCCTATGGCTCAACGCTCGCTCCTCATCGGCATCGATTCCGGCACGCAATCCACCAAGGCACTGATTGTCGACGCGGTCTCCGGCCGCGTCCTAGGGGAGGGCTCGGCCCCCCACACCCTCTTGTCCGGTCTCCCGGCCGGAGCCAAGGAACAGGACCCCGCCCAATGGGTGCGGGCCACGACCCGTGCCATCCAGGCGGCCCTGAAGTCAGCCAAGGCTAAGGCGACGGAAGTCGTCGCCATTGGTGTCAGTGGCCAACAACACGGATTTGTGGCCCTCGACGCGCAGAATCGGGTTATCCGTCCGGCCAAGCTGTGGTGCGACACGGTGACGGCTCCGGAGTGCGCGGAGATCACGGCTGCGATGGGCGGGACCAAGAAAACTCATCAAGCCCTCGGCAATGCCGTTCTGCCAGGGTTCACCGCTCCCAAGATCCTTTGGCTGAAGCGGCATGAGCCAGAGAACTTTGCCCGATTGGCCACGGTTCTACTGCCTCACGACTACCTCAATTTCTGGCTCACCGGCGACAAGTTCATGGAGTATGGCGACGCCTCGGGCACGGCCCTCATGGATGTCCGCCGGCGTCGCTGGTCGTCTGCGGTGATACGCGCCATCGATCCCGAGTTAGAAGGCAAGTTGCCCGCACTTTCACCCAGTGATCGTCCGGCCGGTCACTTGTCGGCCAAGACGGCCAAGACTCTAGGACTCAATCCTGGTGTCGTAGTCAGCGCCGGCGGTGGTGACAACATGATGGGGGCCATTGGCACGGGAAACACCCGCGAGGGCGTCATCACGGCCAGTTTCGGGACCAGCGGCACGATCTATGCCTGTGCCGAGAAGCCCGTGATCGACCCGGCCGGTGAGATCGCTGCCTTTTGCGATTCGACCAACCGATGGTTGCCGTTGCTTTGCACCATGAATGTCACGGTGGCCACGGAGATGGTTCGATCCGAGGCAAATCTAGATCACGCCCAGTTCGAAAAATTGGCGGCCAAGGCTCCGGCGGGTTCCGACGGTTTGATGCTTCTTCCGTACCTCGAAGGAGAGCGAACCCCCAATATCCCGGACGGCACCGGGGTGTTTTTCGGGGTTCGTCCGAAGACCTTCACCTCGGCGCATTATGCCCGCGCGGCCATGGAGGGTGTGACTCTGGGTATGAACTATGGTCTGCGTCGACTCGCAACACTGGGAGTTACCGCTCAACAAGTTCGCGCGACCGGCGGTGGGGCCAAGTCCAAACTGTGGAGACAGATTATGGCCGATGTGTTTAATGCCGAGGTGGTCACTCTCAAAGTCGCCGAGGGGGCTGCCTATGGAGCGGCTCTTCAGGCCCTCTGGTGTTGGCGGCGGGAGAAGGGAGAGACTGTGGGCATCTCTGAGATCACTGAGCGTTTTGTCTCCGTGATCGCCAACGAGACCACGGTTCCCAAAGCCGCCAATGTCGAGGTCTATCAAGGTCTCCAGCAATTGCAGGAAGAACTGGCTCGGTCGCTGCGCCCGGCCTTTGCTCAACACCGACGGTGGGTGGGTTGATCGGCTCAGAAGAAAGAAGAAAAAAGGAAGAAGGAAGGAGGAAGGAGGAAGAAGGAAGGAGGAAGGAACCCAACCTTACCCGAGCACCTCCGAGGTAGGGCGATTTCTCCGAAAGCGCCACGTCGTCGGTAAAGACGGTGTCTCACCGGTAGCGGCAAGTCGGTAGGGACGGTGTCTCACCGTCCGTTCCCTGGGCTGCCGGGCGAGGTAGGGATGGCCCGAGAGACTCGGTCCCTATCGGGGAGGTGGCAGCGGGGCCATCCCTATCCCTATCTCGGAAGTCCTCGGACAACATCCGGGGGGCAAAAACCAACTGTCAGTCACGGTGTGAAAACCAAACAAATCGGCCGGTTTGAAAACTACTGAGCACAGGAACTTAGCGGATCATCGATCTGGCCTGAGGTCGTCGGTTCCCCGAGGGAATTCTTATCAAGTCTGGTGGGCTCCGGACGCATTCGGCCTCATCCGGAAAAAGGAAGAAACGCTGGTGCTCGTCCTGGAAAAACGGATCCGAGGGCCTGACAAAACCGCAGATCTCAAAACCACAGCTTTCCGCGGATTTCAAGACGTTGCTGGGGAAAAGGAAAGGAATCGAGAGGGAAGAATCTGGTGCACCCGCCAGGAGTTGAACCTGGAACCTGCTGATCCGTAGTCAGCCGCTCTATCCAATTGAGCTACGGGTGCACAAAGGAGAGGTGAAACTAAGGACGAGGAGCTCTTGGATCAAGCGTTTTCCAACGAAGTTTTTTGATTCGACTCGAGTCTGTCACCGTTCCGTTTTTTGGCGGAGGTGATTCTTTTGGTCGAACCATCCCGCCCTCTGCTCCCGGCCGGAAGTACGATCAACTCGGGTAGTTTATTTCGGTTGGCGCCTGATTCAGTCCGCTCAAACGGATGTGGAAGTCTTCGTGGTGAGAGGAGGGAGAACAATTGAAGACTCAGGCGGCCTGGATCTTGACCGTAAAGATCCCCTCATCGGCGAAGACCCAAAGATCCCCCGAACCGGGTTCGACCAGCAGCGTCCAGCAGCGAAACAGTGGAGGAGGTGAGTCGCCTCGATTGGGGAGGGCTTGAGGTAGGTGTTCTCCGGATTCGGTCCACAGATGAACGTGTGCCTGAGCCGGACGGGTCGGTTCGCTGCCTGTGAGGAAGAGCACCGAGTCCAGAGCCGGGTGATAAATTCCTTTTTGCAGCCCCGGTGGGGTCCATTCCTGGATCCCCAACAACGGACGCCACTGTTGGGTGGTCAGATCAAGTCGCCAAAAATCCCCCAACGGGTAAAAGGTGCCTGTGAAGGATTTGAGGTTCGCTTCCCGAAGCCCTTCCTGTCCCACCCGGTTTCCGAAGCCGCCCATCATGAACCAAGTCTTACGGTCTTTTCCGGGAAAAATCTGTGCGCCTCCCCGCGGCCAAGGCAATTGGGGAGATGTCTCGGAGATTTGTTCCCAAAGCCCGGTCTTGGAGTTGTATTCGTGGCGGCGGTTGTGCACCCGGAAATTGCCGTATCCGCCAAACTGGCCGATGCGCTGTTGGATCGGGTTGACGTAACCCGAACCCGTAAAATCCAACTGGTTCAATAGCTGGGTAGGCAGGGGCTCCGGTGGGGATCCATCCAAGGGCATCCGGAACACCTGACCGGAAACCGATTCGCAGAAAATGAGTTCTTCCGACCATGGTGAGTAGGTGGAAAAGAGGATGCGATGCGGGCCTTTCGGATGGGCAGTGTACTTCCATTGAAAGCGCTCCAAGTCGTAGCGCTGAAAGAAGGACCCACGGGCATCGGCCGTGACGCAGTAGAGCATCCGGGTCTTCCAGTCGCAGGTGAGCTCGTTGGCGATCCATTGCTCGTAGCCGAACCGGGCCTTGGATCGGTGGTGCCACACCGCATGGTGGGAGGGTAGGTTTCGGACGATAGAGAATCCGCCAACCGCGGCACCCAGGGTCAGCAGCGCTGCGGCCGCCTTGCGTCGGGAGAGTCGGGTTCGCCCCTCTTCGGCCTCGGAGAGCGCCTGCCCGAATTGGGCTGCTTTGGAGAAACGTCGGGTGACACGCACGTCCGTGGCTCGGATCAAAGACTCGTTCAACATCCAGCCATGCGCTTCCCACTCCGGGGCGTTGAGCAAGCGGGTAGGCAGGTTCGGAAATTGGTAGCGTTCAAAGCCGCTCCAGACCTCATAGAGGGTGCGTCCGAGAGCAAAGACATCGAGCGCGTGTGAACCGTGCTTATCGGGAGGGTAGTAACCATCGGAGCCCATGTGCCGATGGGGCTGCGCCGATTTGCTCACCGAACCGTAGTCGCCCAAGGTGGGAAGCCCATCGAGGAAGAGGATGTTTGAGGGCTTGATGTCCAGGTGGAGCAACCCTTCGTCATGAAGTGCGGTGAGCGCCGAGGCCAAACGGATGCCCCATGAAATCACAGTCTGGGTGAGGGGCTCGGGGTTTTGCCGACACCACTCGGCCAAGGTCATGGGGCGGTAGGCGGCAAAATCCTCGGGCATGGTCCCGGTCACATCGTCAGCCAACGGGAATTTTTCCCACAGGATTCCAGTATTGGTATTGGCACCCCAATCGAGCATTGGCAGCAGGCCGGGAGTCTCCTGGGACACCCGCATGAGCGCATTGCGGAGGGTGATCTGCTCCTGGAGTTCGGCTGGGTCTGTCGAATAATTCAGTTTGAGACAGCAGGGGCGGTATTGGGAATCGCGAACTAACAATACCCAAGAATTCGGCCGCTGGGAAATGGGTCGAATCAGCTCGTAATCTGGGGGCAACGCTGGTCCAGACCCGGTCATGGCTTGGGAGTAATCATCTCCTCACTCAGGAGTTGATTGTAGGACTGGCGAGCCACCTTTTTAATACGGTGGGCGATCAGGCGAACATTGAAGTGGCTGGTGTTGAAGTGCCGGGCGACTTCCTGAGAGGAAAGTCCCTGAATCACGTAGGTGTCAAAAATTTGCCAGTGCCGGGGTGAGACCTGACTGCGGGCCCGGTTGAGAGAAAGGGACCAAAGGTGGGATTCGGCCTCGATGCGCTCTTCAGTTGAGATTCCATCCCCGCTCAGCGGATCCATCCATTGCTGCACCAAGGTGAGCACCTTGGGGGAGAGAGGCTGGTGCGGTGTGTTTTTGAAGAAGTGGATAATGTGCCGGTTGACGACGTCGGTCAGCCAAGCTCGAAGGCTCTTGGGTTCCCAGTGGTTTTCGGCCTTTCCCATCTGGAGGGCCAGTTGGCAGAAGGTTTCCTGGGTAATCTCCTCGGCCTCCTGAGGCGTTAGGCCGCTCTTTGCACAATGGGTCAGGATAGGGACTCGGTATGTGGCCGAGAGCTGAACCCAAGTCTCATTGTCTGAGAGATTCTTAGCGTCATTAAGCCACTGGGCATTGGTTGTGGGAGCGTCTATCACAATAGGAGTTCCCTTTTCATACAGGGATCGCCCTCGAGAACGGGATTTTTAAATCTGCTAAAAACGAATTATTTTTTGTAACGGGTGTTTTGAGAAATTCGGCGACTGAGGGTCCTGATGAGTCCGGTATCAGGCTCGCGCGTTCGGCTTTTTGGTGTCAGCGTGCCCGACATGGATCGGCGAGCGTTTTTGGCGGCGATGGGGTGGGGTGGCGGTTGGCTTGCGGCCCCAGATTTGGCCGCGTCCGAGCGCCGAATGACCGTGATGTCCGCAACGGTACTCATCGTTGGAGGTGGAGTCGGGGGTGTGGCGGCCGCTTTGGCAGCCTGCCGTGCGGGACAGCGGGTAGTGCTGACCGAGGAAACTCTCTGGATCGGAGGTCAACTCACCTCCCAGGGGGTGCCGCCCGATGAGCATCCTTGGATCGAGGAGGCGGGCTGCACTCGGAGTTACCGCCAGTTCCGAGATGAGGTTCGGCTTGGATTTCTGCGGCACTCGTCGCTGAACGCAGCCTCAAGGTCCGCGGCGCGGATGAATCCAGGTGGCGGATGGGTCTCCCGGTTGTGCCATGAGCCGCGACTGGCTTTAGCTGTTTTGGAATCGATGCTGGCTCCGCACATTGCCAACGGACGGCTGACCCTCTTGCTGGGGCATCGTCCTGTCGCCGCTTCGGTGCAGGGAGATCGAATCGAATCGGTGACCTTTGAGGCAGTGACTGGAGGTCGTCGACGGGTGGTGTCGGCGTCGTGGGTGCTGGAAGCCACGGAACTCGGTGATTTGTTGCCGTTGGCCGGAGTGGAACATGTGACCGGGGCCGAATCTCGATCGGAAACCGATGAGCCCTCCGCGCCAGAGAAAGCCGATCCGCTCGATCAGCAGGCCATCACCTGGTGCTTTGGCTTGGAACACCATGCAGGCCAAAATCATGTAATCCAACGCCCGGACGACTACGCCCGGTGGCGGGATTATGCACCCAAGATGACGCCATCATGGCCGGGTCGATTGTTTGCCTGGGAACATTGTCATCCCATCACCCTTCAGCCTCGGACCTTGCCCTTCGATCCGGTGGGGGAAGGGGCGTTTCCCAACTTGTGGACGTATCGTCGCATTCGTGATGCGTCCCGGTTCCAAGATCCAAAGGCTTATCCTTCAGTCTGCCTGGTGAACTGGCCCCAGAATGATCACTGGCTGGCCCCGCTGGTGGGGCCGGGTGTTACTCTGGAGCAACGTCGGCAGCGTGAGGCTGAGGCCAAGGCGTTGAGTCGGAGCCTCATCTATTGGTTGCAAACCGACGCGCCGCGACCGGATGGCGGAACGGGGTGGCCAGGTCTTAAGCCCAGTGCTGGCGTGCTGGGTACTCCCGACGGGTTTGCCCTGGCTCCGTACATCCGTGAAAGCCGTCGCATTCGCGCGAAGTTCACGGTCACCGAACGCCATATTTCCACCGACCTCCGTAAGGCCGAGACCGGTGCCGCCGCCGAGACGGTTCGGGCCACGCCATTCCGGGATTCTGTGGGTGTTGGAGCCTATCGCATCGATTTGCATCCTTCGACCAGTGGCCGCAACTATGTCGATGTCTCCAGTCTGCCGTTCCAAATCCCTTTGGGCGCGCTGCTGCCGCGGCGGGTGGAGAACCTGATTGCTGCGGGCAAGTGCCTGGGGGTTACTCACATTGCCAACGGTTGCTATCGATTGCACCCCGTGGAGTGGAACATCGGAGAGGCGGCCGGGGCGTTGGCTGCGTTCTGCGTGGATCGTCAGCTCACGCCGGCCGCCTCTCCGATGTTCCACTCCAC
>Ga0255138_1000359_pt1 | contig 11728 bp, 7 predicted proteins | sample Law_Colum_RepA_8_FD_188545 | JGI IMG/M metagenome (GOLD analysis project Ga0255138, IMG submission 188545) | Freshwater microbial communities from St. Lawrence River, New York, United States - Law_Colum_RepA_8d | ecosystem: Environmental > Aquatic > Freshwater > River | place: USA: New York... | reverse complement strand
TTCCTGTTCCTCGCCACGACTCAAGATTCCGGGGGGGCAATGGATCCGGCCAATCCCAAGGAGTACTTGCCGCCGACCTACCGCGTGACCGTCTTCGACATCGCCGATCCGTCCGGGGCCGTTCGCCAAGTGGGAACCTTCAACACCGCAGGTCGCGTGGCCGACAAATTCAAATTCGGACTGAATGGTGACGTGCTGAGCGTTGTTTCCCAACTGGATGCCCGTTGGCGCTCCAGCGGAGTGGTGGATCCGTCGGTGGTGAGCCTCGAAACGTTTTCGCTTCAAAACCCAGCCAAGCCGGAACGGTTGGCACGCCTGAACTTGGTGACCAACGAGTCGGTGTTCGCCACCCGCTATGATGGATCCCGCGCTTATGTGGTGACCTTCCGTCGTGTGGATCCGCTTTGGATCGTCGATCTCTCCGACCCTAAAGCCCCCAAGATTCGGGGTGAATTGGAAGTGCCCGGATGGTCCACCTACATCGAGCCCATGGGTGATCGCTTGATCGCCATGGGGGTTGAATTGGGACGGGCAGCGGTTTCCCTCTTTGATGTGTCCAATCCGGACGCTCCGAAGTTGGCCGCCAAAGTGTTCCTCGGGGATGGTTGGTCCTGGAGTGAGGCCAATGCCGACGAGAAGGCTTTCCGCGTCTTCCCGGATCAGGGGTTGGCATTGCTCCCGTGGCATGGTCGTAAGGGAACGAACGGATGGTTCCAAGGGGTCCAGTTGCTCGATTTCACCCGCGATTCCCTGAAGCTTCGCGGCACCATCGACCACGACTCCGCGGCCCGCCGTGCGGTTCTCTTGGACAACCATGTGTTGAGTCTTTCGGGCGGCGAGTTGGTTTCGGCCACCATTGCCGATCGCGATCATCCGGAAGTGCGGTCGGTGTTGGCTCTATCGGAGTCGGTGGACCAACTCTTCGTCCAAGGCGACCGCATGATCCAGATCTCGAAGGGTTCGTGGGACGCGTCGCTTCAGGCTCAAACCGCACCGCGCTTGCGACTCAGTTTGTCCTCGGATCCGGATACCGCCATCAGCTCATTGACCCTCACAAACCTGCCTCTGGTGGGTGCCGATCTGAAAGATGGGCGCCTCTACCTGCTGCACCGTGGGCCGGACACCTACCGCGTCGACAATGCCGGCACCACCAATGAAGTCTGGAACACTATTCCGGGAGAGACATTGCTCCAAGTTGTCGCCATTCAGGGCGACGGCCTGGAAATCGTGGGCCGATCGGCTCCTTCCAAATTCTCAGCCGTCAGTTGGGGGCAATATTCCGCCTACTGGCCAACGCCGCAGTCACTGGTTTGGGTTCAAGACGGTGGCTACATTTCAGGGCCGTGGATGCGGGGCGGCATGATGGTGGGTGGGGACATGATGATCGCCCCAGGGCGCGGATGGTGGTTCGGTGGTGGCGGCACCCGCTGGTTGGTTGCGAATGTGACCCAACCCGAGCGGCCTCTCTTCGTGGGTGACTACCTCTTGGGCGAATCGGGTTCCGTGAGCGCTCTTTCGGTGCAAGGCGGCAAGGTCTTCGCCTCGATGGCCCGATATGACTGGGTGCCAGCCGCCACGAACAAGACGTCAACCATCACCGTCATTCCTTGGTGGGAACAGCAGGGTAGCTGGGTGTCGACTCATACGCTGCACGTTCTGGATGCCGCGGATGCCTCGGAGCCGGTGCTGCGAGATCCCGTTCTGTTGCCTGGGGAACTCAAAGGAGTTTCCCACGGTGGATCCGTCCTCTACAGCCGCGTTGAGTCCAATGACGCCAAGGGCCTGACCTCGGTCACCTTGCGTGCATTGGGATATGACGGGCTCAGCGCGCGCCGCATCGTGGAGCGGGAGATCCCAGATCTGGGGGCTTATCCCGTGAGTGTTCTGGGTGATGGGCGCATCGCCATCAGCATCAACCAAGGAACGGCCTTCGAAACATGGTCTCTGGATTCCGGCGGTGATTTGACCACAGTGGCCCCGGCGGTGAAGTGGGGTTTCACGGTGAATCGATTCATAGAGTTCGGCGGGGCATTGCTCGGCGAGGGAGACGGCGCTTTGGTCCTGGTCGATACGGCGACCGCGCCGCTGCGTGTTGTGGCGCGAGGGGAACGTCCCTGCAGCCTTTGGCTTAATCGGCCCAATTTGGCCACTCCGTCCCCGGATGGGATATGGGTTGCGCGGGGTGTGTCGGGAGCCTGGTGGTTGCCGTTCAATCGTCCGTGATGTCGGGGCAGCGTCGATGCCCAACGGTCGATTTTCCATCGCCCCTCTGAAATCGGGAGATCCGATTTTCGGAGGGGTGTTGGTGGCAGGTTCCAGCAAAAATGGCGAGGTGGCTGGGATGTGCTACAAGAAAGTAACAGAGAATCCTTGACTCAGTCAGCGACAGCGTTCGAATGAGCACATACCTGAGTTGATACCCATGGAGCGCTTTCCTGGGGCAGCTTGGAGTTGATTTCAGACTGCTATGAATTCCCCACTTCCCAAATCTGGTGACAACCGGGCCGCATTCACCTTGATCGAGTTGCTGGTGGTCATTGCGATCATCGCCATTTTGGCCGGCATGTTGTTGCCCGCTTTGGCCAAGGCGAAGGAAAAGGCCATCACCATTCAGTGCCAGAACAACGTCAAGCAGATCACCCTTGCGAGTCACATGTACGTGGGTGATTTCCAAGACTACTTGCCGGAACCCAACTGGAACTCCCCGTGGCTCAAGAAGGGTTGGCTGTACGACGCCACCCTGGGAGCCCCTCCCGACATCACGACCCCGCGATGGAGCACCAATATGGTCAAGGCCTATGAGACCGGACTCTTGTACGCGAACATCGGTAGCCCCGCGGTGTTCCGTTGCCCCGCCGATCGGACCAACAAGCCGGCCTGGAAGAGCCGGTCTCAGAAGATGTCCAGCTACCTGATGAACGGTGCGGTTTGTGGATTTGGAGGGGTCTCTCCTGGGTCTTACAAGTCGTCTCAGTTCGATCCGAATGCGATTATCTTGTGGCAGGCTTTGGAAACCAATCCGGGCGATTTCAATGATGGTTCCAGCAGCCCTGCCGAAGGCATCACGCGGGTGCATTCCGTTGGTACGACGGTCGGGGTGGTGGATGGGCACACGGAGTACCTGAAGACCAAGCTGTTCTACGCCGAGGGCAACCTGGCGGGCAAGAATCGCCTCTGGTGCAATCCGGGCACGCCCAACGGCCGATAATTCCTGACACCCATCTTCCCATGATGTTTCGCTCTTCATCTTCGCTCGGACTGGCGGTGTTGGTCCTCGCGGCAACTGCCTGCAAAAAGGAAGACCCGGTCGCTGAGTTGGAGAAATCCGCTGCGGCTCTCGAGAAGACGCCGGCGGCTCCGGCGGACGGAGCAACGGATGCTCCGGCGGGTCCTGCACCGGCTGAGCAGGTCAAGCAGGCCATCACCGATTTCAAGTCCGGCAAGATGGAGGACGCCGTCAACCGACTCCAGTTGTTGCGAGCCCAACCGGCGATGACTCCGGAACAGCGCATGGCCTTGCAGGACAGCATCGCGTCGGTGATGCAGGAGATCTACGCCATGGCCCAGAATGGCGATGCCCGAGCCAAGGCGGCTGTGGCCCAATACGAGCGCCTGCAGACGGCACGTTAATCCCAGTCGTTTAGACCGTCTGGATCGCCTCGATGGTCTCGATCAGGACCGCCTCCGCCAAGAGGCTGTCCTTCCGACGGAGTACGTTCATCGATTGTGAAGGAATTGTGATGAACATCCGACGATCAACTCAAGGCGGCAGGCGGATCGCATGGGCCTGCTTGGTTGGTCTATCCGTCTTGCTGGTCGGAGGGGCCGGGTGCCGTTCAGTGGCGATCCAAAAGCCGGAGCAACCCGCGCCAGGCGCGATTCGGCGCCCCATCACCGAATCTTGGTATGGATCGACGCCCGTGTTGGATGGCGTTGTTTCGTCAGGAGAATGGTCCGATGCGACGCGTTTGACCGGAGTCTTGGACTGGGTGCCCGAGTTTTCGCCGGTCAACCGGGACAACGACCTTTCGGTGCAGGTCTGGGTGAAGCACGATCGAGAGCGGCTTCATTTCGCCTTTTCCGTCACTGATGACCGGATTTACGGGGTGGATACGCCTCGATGGCTGCCACCTGAGAATCCTCGGGCCCATGATCTGACACGGGAGGGTTTTCCATGGTTTGGCGACGAGGTCGAGATCCTCATCAATGCCCGCAACCGCTGGATTGGCAACGAAAGCGCAGAAGGCAATGGGGGTGCCTGGCAAATGGTTTGCAATGCCACGAAATCCCGTCTGGGCGGGGTGGGAGTCGGCGGATTGCTCGAGGGTGAGCCCCGGTCGGACTCCGCCGCGTGGGACACCTACCGTCAATGGATACAAAGCGGGGCTCAACGGGCAGCGGTGCGGCTTCATCCTGGCGGTCGTGGCTACACCATCGAATGGTCGATCCGCTTCGATCCGTGCCTCGAATTGGAACCGGGACGCTACTATTCGGTGGACCAGGGAGAGGTGGCGGTGGGTCTGAACCTGGCCATCGGGGATCTGGATCTTCCGAGAGACGGCACGGGAAACTACGGACTGTTCCACCATGAGCAGTGGTGGGCCGGGGCCCGGGGTACACGAACCCAAAAGGACAATTTTGGCACGTTGCGCCTCATGGGAACCGCAGGGAAACCGCAGCCGCAGGATTTGAATCGCGCGCAGCCATGACAATCCCAAGCCCGCCCTAGGAGGGGATCTGAGGCCGAACTTGGGTCCTTCTCTCTCACGGACAGGGCTTCCCAATCAGCGCGGCCCGATTAGTATCCCTGTCATGATCCTGGGGAAAATCGCGGGGTGTGCTGGTTGCATCGTGGGTTTGTCGTTGGCGGCTGCGGTTCCGGGAGATTGGCCGTCATGGCGCGGTCCTTCGGCTCAGGGCAGTGTTTCTTCCGGACGCTTTCCGGAACGGTGGTCAGCGGATTCGGTGACGTGGAAAGCCGAACTTCCGGGCAAAGGTACTTCCACGCCGGTCGTTGATGCAGGGCGGATTTACCTCACCTCACCCTTGGCGGGGCAGGATGCCTTTATCGCCTTCGATTTGCAGGGACGCAAATTGTGGGAGACTCCCGTCGGACCCCTCGCGGATCCGCGTCACCGCACGCTGGGATCGAGTTGCAACGCCTCACCCGCCACGGATGGTCAGGCGATTTATGCGCAGTTCAAAAGCGGTCACTTTGCAGCGGTCAGTCGCGACGGGAAGGTGCTCTGGAAGGTCGATTTGACCGAGCGTTTCGGCGCGGAAAAACTCTATTGGGATTCCGGGACTTCTCCGTTGATCGCCGGCGATTCGGTCATTCTCAGCCGCTTGCATGATGGCGAATCGTGGGTGGCGGCCTTCGATCGAAAGTCCGGAGAATTGCGTTGGAAGGTGGCTCGCAATTTTGTCGTGCCCGCCGAGAACAACAACGGATACGCCACACCCTTGCGTATTGATCACGCGGGCAAACCGGCGGTGGTCATTTGGGGAGCGGATCACTTGACAGCCCACGCGCTCGATGATGGGCGGGCTTTGTGGACGGCGGGAGGATTCAACCCCGGAGCGACCGGTTATTGGCCGGCCATTGCTTCGCCGGTTCTGAGTGGCAACACCGTTCTGGTCCCGGTGGGACGTGATGATCGCCCCAATCAGGCGCATGTTTACGGCATCCGCCTGGGTGGTTCCGGCGATGTGAGTCAGACCCACCGCAGTTGGGAGCGCCATGACGTCGGAGTCTTTGTCGCCGCTCCGGCGGTGGCCGAGGGGCGTGCTTACTTGCTGCGTCACCGCGGCGAAGTGGTGTGTCTGGATCCGACCACCGGAAAGACGCTGTGGACAGGAACCCTGCCCAAGGCAACGGCCCCCTACTATGCCTCGCCGGTGGTGGCCAACGGAATCCTGTATGCGGCCCGGGAAGATGGGGTGGTCTTTGCGGCGCGCGTGGTGCCCCAGTTCGAGATCCTCTCGGAAAACCCCATGGGTGAGCGCATCGTCGCCAGCCCGGTCCCCGCGGCCGATGGGTTGATCCTTCGCGGCGACCGGCACCTCTTCTGCATCGCCAGCAAACCTCGGTGAATCCCCTCATCTCCATGACATCTCCACGAACCAATGTCCCGATCACGTCCGCGGGTAGCCAGCGCGGAGCCTTCACCCTGATCGAGTTGCTGGTGGTGATCGCCATCATCGCAATCTTGGCCGGCATGCTCCTGCCAGCCCTGAGCCGGGCCAAGCAGCGCGGCGCCTCGGTGGTTTGCCTCAACAACCTCAAGCAAATGGGCTTGGGGTTCTTTATGTACCTCAACGACACCGGGAAGACGTTCCCGGTGGCGTACACGCCGTCCCAATTCTGGATGGCTGTGCTTCGGACCAACAATGTGCCGTCCGACAAGATCCGGATCTGCCCGACGGCGCCCATTCCCGCTAACCGCAACCCGACGGGCGAAGCCATGGGGACTGCCACCGCCGCTTGGTATGGCCCGGTCAAATCCCCGGTGCAATGGAACACGGGTTTCGAAAGCAGCTACGGCATGAATGGGTGGCAGTATTCCCCGGAAGGCCAAGGCGCCATTGATGCCACGAAGGCTTTTGCCAAGGAGAGCAGCTACGAAGTTCCGGTCACCACCCCGATTTTTGGCGACAGCAATTGGGCCGATTCTTGGCCGCTGGCCACCGACCGTCCGGCCCGGAATCTCGCGATGGGTGGCAACGATGCGATGATGCAGCGCTTCTGCATTTCGCGACATGGTTCATCCTTCCGCGGCACGGTCACTGTATCGCCGGGATCCAAGATGCCGGGGGCGGTGAACTTTGTCATGGTGGACGGGCATGTGGAAGCGGTGGGCTTGGATCGCCTCTGGTTCCTGACATGGCATCGCGGCTATCGGGTACCCGCTCAACATCCGTGATTCAAACTGCATTGAGATCGCAGTGCGCGGTCTGGCTTGGGTATTCGAAGCGGGGTTCACGGGTTGCGCCAGATGCCGTCGTTGCCTTGGATTCGCACCCATGTGAGTGAACTGTAAGGCTCCCGGTAAATGTAAACACTCTGGACGTTCGCCGCTTCCAATGCCTGGCGTTGGGATATTGAAAGTGCCGGGTCCGCGCCGGGTTCGAAGAGGAACCATTGGAAGCGCCGCTGGTGCCCCACCGAGGCGGTGGTCGCATGGTAGGCCGTGAGCACCAAGGGCTCTGCCAACAAGCCGGTGAGGGTTGCATGGGCCCAAGAGGGGTAGTAGGCCGGAAAGGCTCCGTACGGATTGGGATCGATGGTCAGCGGAGGACCCGAATTGGGTTCGCTGGAGACCAGAAAAGCGATGGAGACCCCAAGTTTTCAGGCCTGAAAGGTTTCGGCAGCACTGGGAGCCAGTTTCGCCGGATCCGGAGCGAGAACCAAGCGCACCGCCTCGCTGGTGGTCGGTGTTCCTTCGGGATTCGGACTGGGAGAATCGTAGGTGACTTCGAGCCATTTCTTGAGATCCCGGGAAGTGACCACCAGACCCTCGGTGGGATCGACCATCGGAACCTCGGTGATCAATGTGTAGCGGCGCCTCAGTGACCCGGTGCCGATCGTCCAACTGTCGCGGAACGTTCTCGCGGAAGGCCAAGTTTGGATGACCTCGTGGGTTGCCGCGGGCCAGTTGGAGGGTGATCCGCTCAGTGTTTCGACCACGGAACCGTGGAGCCGGTATTCGAAACGGGCTGCCGAATAGAAGCAGGTGTTCAGGTTGGTGCCGGAGAGCCGCAGATTCCGGGTCTCCAGTTGCAGAAAGCATTTGAGGCGGTGATCGGCCATCACGCCGGAGTGTTCGCTGTTGAAGGCCCAATACGAAGACGGCTCGTTGACCAGGAAGGGTTCCACCGGCGCGGAGACCGGTTGGGGTAGTTCGCGCACCTGCTTGATCAGCAATTTGCCCGGCCGCACCTTTTTGTATTCGAAATCGAGGAGGGCTCCGGGGTTTCCGTAGGCCAGATGCACCTTCTGCATCAGACCAAAGAGTTGCGTGTAGTCCGACGGAAAGCTGAGGACCGTGGATCCCAGCGGCACCAGGCTGGACCGCGAACTGGGAGAATCGGCCCATGATCCGTTGACCCGAATCTTCTCGGGCACAGCGCCACCGTCGGGATTGGTGATCGAAACAGCCCCGAGTTGCGTGACCAAATCGCCCGTCAGGATGGCAGGGCCCCAGAGGGCGGGTTGGTTGGAGACCTGCGCAACGCCGTTGGCCATTTCCAACTCATCCGGGGTCGAGTAGTGCACCAATACAGCCATGGCGACTTGTGATTCTTCGATGCGTCGGCGCAGGCGCTCGAGGAAGGCGTTATCGTTATAGAAGCTCGCGTAGACCTTCTGGATGGCTCGGAAAACCCCGCGTTCCTTCGTTTCCGTCGCATCGCAACCGCACGGCCCGCTGCTGTCGCTGTCCAGATCGTCCGCGAGGCACCCGCTGAAACTGTCGTAAAGTCCGGCGGCCACAAAACTCGCGCTGTCCTCGGCATTGCTGGAGCTTCGAAACCGGATTTTGCGGGCGGGATCGAAGTCGCTCAGGGCATTGGTCACCACGCTGCGCAACGCAGGGCTGAACGTAGCGGTTCCCGTGATCATACCTCGGATGGCGGCCAATTGGATTCGTAGTGCGTTGAGGTCCGGTGGAAAATTTGTGAAACCCAAAAGCCGTTGGGAAATGGCCTGCCGCAACGAGCCTTCGCCCGGAATGGATTGGTCCATGAAGCCCTCCCACAAATCGAAGGAGAACGCGATGGCCGGTTCGGAGTTGTTGGGGATGGTTCGACGCAGCAAACCATAGTGGACCGCTTTGCCGCCGAAGTTTTTCCGATCGGCCGACGTGAGGGTGGTGGTCACCGCACTGAAGGAACCCAGCATTGCCTTGGCTTGAAGGTGGACCGGGGGCGGTGATTTCAGGTCGGTGAGCAGCCGGCGGGTGGAATCGTTCAATTGTCCTTGGACGTCGGCCACCGAGATCTGGTTGTAGCCGTAGCGGATGCCGGCCCGCAGGACGATATCCCGGCCCGCGAGTTGGCGGACTTGTTGCTGAAGATTCGTGTCGGCGACGTAGGCGAAAGGCAGGGAGTTGGCTCCAGCATACAAGGCGACGTGGGAATTCGGCGTAGCGGGAACCAGAGAAATGATGCCTGCGACATACGGGATTTCGGCGGGAACGCCATCGGTCAGGAGGATGTCGGAGGGTTTGAGCCGGCCTTCGTTATAGGCCTGAGCAATCTGGGTACCGGGAATGAAATTCAGGCGTCCAACAGCCCATCCGGTGGAATAGACCTGGTTGCCTTGGATCCATCGGAAAACACTGCCCAATGGAATGCCTTGGGAGACCAGCGCAGTTCCGCTCGCTTGAGCCGCTTCCGCTTGCTCGAAGGAGGGGAAGTACAAGGCGCGCAGGCTCGGGACGGCCTCGACGGCATTGCACACCGCGTGAAAATACCGCGCCACCCACTCCGTGGGGTAGGCATCCAATCCGGCGAATTGGATGCCCCATTCGGGAATCTTTGGATCTGGCGGGAGGAGTATGGCGCCCAGAACGACTTGCTGCTGGTTGGTTCGCAACGACACCGCGTCGAAGGCCGCACGACTCAAGCCTGCAAATCGGGGCAACCGCGCCTTGGCGAAATCGTAGTGCAAAACCCGCTGATTTCCGTCCTGGAAGTAAACCCGGGTGGGGTCGTCGGTGAGGATCAGGAACTTGATCCACCGTACCTGACTCTGATCACTGGTCCTGGAAAAGACATCGGACGGCACCTGAATCTGGTTCTTCCAGTCGTCGGCTGCGGTGAGCGCTGTGGTTCTGAATCGGTAGAACCATGCGGGATCTCCCTGAGACGAATCGTCTGGAATTTGGAAAACTCCCGCGGGCGGAATGAGTCGGCGCCAATCGGTCCAATTCGTCAAATTGCTGCTGCGCTCGATCCGGTACACGGCGTTGGTTCTGCCAGACCCGCGGATCCAGAGGGAGCCGTCGGGTCCAGGCGGGATGAGGGACTCGAAGCGGTTCGTGGCCGCCCATCCCCATGGGATGCCCAGCAAAACCCCGACGATCGCAATGATGAGCGGAAACTCGCCCAGCAAACCTCTCGACCCAACCGGTTTTTGATTCTCAGACATTCGAGACCGTGTTTCAGCGAACTGCATGGTTGTCTTCTATCCGCTGAAAAACCGGAACTGGATGCATTCGTCGCGCCATCCTCAAGCGGCGCTCAACGCTTGCGGGGAATCACCCGGTAAAACCGCCGCGTGGAAGCTCCCGCATCGGTGTCGACTTGAAGTTGCGATTCACCATTGCCGAGCATCGTTCCGATGCGTCGCCATTGGACCATGTCCTCAGAGACTTCCAGGTCCATGGCACTGCCGTTGGTGGCACCGAGGAGCACCAAGCGGGCATCTCCTTGGGCCGAAGCGGGAATGGCAGTGAGTCGATGGGTGGTAGCCGCAGGCCCTTCGGCATTGGATTTCGAACCAAGAGTCAGCATCTTCAGATCAGCCCCATCGAAGGAACCCAAACCCGAGAACTCTAGGGGGTTGGCTTTCGAGACGCTTGCCTTCAATCCCCGGAGGGAATCGTCCAAGAACGGCCCCCATCGAAGGATTCCGGTCTTTGGGTCGAATCGCCCGTCATCCGAAATGGCTGAGACCACGGCATCGCGCCCCACAAAAATCTCGACCGCCTGGCAACGGGTGTTCGCGGCCGGCCCCAAATGGATTTTCAGGGTGAAGGAGTCGGCCGAGTCGGTAGTCCATTCGCCCAGAATGTAGGAGTTGGGCGAACGATCTGGGGTTCCGTTGGTGCCCAGAATTCCATCCAAACCGGGCAGCGGCGGGAGCGGACCTGCAGTGCCAGAATTGCCGGGGGAGCCTTCGAGCGGGACCCATCCCTGGGGGAAAGAACCGACGGAAGCGTCGTACCGGTAGGCGCCTCCGGATCGCCAGAGAAAACCGGCTCTGGAGAGTTGTCCGACGGGAACAGGATTCGACTGCGGCGGCAGAGGAACTCCATAGCGCCAGTACTTCGCGCAGACCATCCACTCCATGTCGGAAAGGACCGAGTCAGCCGGCGCGTTGTCGGCGGGGTGCAAGCTGCGTGCGATGGGATCCGTCGCCGGCAAACCCAGAATCAACACCGCGGGCGAAATCACTTTGTTCCCGGATGCATCCAAGGCGATGGCCTCGAGTCGGATCGGCCCTTCGGAATCGATTTTCCAGATCAGGCTGTGCTCGATGGGTGTCCCGGCATCGGGAGCCCGGAAGAACTGCATCTGGGAATCCCCGATGGGCTTCCCATTGGCCCAGAAGGACACCGCTGGAAGGTAGCCGTTGGGGTCGACCGCCACGAGTTTCAGCGAGCACTCGCTGCCGATGCGCAGGCGCTCAGCGGTCCTCGGAGTGACCCATTTCAAGACGGCTTGGGTGGATACGGTGGAATCCAAAATGGTCACCTGAACCCAAGCACCGGACGGATCGATCCGGTAGGACGGGTCGTCGATGAGTTTGATGACCACGGTTTCTTCCGGTTCTTTGAGGTCGTCTTCGAGAGCGCCAATGATGAGTTCGACTTGGGTTTCACCGGCTCCCAAGGTGATGTCGCCGTCGAGCAGGGAAAAGTCCTCGCCATTTCGCGCACTGCCTCCGACCGCGTAGCGGATGCGGACGGGTTCAGCCGGGTTCCCCAACCGTTGGAAAACGATG
>Ga0255138_1000358_pt1 | contig 11755 bp, 7 predicted proteins | sample Law_Colum_RepA_8_FD_188545 | JGI IMG/M metagenome (GOLD analysis project Ga0255138, IMG submission 188545) | Freshwater microbial communities from St. Lawrence River, New York, United States - Law_Colum_RepA_8d | ecosystem: Environmental > Aquatic > Freshwater > River | place: USA: New York... | reverse complement strand
AAAACTATAATAAATAAATATTTTCAGGATACAAATGTTATAATTATGGGGATTGATCCACCAAGAACTAGTAATATGGAATATAACTTTAGGATGAGTTTTAAGAAATTTGATAAGACGTCAAAAGAAGCAGGATATCAAGATAATGATCCTCGAAAAATAGTTTTTAGACAAGCCACTCATGTATATAATGATAGTCATGAAACTAGAATATTAATTCACAAGAAATTTAATGAATTGTTAATGATGATGTGTGAAGAAAATGGATGTAAATATTTTGATATTTGGAATATATTGATCAATGAGAATAATATATTGAATGATAAATATTTACAAGGTGATCATCATATTAAAATAACAAATTATGATGAATTTAATTCATTAATACACAAAATAATTATTTCAATTCATTAGTATAAATGAATATAGCATATTGCGAATATAGTAATTCACATGGAGAAATATTTGGTACATTTCTCGAATATTGTATAGTTAACAATCATCAAATTACAGTGTATAATGATAAGGAAGTATCTGGTTCATTTGATTACTTTAAAACATTTAGACATTTTGATACATTCAAATTATCACAATTTGCAAATGATTATAAACAATATGATGTAATATTTATGAGTATATTGGGAGATACTAATTTTGATAATCTTGATAAGACTACATTAAAAACTAAATGTATATTAATATGTCACTTGAATGAAGATTTAAAGAGACCATGTGTTAAATTATTTAAAGATGTTCTTGTATTAACACCTTTTAATGGAGAAAAATATTTGTTACCAATACATAATTTAATAAAATATAGTCCCATTGATTTTGGTACAAATATGTTGACTGTTGGTAGAATAAAAAAAGATGAAAATCGAGATTCAGATCATTTGGTATGGATGGCTGATCATTTCAAGATCACACATATTACAAGAATGGAAAAGTTTGTTCCAAATAAAATACGAGATAGAATTAAATTAATATTAAAATGTAAAACTAATGATATGGGTAAACATATATTGAAAAATAATTATTTATTAACAATATGTAAACGTGGTGGGTGGTATCATAAAGATAGATTAACTGGAATGATACCAATAATGTATAATTATTGTATACCAGTTATAACTGATAATATAGTCAAGAAACAATATGACTTGGGTGATATTTGTATATCATATGAAAATCATCCTCATGAAATCATACCTTATGTTAAAGAAATAAAAGCTGAAGAATATGAAAATATGAGATTGAAAATACATGAAAAGAAAATGGAAATAATTAAATTTAATCATAAATTGTTAGATTCGTATGTCATTTGATGAAATATTTAGAACCATCGCCACATTGTATATTCATATTTTAATAAATCACTGACTGATTCGCAATTTGTGTCCCAAAACTCATTATAATAATTAATATCGTCGTCAGTTAATTCACTTATTAATTTAGATTGTCCAAAATCTAAAATCTTGACGATATTGGTTTGCGGATTATATAATATGTTATGTTCATGTAAATCTCCATGAAGTATATTTAAATCATGTATTTTATCAACTAAACTATTTATTTGTATTTGTAATTCATTTGTTAAATCATCATTTAATTCGAGATTACCAAGTGTTGTTGAATATTTTTCTATGATCAACTTGTTATTTTTAATTTTAAAGTCAGGTAAAATATCTTGGTTTACTAACAATTGTAATATTTCTTTTTCATTTTCATCGATTATCTTGATGTGTTGATTATTCATTGTTAATTAATAGAAAATAAATACTTGAGTGTTTACAAATCATTTTTATTTATTAGACTTGTTTTGTGTTTTTAATTACATATAAAACCAACATTTATATTTTAATATTGTCATATTATATAATGATTAGTGGGTTTAATGGACCATTTGAAATTTCGAATTGGACACAGCTTCCAGGTACTGGTATGACTATAAACACAACAGAAACACAAATTGCTTTTAATGGAACAATTGCAACATTATCAGACAACCGGGCATCATATATGCAAATAACCATGCCAAATGATTATATTATAACATTTGACTGGAATTTTACACCTAATGATAGTAGTGAAAGATTATTTGACCCATTTGGATATTATACTGATGCAACTTTGGTATATTTAACCAACAAAAACGATAGTTCTACGGTTACACCATCGTCAGGATCTGTTAGTTTGTATTTAAAACAAAATACTTTATTTAGATATTTTAAGTGGAATGACTCTATCGTAAACTCATCTGCAATAATAAATAATTTTAAATACCAACAAATCAATGTATTAACTTTTTCCACTGGATTTGCAGGACCATTTATACCGTCAAACTGGATAATTAGCAATACAGGGACGAGTACAAATGTTTCCATTGACTCGTCCACTATAACAATGAATGCGACAACAGGCACTGCAAGTGATGGAACTATATCAATAACACCATTACCAAATGTTAACCGGATTATTACGTTTGATTGGACATATAGTGGTACTGATGGATCATCAAATGATTATTTTGCATTGTATTTGGGAAACAATCCCATATGGTTGGCTGATTTTTCCGGGTCTGGACCACCACCATCTCCACTTTCAGGTTCTGTTGGAATTTATTTGCCAGCTGGAATGACACTTAGGTTTTTAAAACGGGGAACTACCACTATTGCTTCACAATCAATTGTAAATAATTTTAAATCTGCCGAGATTTCAGTCACATGGAATATTAATTCTGATGGAAACTGGAACGATTCGAATAATTGGTATCCAAATGTTGTACCAACAGTAAATGATAATGTAACTATATATATAAATTCAGCAATATCAAGGACTATTACATTACCTTCTGACGCCATTTGCAATTCAATAACGTTAATTATTGATGGCACTATAACATCACCAGCAGTCGCATCAATTAATTTAGTTTCTGGTACACTGACAATGTCCTCACCAGCTGGAAATTTATTAACAACTGATACTCGGTCATTATCATCTGACCAAAAAACATTTAATATTAATTCATTATTAATACCTGGTAATATGAGTTCGATTACAATGAATTGTTTAGGAACAGTAATTAATTCAACTACAAATATTACACAATATAATATTGTTAAGTATGGTATCGGAACATTAAGTTTTCCAAATGTTATATTGTCATCATTAACACCAATAACAGTTAATGAAGGAACCATAATATTACCAAATGTAAATTCAATTACAGAAATTGAGAATATAGTAAAAGAAGGAGTTGGAACGTTGACTTTACCATCTAATATTACATTAACTTCACCAACAACAATAACTGTAAATAATGGAACAACGTTAATATCTGGTGTAATTTCAGGAGCACAAGATTTAATTAAAGTAGGTGTAGGAACATTATCATTAACAGGAGTAAATACATATTCTGGAACAACAACAATAAGTGCTGGAACATTGCAATTAGGAAATAATGGATCAACAAATGGTACAATTGATAGCACAACATCAATTAACAATGCAGGAATATTAGCATTTAATCCATTAACATCATCAATTACATTTACAGTGCCATTTATTACATCAATTGGTACTTTTAATGTTTTTTCATCAAAAACAGTAACAATATCATCTTCATTACCATTATTCAATTTTGTGAAAACTGGTAGTGGAACATTGAGTGTGTCATCCAATATAACATTGTCTTCACCAACCACAATAAATGTGAATAGTGGAACAATGACATTACCAAATTTGATTTCCGGTGTGGAAAATATAATAAAAGAAGGCGCTGGAACTTTGACTTTACCATCTAACGTCGCATTAACTTCACCAACAACAATAACTGTAAATAATGGAACAACATTAATATCTGGTGTAATTTCAGGAGCACAAGATTTAATTAAAGCAGGTACTGGAACGTTAATATTAACAGGGGGAAATACATATTCTGGAACAACAACAATAAGTGCTGGAACATTGCAATTAGGAAACGGATCAACAAATGGTACAATTAATAACACAACATCAATTAACAATGCAGGAATATTGGCATTCAATCCAATATCATCATCAACAACATTTGCAGTGCCATTTATTACATCAATTGGTATTCTCGATGTTGTTTTTTCAACACAAACAGTAACAATATTATCTTCATTACCATCATTCAATTTTGTGAAAAATGGTAGTGGAACATTGATTGTGTCATCCAATATAACATTGTCTTCACCAACCACAATAAATGTAAATGGCGGAACAATAACATTAACAAATTTGATTTCTGGTGTGGAAAATATAATAAAAGAAGGTATTGGAACATTATCTTTGACATCTAATGTCGCGTTAACTTCACAAACAACAATAACTGTAAATAATGGAACAACATCAATATCTGGTATAATTTCAGGAGCACAAAATTTAATTAAAGCAGGTACTGGTAGGTTAACATTAATAGGAGCAAATACATATTCTGGAACAACAACAATAAGTGCTGGAATATTGCAATTAGGAAACGGAATAGTAAGTGGAACGATTAATAGCACAACATCAATTAACAATACAGGAATATTGTCATTCAATCCATCATCATCATCATCAATAACATTTGCAGTGCCATTTATTACATCAATTGGTACTTTTGATGTTTTTTCATCAAAAACAGTAACATTATCATCTCCATTACCATCATTCAATTTTGTACAAACTGGTAGTGGAACATTGATTGTGTCATCCAATATAACATTGTCTTCACCAACCACAATAAATGTGAATAATGGAACAATGACATTATCAAATTTAATTTCTGGTGTGGAAAATATAATAAAACAAGGTAGTGGAACATTATCTTTGTCATCTAATGTCGCATTAACTTCACCAACAACAATAACTGTAAATAATGGAACAACGTTAATATCTGGTATTATTTCAGGAGCACAAAATCTTATTAAAGCAGGCACTGGTACATTAACATTAACAGGAGCAAATACATATTCTGGAACAACAACAATAAGTGCTGGAACATTGCAATTGGGAAACGGAACAACAAGTGGAACGATTAATAACACAACATCGATTAACAATGCAGGAATATTGTCATTCAATCCATCATCATCATCATCATCAATAACATTTGCAGTGCCATTTATTACATCAATTGGTACTTTTATTGTTTTTTCATCAAGAACAGTAACAATATCATCGTTGCCTGCAATCGCATCAAATGTTACCAAAACGGGATCAGGAACATTAATATTAACTGGAACAAATTTATATACCGGAACTACAACAATAAGCAATGGAACATTACAATTGGGGGACGGAACAACAAATGGTACAATCAATAACACATCATCTATTACCAATGCAGGAACATTATTATTTAATCCATCATCATCGTCGGTTACATTTACAGTGCCATTTGTTGCATCAATTGGCACACTTAATGTTTCCTCATCAAAAACAGTGACAATATCATCTTCATTGCCTGCAATTTCATCAAATGTTATCAAAGCAGGTTCAGGAACATTAATATTTACCGGAACTAATTTATACACTGGAGCAACAACAATAAGTTCTGGAATATTACAATTAGGTGATGGAGTAACAAGTGGCACAATTGACAACACATTGTCTGTTATCAATACAGGAACATTGTCATTTAATCCACCAACATCATTTATGACTTTTTCAAAAACATTTAATTCAATTGGTATTCTTGATGTGTTTAATGAAAAAACAATAACGATATCATCTTCATTGCCTGCAAATTCAGAAAATATTACAAAGACAGGTTTAGGAACATTAATATTTACTGGACCCAATTTATACACTGGAACAACAACAATAAGTGCTGGAAAATTACAATTAGGTGACGGAATAACAAGTGGCACAATTAATAACACGTCGTCCATTAATAATTCAGGAACATTATCATTTAATCCATCAACACCATCTGTTACTTTTTCAAGACCATTTAATTCAATTGGAACAATTGAAATTTCCACTGGTAAAGAAGTAATAATATCATCAACTCTTCCAAATGGTAATATAACAACCACAGGTGGTGGCGTTGTTACTTTAACAAATAATATATCATTATCATCACCATCAATAATGAATGTTGGTTCACAATTGATGACATTATCTGGTGTAATATCCGGATCATCATCATTATTAAAATCTGGTTCAGGAACATTATTATTGACCAATACAAACACATATTCTGGATCAACAACTGTTAACGATGGCACATTAATTGTTAATGGATCAATATTATCATCAACAGTAACTATAAACACGACCGGCAAATTACAAGGAAATGGATCTTGTGGTACAACAATTGTTAATGGAACTGTTGCTGCTGGAAACAGTGTTGGAACATTAACATTCACTGATTTGACATTAAATTCATCATCGATAACAAATTGGGAAATTAATGACAATTTGTCGGAAACAAATCCTCCACCATATCCAAATCGTGGTAATGTTTATGATGCAATTAATGTTACCAACAGTTTATTTATTGATACTGGTGCGACTGTAAACATAATATTTGCATATCCAAGTGTCAATTTCATGAATTCTTTCTGGCAAACAAATCAACAATGGAAATTTATTGATGCATTAACAAGCAATTCTAATAATTTTACAAATTTAACAATTGATGCAATTAATTCATCATCCAATCCACCATTACCAGGAACAATGTCAAACATTAAACAATCTAATTCTTTATATATAGTCTTCACTGCAAATGCAGGTCCAGTTGTACCATGTTTTGCATACAGTAATATTTTAAAATATAATCTCCCAGATGATATCAAAATTGTTAAACAAAACAAATCTAATAATGAATGGATTAATTTAAATGGATTGTTATTAACAAAAGATCATTTGGTTAAAATAAATGATAAAATAATGTATGCATATGAATGCATTAATGATGTTAAAAATACTGATGATGAATTAGTAGATTTAATATCGTCTGATGGAAGATTTATTCTTATTAATAATGTATTGGTTTCAACCAAGAAAATATAATTAAATTCATTAACAACATATGTTGTCATATTCTTTGATAATATTTTCAGCATATTCTTCAATGTCTTTATCATATTCAAACACTCCACTATCTTTAATAATATATAATTTTAGTTCTAATCTTCTTATAAAATCTATATTATGTGATACGACGATAATATTGCCTTTAAATTTATGTAAAGTTTCAATTAAATTATTACATATCTCAATATCCAGATGATTAGTTGGTTCATCAAATATTATTAAATGTGGATTTACTAAAAACATAACAATCAATGCTATTCTTGATTTTTGACCACCGCTCAAATGACCAATTAATTTAGTATGTTCAGAACCATTTAATCCGATGCATCCCATTAATTCTCTCAATGTACCAATATTTGCATCACCGTTGTTATGTTTCCTTTGTATTTCTTGCAAATAATCTAAACATGTTACATTATGTGGTAATGTGTCTGCAAAATGTTGTGAATAATAACCAATTCTTAAATTATTATTGATAATTAATTCTCCTGATGATAATGATATTTCATTGTTTAATAATTTTAATAATGTTGATTTACCAACACCATTTGGTCCAACAAGTGCAATTCTAAAACCAATGTTAATTTCAACATTCAAATCAGTAAATATATAATTATTATCATACTTAAAATATCCATCCATTATTTTAATTAATGGATTTGTTAAATGTTTAACGGATGGTTCTTTTAAGAAAATCTTTGAATTTTTATTTTTTGGTAATGCCTCATACTTTGCGATAATTTCATCATTCTTAACTTTCTTTTTTTTATTCAAATTATATGCAGAAATAATAGCATCACATTTGTTTTTGTAAATATAATTATAATTATCATAATTACCACTATAATATACACATTTACAATCCTCAATATTTATAATGAAATTTGGAACTTCATTTAATAAATATATATCGTGTGAAATCAATAACAATGTTTTTTCATATGTTTTCAAGTAATTTGTTAACCAAATATTTGTGTTTAAATCCAAATGATTTGTTGGTTCGTCCAATATTAATAAATCTGGTTTTGTGTATAATGCTTTAGCTAAAGATATTCTCATTCTCCATCCACCAGAAAAATGATTTACTGGTTTATTATAGTCAGATGTGGTAAAACCCATGCCATATAATATTTTTTTAATCACATGAATTTCATTTTCGCAATTTAATGCATTATAATGAGAATACAATTCATTATACTCATCAATATCATAATCTTCATCATTATTTATTTTTTTATCAAAATCATTAATTTTATTAATAATGTTAAAAATCCTTGCATTGGATGCTAATATGATGTCAATAATTGATAAGTCTGAATCTTCAATTTCCTGTTCAACATAAACAATTGACATATCGTCATGTATCGGAAATTTTCTCGAATGAATAAATTTTAACAAAGTTGATTTACCAATACCATTTTTGCCAATTAAACCATATCGATTTTTATATGTTAATTTCAATTCAGAATCAACAAAGAGCTTTTTATTATTATCTGTCGATATACTAAATGATGATATATTAATGTCATTTGTTGTAATACTATCAACAACACAAGAAAATAAGAAATTATCCATTATTAATTGTTGCCATTATAGTCCTTGTCATTTAGGATGTTTAAATTTCATTTTTTATTCATTATATTCTAATGATTCTTGGTAATAATTATGATCAAATACAACCATGTTTTCATTGTTATTGAATTTATGATTTAACATTTTAATAAAACAAACAATGTCGTCGATTATATATTGATGTTTTGATTTGTTATACGTTTTTACAAAATCAAGTTTTTCTAATGAATGAATATAATCTAATAATTCATGTAGTGTACATATGTTAGAATTATTATTATATGCATATAAATCGAATTCTTCATATTTTGATTGTTTTTCTTCTTTTAAATCTGGTATGCCATTATTAGTTAATGATATTTTGTATAAATTAGAAATTTTTTTTCCATACAATGATATTTTTGCAATGTATAAATTCGACATATAATTATATCATACATAATTTTAACATTTTTCGTGGATACAAATATATGGATAAATTAAAACCACAATCCAAAAACGATTTAAGATCTAGAGAAAGACCTGAACGTAGTCAAAATGATTTTCTTGCCATTATGAGAGAATTAGGAAATAAACTTTCTAATTCAAGTAGAAAAGAAAGAAAGGTTGGTCGTCCAAAAAAATATTCGTCCGTGGAGGAGAAGAAAGCGGCGAAATTGAAGAATAGAAGAGATTGGTATTCTAAACCTGATAACAGAAAAAAACAATCTGACTATAATAGAGAATATTATAGATTCGTTAGGAGACCGTCTAGAGACAAAAAAAGAAATATCAGTAGAGAAAGTATTGAAAAGAAAAAATAATTATTTGAGATTATATTTGTTTTTAACAAAGTTTCTTAAGTCACAATGATATATTTTATCTTCATAATAATTTGTTTTAAGTAATTTTATTATTTTATTGTTTAATTTATAATTGGATGATAAGTAAATCATTATATCTAACACATTATTGTCATAACGTGTTATCAACTCATTTATTATGATATAAATATAATTATCATTTAATTCATAATTATTTAATATATGTTTAATTGTTTCCAAATTACTATATCTTCCTGCAGACTCATATAAATAAGCCAATTTAACATTTGAATATTTTCCAAAATGTGTATTCATTAATATCAAATGATTAACATTATTATTGATACATGCTTTTTTAATATTTTCGTAATGTAAAACATTAGTATGACAATTATTTTCTTTAATTGCATCAAGAAAATATATCATAATATCATAATTACATGACTCATAAATAATTTTATTTAATTTACAGTCTTTGACAATTTGTTTTGTGTCGTAAAAAGTATTTATTTGATTAATATAGTCCATGTTGCAAAAAATTATTGCATTAGATAACAATTGTGTTATTTGATCATAATTAAATCTCATTATAGGAATTGTAACATTAAGTTTATGTTTAATTAAAAGTGTTAATACATTAATATCAGATGAATTTAAGAATTTACGATATTTACTTAGTAAATATAAGCATTTGTCATTTGTATATTTGGATATATTATAAGATGATAATGATAACCAAAACGATATATTAAACATGTTATTAATTTGACGAAAACTAAGATGTTGACCATATAATAATATATTCTTAAGAACATCGCTATTGTTTTCTATTGATGACATTTTTTAATAATTTAATATGTAATTAATACATACACTTTTTTTCATTTTTTTTGGAATAAATTTACAAGCTTTATTGATGTGTTTATGTTTTTTGGAATATATTTAATATAGTCTAAAATTGCTCATGGGTTCGTAATCTCAGGCGAGCGTCTATTTAATGATGCACTTTTTTAAACACATTAATTTATAATAAATATAGTCTAGAATTGTTTACAGACGATATTAATGATTGTTAAATATTTGTATCTCATGGGCAGCCTGCGAACCCAAGCATCTATTTATGATGCACTTTTTTGAAATAAATTAATAATAATTAAAATATAGTCTAGAATTGCTCACGGACGATATTAATAATCATTAAATATTTGTATCTTATGGGCTCGCAAGCTCGCCCAAGCGTCTATGTTTTGATGCACTTTGTTTGAAATACATTGATAATTAAATATAGTCTATATTGTTCACTGACGATATTAATAATTATTAAATATTTGCATCTTATGGGCTCGCAAGCTCGCCCAAGCGTCTATGTTTTGATGCACTTTTGTTAAAATGTATTAATTTATAATAAATATAGTCTATGTTGTTCACGGACGATATTAATGATTGTTAAATATTTGCATCTCATGGGCTCGCAAGCTCGCCCAAGCGTCTATTTTATAATGCACTTTGTTAAAATACATTGACAATAATTAAATATAGTCTAGATTGTTCACTGACGATATTAATAACTATTAAATATTTGCATCTCATGGGCTCGCAAGCTCACCCAAGCGTCTATTTTATGATGCACTTTGTTTGAAAAAATTTAATAATAATTAAATATAGTCTAGGATTGCTCACGGACGATATTAATAATCATTAAACATTTGCATCTCATGGGCTCGCAAGCTCGCCCAAGCGTCTATGTTTTGATGCACTTTTGTTAAAATGTATTAATTTATAATAAATATAGTCTGGAATTGCTCACGGACGATATTAATAATCATTAAATATTTGCATCTTATGGGCTCGCAAGCTCGCCCAAGCGTCTATTTTATGATGCATTTTGTTAAAATACATCAATAATAATCAACATAGTCTAGAATTTCTCACATGTGATATTAATTATTATTAAATATTTGCATCTTATGGGCTCGCAAGCTCGCCCAAGCGTCTATGTTTTGATGCATTTTGTTTAAAATAAATTAATAATAATTAAATATAGTCTAGAATTTCTTACGGACGATATTAATGATTATTAAATATTTGCATCTTATGGGCTCGCAAGCTCGCCCAAGCGTCTATGTTTTGATGCATTTTGTTTAAAATAAATTAATAATAATTAAATATAGTCTAGAAATTCTTACGGACGATATTAATGATTATTAAATATTTGCATCTTATGGGCTCGCAAGCTCGCCCAAGCGTCTATGTTTTGATGCATTTTGTTTAAAATAAATTAATAATAATTAAATATAGTCTAGAATTTCTTACGGACGATATTAATG
>Ga0255138_1000351_pt1 | contig 11934 bp, 9 predicted proteins | sample Law_Colum_RepA_8_FD_188545 | JGI IMG/M metagenome (GOLD analysis project Ga0255138, IMG submission 188545) | Freshwater microbial communities from St. Lawrence River, New York, United States - Law_Colum_RepA_8d | ecosystem: Environmental > Aquatic > Freshwater > River | place: USA: New York... | reverse complement strand
ACATATGGGTGTTGAATATGATATCACGGATAAAATTAAAAAAATAAAACATAGTACTCTTAACGTAATTAACTAATGATTGAGAATATACATTTATGGCATGCTGATAGAGGAAGTTATTTTGATAGAAACGTCAACATAATTTCTTGGAGTAATGATTACCATATACACGTTGGGAAATACTGTTCTATCGGAAGAGATTGTAATTTCTTTTTACATGCAAACCATAGACCTGATTGGATAACAACATCCTCTCAACTGTGGGGACCTGTTACACCTGAGATTGCATCGTTACATATGGAGATGGGTCATCCATCTTGTAAAGGTGATATCATAGTTGGTAACGATGTTTGGATTGGTGCCAAATCAACAATAATGTCTGGTATTAAAATTGGACACGGAGCAATCATTGCTGCAGGTGCATTAGTAACCAAAGACGTTGAACCATTTTCCGTTGTTGGTGGTAATCCTGCAAAACATTTAAAGTACAGATTTGAAGAACAACAAATTAAAGACCTATTAGACATTGCTTGGTGGGATTGGGAAGAAAGTAAGATTAAAGAAGAGGCGATGATATTATGGAGTCAAGACATAAATTATTTTATAGAAAAACATAAGAAATGATTACGGTAACATATAATTCAGACGGTATTAAAGTTAATGTTGGACACATTAGCAAATACAACAAAAATTTACCCTTAAAATTGAACATTAGAAAACATGTCAGTGGTGAGATACAGTGGTCATCTAACCTAAATGATAATTGGTTTGCGGCTTATCCTAACACAGAAATGTTTGATGTTGAAATTCTTGATTCAAGAGGAGTTGTAGTTTATACCAAAAAGTGGGATGTTATGGAACACGGAAACCACTTTTATAAATCAATGTGGTTATACAATAAATCATTACTATCTGATGGAAAATTCCCAACAGGGTTAGTTATCGGAACACATGATGGTGAGTTTGGTGAGTGGGTACCCATAGTTCAAAAAAGAGAGTGTAAGGTTGTTTTAGTTGAGGCTTCAGATAACCAGTTCAATAAGTTAAAACAAAATTATATTAAAAACTTACTTGTTAAACCAATTCAAAATTTAATAACACCAAATGGTGGAGAAGTTGAATTTTTTGAAGGTGGTGCCGGATACACAAATACCGTAGTTGAAAGTGTGATTAAACATTGGGAAAAAGAGGAAATCCACTCAACTAAAAAAAGTTCTATTAGTATTACTGATTTAATATTATCAGAATGTGGTGGAAAAATTGACTGGTTACATCTTGATGTTGAGGGATTAGATGCTCAATTAATTATGGGAATAGATGAGACCAAAGTTTCATTACCCGACTTTATTATTTTTGAGGATTATAACTTATCTCAAGATAAAAAAGATGAGATTTACAATTGGTTAAAAGACAAAGGGTTTGAACTCAAGTCCGAAGGTGGAATTTGTGAGGCAATAAGAAAATAATTATTTTTTCTTTTCTTCTTTTGATTTATACAATTTTAATAGTCTTAGAGAATCTTTGTAATGCTTTTCTAACTTATCTAATTCATCCAATGGGAGATTAGTTTCAGACGCAGTATTCAATTGTTCCTCAGCTTCTTGTATAATTTTCTTTATCGTTTTGATAAGTTTCATATTCTATAAATATCCTTTAACCCTCCCTTTATTTAACTTTCAATAAAACTATATTTTAATATGTATAAAAATCAATAATCGGGTTATTTATAGAGTAAGAATAAATTAATGTCTAACGTATTCGTTTTTAATCAATCGCCACCAACAATAACCATAAGTCAAATTGACTTTAGCGGTGTTACTGCTTCATGCGATACTTTTTGTCCGTGTAACCCTTCAGAAAATGGTACTTTTACAATTAGTAATATTGGTGAATCTACGTTAGATATAACTTATAGCCCATTTGGAATTCCACCTTATCTTAATGGGTGTATAGAAGTTACTGATAGTCTTGGTGGGATACAAAATTTCAATGTTGGAACTGGAACGTCTGGAGTTGCTAGTTTTTCTAATGTTACGTATGACGGAGTAATTGATATACAAATTACTGTTTATGATAATCTTTGTAACCCTATACCTGAAACACCAACTCCAACACCAACTCTAAATCCAACTCCAACACCAACGCCGAACCCAACACCAGGTTCAACACCTGCATCAACACCCGCATCAACACCAGGTTCAACACCCGCGTCAACACCAGGCTCAACACCCGCGTCAACACCAACTTCAACATCTTTATATGTTGAATATGTAATTGATTCGTTTACAACAGGTAGTGCTTACGATGCGTGTACTACTGGAAGTCCAACAATTCCTGTTTATGCATTTCCGGGAAATACGGTACCTTACGTTGGGTTGGTTTTATATGATAGCGTAAGTTTAAATACTCCGTATAATGGTGGTCCAAGTGGTCAATGGAGAAATTTACTACAAGGTCTTACAAGTTATGCTGCTGTGGTCGATGCTAGTGGGGTTATTCAAAATTATTCCGGATGTACCGCTTTGGCAACACCAACACCAACACCAAATTCAACACCAACCGCTACACCGGTCATAATTGTAGGTGCTGAGTATAGTGCCGCAAATGCTTTTGATGCTTGTAATGCTGGTTTAGTAATGACAAACATAGGTATTACGGGGGGTTCTTTCTGTGATGCTACATCCATAAGTTGTGATGAATTTTTGTTGGAAGCGGCTGCAGTTACAATATGGGTTGCCTATGGTGGACAAAGTCGAGAAGCTGTAATTTCAGACCCTAACGACGGCTCTGCGGCTTTCGTAGGTGCTTGTACTATTTGTGTGACTCCGCCTACACCCACGCCTTCATCAACACCGGCCTCGACACCAGCATCTACACCAGCATCTACACCGGCCTCGACACCAGCATCTACACCATCTCCAACACCAACTATTCCACCTGTATGGTATCAAATACTTGATTGTAATGATAGTAGTGTTGGGTATTCAATTGCATATACCGCGGGTGCGTTTACAGTTAATGAAAGGTGTCTCGCAGTTAATATATCGACTAGAACGGTAATAGTTCTTGGTTCTACTTCTACATTACCTGGAGGAATTTTATACACTTTGACGAGTTTAGGTACAACAGGATGTCCTACAACACCTTTACCAACACCTGACCCAACTCAAACACCAAGTCAAACTGAGACACCTACTCAAACACCAAGTCAAACACCAACTGAAACAATAACGCAAACACCTAGCCAAACGCCAACTGAAACACCAACACCTTCTATTACTGCATCTCAAACTGAGACGCCAACGCAAACGCCAACCGAAACACCAACACAAACAGCTACAAATACTGAAACACCTACAAATACACCGTCAGACACTCCAACACAAACGCCTACAAATACTGAAACTCCTACAAATACACCATCGGAGACTCCAACAAATACACCAACTAATACTGAAACTCCAACTAACACTCCAAGTGAAACGCCTACAAATACTCCAACTAATACTGAAACTCCAACTAACACTCCAAGTGAAACGCCTACAAATACTCCAAGCGAAACGCCTACAAACACACCATCTCAAACTAATACACAAACGCAAACTAGTACACCAACTAATACACCCACACCAACACTTACTCCTACAGTAACTCAAACACCGGGACTAACAACTCAATTCCAAGATTGTAGTGATGGTGTTATTTTTAGATTCCATAATGGAGCTCTACCAACGACAACAGGATTTACTTATAATATTACTGGTGGAAATGATTTTGTTGGATGTGCGACTATAGTTCCAAATACAGGTCAAGGTCCATTATATGATGGTACAGGTGTTATATTTACACAAACAAGTGGATGTGGAGACCCTGTATGTCCAAGAACAAGTCAATCACCGGCATCACTATCAAATTGCTCAACAGGAGCAGTAATTTATTTCAATGTTGATACTGATACTGCGTATTTTGGAGCAGTTTATCTGTATAATGGTCAATGTTATTCGTTCGTTGAATTCTCAGGACCAGGTGGAGATTATGTGCCAGGACCATCATACAGTAGATGTGTGGATTGTATTCCTGTACCAGTTACACCAACACCTTATCCATCACCAACAAATACGCCAACTGTTTCATCAACACCAGCACCATGTTCAACAACTTATTGTTTTAGTACAACTGATTCAACTTTATCAGGGTATAGTGGAAATTATACTTATACGGGTTCTTACAACGGAAGGTCAACCTTCTCAGGAGATGGGACATCAGCAGGGTTTATCTACTATAATAATAGTGAGTGGTGCTTAAGTACTTCAGTAGGAGGAACTTGTTTATATCAAGGAGCTTCTCCTTGTTACTTCAGTTGTCCTGATTTTCCTTCAAACGTATTTTATAGTGGACCATGTGTAACACCAACGCCAACTCCAATTAATTGTAGTACTTTTGATTTCAATGCGTATTTTGATTGTGATTGGGAACCAATACCTACTCCAACTCCATCTGTTGCATGTGACGATGTTAATTTTGATTTATCAGCGATTGGAGTAACACCAACACCAACGCCTTCAAAGAATTGTTCGGGTAAATCAGTTGTTTTCAGTTTAAGTGGATTTACAACACCGATAACACCAACTCCAAGTAATACTCCGACGGTCACTTTAACAAGAACTGTTAATGTTGCTGATTCAATAAGTTTTGAAATACTTGATGAAACATTTAGTTGTGTAACTACTAAAGTATTAATCGATTGTAATAGTGGTGATGAAATTTATGTTAATTCAGGATTAGTGTTGAGTGGTACATCTGCACAAATTGGTATGATAATATTAACTATTATTGAAGGAACATATAGATGTGTAATCTACGATAGAGACGATTCAAATATTTCATCTAACGCAGATGTTGACGAGGTATTGGCATTCTATAACGAATGTGGATATTGTAATGTAGTTCCAACTCCAACACCAACTGTGACACCTAGTCCAACATTAACGAATACACCAACACCTTCTGTAACAGCTACTAATACAGCAACACCAACTGTAACACCTAGCCAAACAGCAACAAACGGAACAACACCACCGCCAACACCAACAGCAACTACTACAATGACTCCAACTAACTCAGCTACTCATACAATGACTCCAACACCTTCCGTAACACCAAACTATGTTTATGTGTATGAAAGTTGTTCACCAATATCTTTCTCAAGTCCGTTGAATACTCAAATTATTCAAAATGAAAAGGTATCTTTCACAAACGTAGAAGGAACAATATTCAAGGATAGTGCAGGAAATTGTTGGAATTATCAAGGTAGATTCGAACCTGATTATATTGCACCTCCAACAGTTAATGCCGTTACTTACGAAGGTAACTATTTTAGTGGAGGACCTACAACTGTTTATCAAACATGTGAAGATTGTCAAATTGTACCAGTGTTCACTTGTAGTTATGTTTATTTCAATGCCTCAAGATGTGACAATGGACAAAATGTTGTTGTTGCCGCTTGTGACCTTGGTGAAGGAACTGCTTTAAATTCGGGTGGATTTGATTTGGGTACTATACTTCTTACACCAGTCGTTGGACAAACACATTCAATATCTGTACCGAATGGTGATGATTATTGTGTTACTTTAAATTCAACTACAACTTCGGTATCTAACCCTGCAATAATTGCAACTCCAGCTTGGGCGAATTATACATGTTCAACATGTCCAATTTATAAAACATATTTCGCAAATGCTTGTGACGGAAGTGCTCAAAATGTCTTGATATATGCACCGGCAAATTCAACAACATTAACAGTTGGAACCGCGGTGACCGTTGATATTAACTCAACTTGTTATACTATTATAAGCTACGAAGGAATCAAAACAGAAATTTACTTACTACCAGGATTAACACCACAATTGTCTCAATCATTTATTACTTGTCAAGAATGTTTTGATACGGTTGCAAGTCAAAGTGGCGGAGGTGGAGGAGACACTGGCGGAGGAGGTTCAAGTTCATAATGTATGACAACATTTAACAAGACGGCTAATCTACATCAATACTTTCATTACCAAAGAGGTAGTGTTCATACAGGAACTGCTTGGAATAGACCATCATACAAATCAATTAAAGAGTTTTTTACAGTTATAAGTCAAGAGACAGACATCTTATCCAAATATGATGTTTATCTAATGGGAGGAATTTTATACGACTTCAAAAAAACTTGGGATGTTGATTTATGTTTAACGGGAAACATAACAAGTTATGAAGACCTTGAAAATGATATGAATCTAATGTATGACTTAGCATTAAACCATTTTAAATTACTCTTGGACATTCAATGGTATGAGAAACCATTACCTGTTGTTACTTACGAGGAAATAACTTCTGAAAATTTTAATCACCACAGACTTAAGTATATTAAGACGGCGTATATCAAGAAAGAAATAGGTCAAGAGGTAACTGAATTTGATGTTAGAGATAATGAAGGAGTTATAAAATTAACTGAATATTTGGTTGAAGGATATCATGACGAATATCCTGGAACAAAAGAGAAAGTAATAAATAGAATAAAAAATAACCCTAATAAGGTATTGAAATCTGTCTTTGATGTAAGAACATTTTTAATAACAGACGAAGAATATTTTATTAATAATACAAATAGACTTTAAAGTATTTATAGATATGGGAGTACAAGTAACAATTAGTAGTATAACAGGAGTTTCACCTTATGACATTTATGTTTGTCAGACTGGTGGTACTGGTTGTTTTTATATTACAACGACATCCACAATACCTTATGTGTTTGACATACCAGCACCAAATGATACATCGTTATCATACATGTTAAAAATAAAAGATGGAGAGGGTTGTACATTTAATGCCATAGCAAACGTATCATGAGTGAACAAGTTACAATAACATCCGTTACTGCAAATACTCCGGTGGATATTTCTTATAGCTATGCAAATAGTGGTTCTCCAGTTTATGTTGCAACAGTTTCTACTTTCCCATTCACTTTTGATGTTCCTGACCCATATGACCTTGCGGATTTTTTAGTTATAATTGAAGATACACAAGGATGTCTCTATAGTCAAGAAGTATACATTACACCAACACCTACACCTTCAATCACGCCAAGCCAAACAGTTACTCCGACAGTCACAACAACACCTTCAAATACTCCATCTTATACACCAACAACAACACCGACAATAACGGTAACATCGACCGTTAGTCCTACTGTTACACCTACACCAAGTGTGACACCTGTGTTGTATTATCATGCCAAAGGTCAAAACACATATACAACATCAGGAGATTGTTGTGGTGATATAATAACCTCAACATACTATTACACTTATTTAAGTGATGGTAATACAATACCTGTGGTTGGAATTAAAGTTTATACGACACAAGTTTCAGGAGTACTTTATAACCTTTATAATGGTAATAATCGATATCTCTTAATGAAATGGAACGGAAGTAATTACGCCGTTAAAATTGATGTTGTGGGTAATATTGTTGATTTTAGTTTGTGTTCTTAAACATTAATCTATACAAAATATTCTAAAATCTTATACTTATAGGATATAATAAATTCAATTAATGGCAACAGCGACTCCAACACCAACTCCATCGGTCACACCAATATTTTGTGGTAGTGGTGTTACAACTGGTAGTTATTTTTATACCGATTGTTGTGGCAACTTTATACAAGGTGCTGATGCTAATGTTATTGTTATTTTAGACTACACCAAGCAAAGCACCGGAGTAAATAAATTGAATGTTATTGCTACGACATCTTGTCCAACGCCAACCAATACTCCAACACCAACAAATACTCCAACAACTTCGAATACGCCGAGTGTTACTCCGACCTTTACACCTACTTCAACAACTACGCCAACACCTACTCTTACTCCTTCGAAAGCGGCAGCGTATAGATTTAGAAACGATTGCGATGTATTCACGTTGTTTGATATGGGATTGAGATGTCAAGTATTAAAACAACCATCTTCAAATGGAACTTTTGATGGAATATTAACATTAAAAGTTACAGGTGGAACGGCTCCATATTCATTTTATTGGTCAGGAGGTCAAAGAACTCAAACTTTGAGAAATATTCCTGCTGGTAATTATCCAATAACAGTCGTTGATTATTATGGTGACTATACTGCATCAACAATATGTAGTATTTTTGCTCCTAGCCCAACTCCAACAACAACAAACACACCAACCCCTACTATTACACCATCACCAGTTTGGCCAAGTTTATGTCTAATTGTAACATATGCAACACAATCTTTTGGTCCTTATCAATTTGTAATAAGTGGAAGTCAAAATGGAAGACCACAATGGACTTCAGGTTCGTTGGTACTTGGATGGTCAACAAGAAATTCAAGATGGGAGATTCAGGGTTGGACAAATACTGTAGGATTACCTGTAAGTACAGACCCATCAAACATACCGGTAAGTTCATGGTCAATCGCGGGAGGAGTAGGAACACAACCTTCAATCTCAATGACACAAGGAACTTGTCCGGCTTATTTACCTTTATCAACTAACGTAGTGGCAACAAATACATCATGTAGCGGAACACTTAACTGTAACGGTTCAATTAGTGTTACAACAATGGGTGGAGTACCTCCATACATTTACTCAATTAATAATGGAAATACGTTCCAATCAAGTAACGTATTTAACGGATTATGTCAAAACACTTACACTGTGATAATAAAAGATTCTCTGAATAATACTCAAACTCAAGTTGTTCAAGTAGGATTTGATTCAGCACCAACAACATATGCGATTACAACTGTTCTTGATAGAATTGAATCAATTGCAGGGAATACTCAAATAGCTTATTGGTATGTGGACGTTCAACCGCCAATTACCGATGGCTCAATTGTGAACTTTGACTTGAATGTAAGTATTAGTAAAAATTACAACCAACCTGGTGAAGGTAGTATCGTTAGCGATATAACAGTTGCTCAAAATGGGGTATCTCAATATCCATCATCAACATCATCAATTACAACAATTTCACCAAGACCTTTCTGTAGTCCTTATGAGACAACCAATATTAGTGATGTTCAAGTTTATTCATTACAAGTTAGTAAGGATATTAAAGTATCGGGTACATCAACATCAAGTTTACAAATTACAGATGGACAGGTTGGTGCTAATGGATGTGTGACTAAGTTAGACCAAACAATATTAACTTCGGTTTCAACTTCAGTAATTAACGGATGTGGATGTTGTACAATAACTGATGATGATATACCACAAGGTATTGAGAATCATAACATACAGTTTGGTCAAAATGTTGACCAAGAACCTTTTGCATATACATTGGTTGCTGCGGGTGTCGGTAATACACAACCAGAAGCTTGTAACGACTATAACCTTAATCCGATAAGATATGTTAATGGACCTTCATTCCAAATTGGACTTGGTTTATATGGTGGAAATCCATTACGACCACGTTTGTTAACTGAATACTCATATTGTACTGATGGTTCTGGAACATTATATGAATTGAATAATGGAATTATTGGACAAGAAGTTGGTTTCAATTGTAGTAGTTACTAAAAAAGAAAAAAGAATATTTATAAACAATGGCATATATTATAAAAAATACGGCAGGATTAATTAACACAAGACTTACTGATGTGGGTAGAAGAAACCTATCTCAGGGTAACTTTAATATTTCATATTTCCAAATTGGAGATAGTGAGGTATCTTATTCTGCTGCGACTAACTATAGTCCGGTTAATAATAATATTTTAATGCCAGCATTTAATGCTCAGAACGATACTGGTTCACCACAATCAAACAAAGAAAATATCAAATATCCTTATTATGTTACAGGACAACGAGGTAACACTTATGGTCTTCCTTTTATGGATAGTGCGGTACAGGTGGTTTATAACTCTGCGGGAGTTAAAGGATTTTTTGCAACAGGAGGAACTCAAGGTGCTTGGGTGGCTCAAACAACTTCAGCATATACGGTAACGTCCAACTATACTGTTGATATGGTATCGTTATCAGGTCAAACAACAATTGATGTTGAACTTGACTTAGCAATTTGTGGAGCAACAACAGGAACACCTTCAGTTAATAATTTTATTACTTTATTTTTAGATGGTAATGGAGGATGTGGTGATTTTGGAACATATCCAATATTAACATACAGAATTCAATCAATGAACCCTACAACAGGAACTACTGGTACTACAAGTTATTCATTAACATTAGATAGGTCGGTACCTAATTATACAGGGTTTACTGTTGGAGGACAATTAGCACGTGTTTTAATATATCCGTCAGGAATGACTGCTTTGTATGATTCAATAACACCAGCACCTTTTTGGGAAACAGATACTCTTAATTTTGAATCTCCTTGTGATGTTTCAAATAGAGAAAATACTGTAATTTGGAATATGAATATTCCTTGGTCTGTAAACCCTGCAGGATTAGATAACAATGCGTGGGAAGGTTATAACCAATTTGGTTCGGTAAGTTATATTGGAACCAAAGAATATTTAGGATATCAAGAGCCAAGTGGACAAACAGATACGAGCGAAGTATATTATTACAACTCTTTCGATGAAAAAGTTGTTGTAACACCAAAACAACAAAAAGCTATTGCAATTATTCACTACACTAACCAAGACATTGATAATGTGTACGGTGAAAAATTCGGAACAATACCATATGACCCACAAAATCCAACTGATAATACCGGTTTAGCTAGACACCTTAAGTTTACGTTACCAACATTGATGTGGCATAAATCAACAGGGTCTTCAATTGGAGAGACATTTTGGATTGACCCACCAAATTATGATTTATGTTATCCTTATTATATCAAATCTGCGGTTAACACAGATATGAATGACCCTGGTATTAGATATTACCATCTATGGGATACAAACCCTGATGACAATGGTAATCTTAATAGGATTGGTAAAGTGTTCCCTGACCAACAAACAATCATTGTTGATGATGAAGAGGTTGTGGCGGCACTTTCGAACAAGGCTAATAGAAACTGGACATTACCGGCTCCTAAGTTATCAGTGTTAACACCTAACACATGTTATACTAATAACTCAACTGCTACAGGTTTATTCTCAGCGGCAACACAAGCAATGTGGGTTACTTATAGATTTGATTCTACTGCGTTTACTCAGTCATTACATTGTAATTACTATTCTTATATTAAAGCTGATTCAAGTGTTACTGCTAACACACAGAATGTGGCGGTTAGATTTGGACCTGAATTTTCATTCTTAAATCCTAGTTTTCAAAGTAATTTGACAGGGTATACCGCTAACTCAATTAAATTATTGTGTCAAATAGTTTCAGGTGATACACAACCAAATCCAATTTTATGGAGAGAGATTGATATTACAAGTGAAATTAGTGGTTCGTCTATCAACAATTATTTAACGATGAGTGGATTGACAGGTACAACATTCCAAATTTCTGAATCGGATTATTATTCAGCTCCTTACTATGATTTAAGTGATTATATTGATTTAACACCTTTAAATGATACTAACGTATTGAATTTTGGTGATGAATATTACTTCTATGGTAATTTTGAAACCGACATTGCGGCAACAATTTATGAGATGAGATATCTTGTAACACTTGGACGTAATGAGTTCACAAACACATCAAATCCAACATGGACTTCAGGAACAACTTCGTATGTAACTGAAATTGGCCTTTACGATACAAATAAAGACCTTATTGTTATATCTAAACTACAGTCTCCTGAATTAAGACAAGGTATTCAGCAATACGTAGTTAAATTAGATTTCTAATTATGGTAAAAAACATATTAAAAGATTCTCCCAAGGTTCTTGGGTTGGATGTTTCAACAAAGACTATTGGATGGGCTCTATTTGACATCGATAGTAAAAGCTTACTGGAACT
>Ga0255138_1000343_pt1 | contig 12087 bp, 8 predicted proteins | sample Law_Colum_RepA_8_FD_188545 | JGI IMG/M metagenome (GOLD analysis project Ga0255138, IMG submission 188545) | Freshwater microbial communities from St. Lawrence River, New York, United States - Law_Colum_RepA_8d | ecosystem: Environmental > Aquatic > Freshwater > River | place: USA: New York... | reverse complement strand
TGGAGATAACATATTCCAAAACAAAGCGTGGTTGAAAGCACCACCCGCATTATTCCTAATTGTTTTGTCGTACCTTGATATCGATTTGATAATTTTTTCTAAATCGAGATCTCCGTATTTTTTCTTTGAGAGTGCGTCGTTCAATTTATCTACATAGCCCTTATAGTGTTTGTTGTAGTGGAAGTTCATTGTTTCTGGATCAATGAACGGTTTGAGGGCTGAATAAGAATAGGGAAGTTTCTCTATTCCAATTTTTTTCATTTCTGTAATTAACAACTCGGTTTCGTGTGTTACGTGGTTTTCTTGTATTTGTTTTTCGAGTTGTACAATCTTCTTTTCTGTTTTATTCATAATATTGGATTATCATATAAATAATCCGTTAGTTCGTTATTGTCTACGTTGGTTAATTTGTTTCATAATTTCTTCTACTAAATCTACATCATTTTTAACATCACCCATAACCGTAGCAATAACTTGTTTTTTCTTGTTGAGTATATCGTAAATAATTCCTTCTATTGTGTTTTCAAATATTGGGTAGTAAACTAAAACATTATTTTTTTGACCGTATCTATAAGCTCGATCTTCTGCTTGTGAATGGTCTGAAGGTAAAAATGATAGGTCGTTCATTATTACCGCCTCTGCTGCGGTTAAAGTAATACCCACACCTGCAGCCTTTATATTTCCTACAAAGACTTTCACTTTGTCATCTTCTTGGAATTTATCAACACTGTTTTGCCTTTCAGGTTTTGACATTGATCCGTCAAGTCTTACTGCTGTTTTACCAAAATGTTGAATTATTCTATCGAGTGAGTTTGTAAAATTACAAAATATGATGACCTTCTTACCTTGTTCTATTATGTTTTCAGCCAATTCGATTGTCTGAATAACTTTCTCTTCGGCAATAACTTGTCGTACTTGGGTAAGTTTTGTAAATTGAACCGTCAATGATTTACTCTCATCGGGGTTCTTCTCATACCAATTGTAATAATCACCCATTACCTCTTCGTATTGTTTTGATTTTAATCTAAGGTATACGGGTGTAATAATTTTATCAGGTAAATCTAATACATCTTGTTTTAATCGTCTTAGAGTGAGACCTGAGGTTCTATCTCTTAATTCCTCAAGGTTACTGGCTCCTGTAACATTCCAAATCTTTCTACCTCCAGCATTGAATTGATATCCGCTACAATATCTGATGGCGTATGCCATCCAATTTTTGGCAACTGGTGAGTCAATCAAACTTAACAAATTGAAATAATCCATTGGTCTTGAGGTCATTGGTGTACCTGTTAATAACCAAAGTCTATCAACATTCTTCACAAGGTCGTTTATTAGTTTTGTTCTTTGTGCTTGACCGTTTTTAATATAGTGTGCTTCGTCAACGACCACCAAATCAAAATTGGCTCCAAGAATTTGCGAATCAGATTTCTTTTTAACATTGTGGAAATTTTTAATAATATCATAATTTATAATAACAAAATCATGTTCTTGACTGAAGTTCTTTCCTTCAGAAATATAAATGCTCCTGTCTGTATAATTCTCAATCTCTCTCTGCCAGTTAATCTTTAAACTCGCAGGACAAATAATTAATATCTTTTTAGCACCACTCTCAAGTGATGCAACTATAGTTGATGTGGTCTTACCAAGACCCATATCATCAGCCAAGATATATTTTTTGTTCTCGACAAGTTTTTGAACAGCCTCAATTTGATGAGATAAAAGAGGTCTGTGGGAATATTTTTCAAAATCAATAACAACATTTTTTACTGTGTTGTCTTTGATTAATGATGCTTTTGGAACCCAAAAATCGTGAAGTTGTTCTGTCTCAAATACTTTACCCCAAACATGATAAGCCTTTTCTTTATCCGCCAATAACTTTTCAATCCATATTTTTTCAGGTATTTGTGTGTATAGTTTGTCGTCGGCTAATTTTTGTGCAAAGTACGAATCAAGGTTAACCCATTTTTTGGCAACCTTTGGTGGTTTGTCGTGAAAGTTAATTATGTATTCAGACTGACTTCTTGTTGGGTAAAACTTTTTATTAAGCGTAAGTTTTCTCTTGAGGTCTTGTATGTAATTATTTGGACCGTCATATGTCTCCAAAATGGAAATTGCCTTAGATTCTATTACGTGGTTGCCTTCCAATAAACAGGTTTTATTACAAATATAACTTATTTTGTAGTATTTATCAATATGGAAAAAAAGGTGCCGATAACAAGGTTAGGTAAGTTTTTTGGTGGCGAAGATTTCACTTTGGACATTGACATGGGTGAAGAGTGGTTAGAGGGTGATATGAACTTTACCTTTGTTTTGTATAAAGTTGATAAGTATAAAACCAAAACAGATGATGTTTATGGGGAAGCTTTGTCAGGAGGGATTCAATATCTACCACCTATCGAATTGAAGGGTATGGTTCAAATTGTGGCACCAACAAATCAAAGATTGGGGAATTCAAAAATTGAGCAGTCTGAGCCTGGTAATTTAAAAGTATCTATTTATCAGAGAACTTTAGATGATTTACAAACCGACATTAATTTTGGTGATTATATCGGGTATTATGAAACTGAAAGTCGAGTTAGGTATTATTCTGTTAGTGATGACGGGAGGGTTAATTCAGATAATAAACATACATATGGTGGATATAAACCGTTTTACAGAACTATTATTGCAACACCTGTAACATCAAACGAATTTAACGGAGTATAACATGGGATTTCCGAAACAAGTAAAAAAACAAATACAGTTAGTACCACCTAAAACTCTTTCTGCAAGGAGAGAACAACTTTTAGAGTATATTAATAAGGACGGTACTTACTTACCTAAATCGGTATTACATGCTGATTTGGATAAAGGTATGCTTGAGTTTGTTAAAGAAGAGTTAAGAACCGTAGTTTCGGGCAAAGTTGTTCCAACTGTTGATATTCTTATAACAACACAAAACTGGTCTCAATTTACTGAAACATGGAATTTTGTTGACTTGGATAAAAACGTGTCTCCTCCTTTTATTACAACGGTAAGAAACCCTGAGGTTAAGTACGGATCTAATCCATCTCTTCTTTATACCATTCCAAATAGAAAACAATATTATTACGCCACCGTACCAACTTGGGACGGTCAAAGAAAAGGGTTAGATATCTATACTATCCCTCAACCTGTTCCTGTTGATATTACATATAGTGTTAAATTTGTTTGTAATAGAATGAGGGAGTTAAATGAATTAAACAAAAATGTTCTTCAAAAGTTTTCATCAAGACAGGCATATACTTTTATCAAAGGACAATACGTTCCAATAATATTACAAAATATTTCTGACGAATCTGTTGTAGACTTAGACAAAAGAAAATACTACATACAAAGTTATGAATTTTTAATGATGGGTTATTTGATTGACGAAGAGGAGTTTGAAGTTAAACCAGCAATTTCAAGAACCGTTCAATTATTGGAAGCTAAAACATCAAGAGGAGGTAGAAAAAAATCTTACCCTAAAAATCCAAGTTTATTTCCTTTAACATTTAATTTTTCTGCGGGGACTACGGCTTACACAGAAAATTACAAATATACAGCAGACTTATCTTTTGAGGGTATGGAAAATATAAGTTCTTGGGATGTTTATATTAATGATGATTTTTATGGTTCGGATCTTACCGAGATTCAATTAACATCAGGTAATAATCTTACACTGAATATAACACCAACAGACCCTTCGTCTGATTCTCAAATTGTCTATATTGCGAGATTAATTTAATCTTCTCCGTATAAATCAGTTTTTTCTTTACACTTTTCCATAATTAAATTTTCAAGAAACTTGTAAATTTTTAAACCCCTTTTATCACAATACTTTTTGAGTGCGTTGTGAGACTCAATTGAGATTTTGATGTTCTTTATCTCTTTTGTCGTTTTTGACGTTGTTTTCATGGGCAGAAAAAAGGCAGAATAAAAGCGCCTAATTTATAAATACAATATAAAGAGTAAAGTTTTTTGTGTTTAATTTAATATTTATGTATAAATAAATCTGAACAGAATTTTTAAATAATGGCAACAGCAAGTAAAGTATTCGTTTCACCCGGTGTATACACAACAGAGACCGACCTATCATTCGTCGCGCAAAGTGTTGGTGTAACTACATTAGGGTTAGTAGGGGAAACCCTAAAAGGCCCAGCCTTCGAACCAATTTTCGTAACGAGTTTCGACGAGTTCACAACTCTTTTTGGTGGTACATCCCCTGAAAAGTTTGTGAATACACAAATTCCTAAATATGAGGCGGCGTACATCGCAAAGTCTTACTTACAACAATCTAACCAATTGTTCGTGACTAGAATACTAGGATTATCAGGTTATGATGCGGGACCTTCTTGGTCTATCACCACTATTGCTAACGTGGACCCAACTACTGTTGGTGTTAATGTTACAACAGGAACAGCATTTGAAATGGACTTCTCGGGATCAACGGGAGGAACTGTTAACATAACACAAGATACAACTCCTGATGTTATTTGGGATGATTTTGGTTTACAATATCAACTTGAGAATGGAAATTTATCCACTTTACAAGAAGACATCTCAACTCAATTAGTTGATATTTTCAGAGATACAACATTATCTGGAACAAGTGCATATGTGTTTGGTTCTTTATCTGGTACAGTATACAACGAGTTAATTGCTGATGGTATCACTGGTTTAACAAACGTATTTAGTTGTAATAACATGGATCTCAATTCTGCTGATTTAACGTCAGACGATAACGATGTTTGGTATTACGCAACATTTGTTAACCAAGCTAATAACGGTTATTCAGGTTATTCATTCTACACATCAATATCGGTACTTAATAGTTTAGGAAGTGGTAATTTTAACGGATCATTATCAGGTCAAATGTTCACATTCTCTGGTACTGCGTTCTCAGAATATAATGATGTTGTTGTTGCAACTTTAAGATCAAGAGGTATTAGTTTATACAATTCAACAAGTGCAGGACCAACATATCAAGTTACAGGATTAACTGACGTTGGAATTAGCACCGTTGGTTCTTATTCTGCAATAACAAGAAATCCATTCTCAACTTTTGCAATTACAGGTACAACAATTGAAGGTGAAAACTTCTCATTTGAGACTTCACTTCAAAACTCAGATTCTGAGTATATCACAAAGGTATTCAGTGTAACTAACTTTGCTAAATTAAGATTTGAAGTTCCATTATTTGTTGAAGAGGTTTATCAAAACATGTTAAATTATGCTTACAATAAAGGATATATTCGTGGTATAAATGCGGAGTTGATTGCATTACCTGAAGCAAGAGGTGGAGACACGTCTTCAATTGCGAATAATGTATTCCAATATCAAAGTCCTGAAACACCTTTTGTTGTTTCTGAACTTAGAGGTAACAAGGTTTATAACTTATTTAAGTTCATTTCAATTTCTGACGGTGATTCTGCAAACGTTGAAGTTAAGATTTCTATAATGAATATGTCATTCAACAATAGTACGTTTGATATCATGGTTAGAGATTTCTTTGATACTGATGCTAACCCTGTAGTTCTTGAAAAATTCACAAACTGTACAATGAATCCTGATAGTAACTCATTTGTTGCTAAAAAGATAGGTTCTTCTAACGGTGAATATCCATTAAATTCGGCATTCATTATGATTGAATTATCTGATGAATTCCCTGTTGATGCATTACCTTGTGGATTCGAAGGTTATATTATGAGAGATTACTCTGGTGATATTTTATCTCCAGTTCCTGTTTATAAAACAGAATATAATTTCCCTGGTCAAGTTATCTATAACCCTCCTTTCGGTACAACAAACGGTGGATCAAATGTGGTAACAAGTCCTGGTGACAATGTGAGAAGAACTTTCTTAGGGTTTTCAAGTTCTCTTGGTATTGATGAATCATTCTTAATGTTCAAAGGTTACCAAAACAATCTAAGTCATTGTAATGTAATAGATGGTACACCTTGGAATACTAAGACTAAAGGATTCCACATGGACTCAGGTGCAACGGTTGTTACAATCGGAAACGCATTTACAACAAGTGGTGAATCATCTTTCTATGTTGGAGACGCAAGTTTCAATTCAGAACCAACAAGTCCTGAAAATCCATATTATAGATTATTCGCTAGAAAATTCACTGTGTGTTTCGCAAAAGGATTTGACGGATGGGATATCTATAGAGAGTCAAGAACAAACGGTGACGACTTTATCTTAGGTTCGACAGGTTATTTAAAAGGTGCATGTCCAACATCAAGATACCCAACGGCAACAGGATGGGGAGCGTTCAAAAATATATCAATTGGTGGAGATGACTCAGATTGGGCAAACACCGACTATTACGCTTATCAATTGGGTATTGCAACATTTGCAAATCCTGAAGCAACTAATATTAATGTGTTCGCTACATCAAGTATTGACTATGTTAATAATAGTAATTTAGTTGAAGGTGCAATCAATATGATTCAAGATGATAGAGCTGACTCAGTTTATATCTGTACAACACCTGACTACGATATGTTCCTACCAACAACAACTGATAACTTAGGATTAATTTTCCCAACAGAAGCGGTTGATAATTTAGAACAAACAGGTATCGATTCAAACTACACAGCGACTTACTATCCTTGGATTCTTGTAAGAGATACTGTTAACAATACACAACTTTACATCCCACCAACAGGTGAGGTTTGTAGAAACTTAGCATTGACTGATAACATTGCATTCCCTTGGTTCGCGTCAGCGGGTTACACAAGAGGTCTTGTAAATTCAATCAAAGCAAGAATTAAACTAACTCAAGAAAACAGAGATACTTTATACAAAGGTAGAATTAATCCTATCGCAACTTTCTCTGATGTCGGAACAGTAATATGGGGTAACAAAACGTTACAACAAGCTGATTCAGCATTAGACAGATTGAACGTAAGAAGACTTTTACTTCAAGCTCGTAAATTGATTTCAGCAGTAGCAGTAAGATTATTGTTCGAACAAAACGACGAGATTGTAAGACAACAATTCTTAGATAGTGTTAACCCAATCCTTGACTCTATTAGAAGAGACAGAGGTATCTACGACTTCCGTGTGACAGTTTCATCTTCACCTGAAGATCTTGATAGAAATACACTAACAGGAAAGATTTATCTTAAACCAACGAAAGCTCTTGAATTCATCGATATTGAATTCTTAATCACACCAGCGGGGGCTACGTTTGAAAATATCTAAAATTAATTGGGGGGACTAGTTCCCCCCTTTAGCCAATATGAAGAAAGAATTTAAAGAAGGGTTTGATTCCAAGGGTTCTCCAGATATGAAATATTACGCATTCGATTGGGATGATAATATTGTTCATATGCCGACTGAAATTGTTTTAAAGGACGATAACGGTGAGGAGGTTGGTATGTCGACTGCTGATTTTGCGGAGTATAGAACAAAGGTTGGAAAGGGTGATTTTGATTATGACGGACACACTATTGTGGGGTTTGCAGAAAATCCTTTTAGAAACTTCAGAACTGAGGGTGACAAACAATTTATAATTGACGCAATGAAAGCTAAAGTTGGTCCTGCTTTTAATGATTTTAAAGAAGCAATCAATAATGGTTCAATATTTTCAATCATCACAGCAAGAGGTCACAACCCTAACACTTTAAAACAAGCGGTTTACAATTACATATTAAATGATTTTAATGGGATTAGTAAGGAACAATTACTTAAGAATCTTAGAAAATACCGTTCATTTGTGGGTGAAGAAGAAATGACGGACAATGAATTAATAAAAACATATTTGGAACTCAACAAGTATCATCCTGTTTCTTTTGGAGACGAGGGGGGTGCAACTAATCCTGAGGAGGCGAAAGTTACTGCGATGGAAGGATTTGTTGACTACATAAAAGGACTAGCGGCATTATTTAATAAAAGAGCATTCTTAAAAAAGGATATTGCTAATAAATTTACTCCTACAATTGGATTTTCAGATGATGATATAAGAAATGTAGAAGTAATGAAGAAAAGGTTTGATAAAGATCCAGATAATATAGTTAAAACTTATTATACTGGTACTGGAAATAAATCTAGAATGAAATAATGAATACTTTTTTTTGACGATAAAGTAAAGAGAAAAAAATTATTCGAGATATATTTATACTTATAAACACAAAAAGAAAAAAATAATATACTATGGCTGACTTACTGATGAAAATGCCTATACCTTACGAACCGAAACGTCAGAATCGATTCATTTTGAGATTTCCTTCGACATTGGGTATTAATGAGTGGTTTGTGGAGTCTGCAGCAAGACCTCACATAACAATCGGAGCTACAGAGATTCAATTTTTGAATACCTCTACTTACGTTGCTGGTAGATTTAACTGGCAACCAATAAACGTTACATTCCGTGATCCAATTGGACCATCAGCGGCTCAAGCTCTTATGGAGTGGGTTCGTCTACATGCAGAATCTGTTACAGGTCGTATGGGATATGCTGCGGGTTACAAAAAAGATATCGACCTTGAAATGTTGGATCCAACAGGAGTGGTTGTTGAGAAATGGATTCTTTACGGAACTTTCTTAACAGACGTTAACTTCAACGCTTTATCGTATTCTCAAGATGCTTTAGCGAATATTACAACTACTTTGAGAATGGACAGATGTGTTCTTATTTATTAATTCTTTATAAAAAGTAAAGTCAGTTTATATTTAACCGTGAGGACAAAACCTCACGGTTTTTTTTATGGATAATCAAACATCACAATATGCACAACAAAACATATCATTACCCCACGACGTGGTACCTTTACCATCGGGAGGTGTGTTTTATAAAAGCAAAAAATCTACTGTTAAAGTAGGATATCTTACCGCCAACGATGAAAACATCTTAATGGGTGGATCGGATGATTTAACTATGGCATTAGTTCGAGCTAAGTTATTCGAACCAGACCTTAAGCCTGAAGAACTTTTGGAAGGAGACATCGAGGCAATTCTAATCTTTTTAAGGAACACGGCATTTGGACCCGAAATGGTAGTCAATGTTACAGATCCTAAAACTAGTCAACCATTCCAAGCAACCGTGTTGTTAGATGAGTTGAATATAAGGAAGGGATCAAAACCGAACGAAGAAGGTTTATTCGAGACAGTATTACCTGTGTCTGGTGCATCAGTCAAATTAAAACCATTGAGTTTTGGTGACTTAGTTGAACTTAGAATAATGGCATCAAAATACCCCGCAGGACGACCAGCACCAAGAGCAACTTGGAGACTCGAGAGACAAATTGCGGAATACAATGGAAGTAGAGACAAAGGTGAAATTGGTCAAATTATCAATACAATGATGATTGCGGATTCTAAACACATAAGAAAGTTTTTGGATGACAACGAGCCAAAATTAGATATGGAAAGAGTTGTAATTACCCCATCAGGAGATAGACTAACGGTTAACGTTGGTTTTGGGGTGGACTTTTTTCGTCCTTTCTTCTGATTATAGAAAAATACAAACTGAAGAGTTTTATTATTTAAGTTCTTTATTACATATATCATATCAAGATTTTCTTATAATGCCCGTCTTTGTGAGAAAGTTTTTACTTGAAAAGTGGATAGAAGAAAATAACAAAGGGACCTAAAATTGGTCCCTTATCTATTTATATTAAAACCTATAGATGCAAAATTTCGATGAAAGAGACAAAGTAGGAAATACAGAAGATGCTCTGAAAGGGTTCACACAAATTGGAACCGAGATACGATTGAACCTTGAGCAAATCAATGCTCTTGCTTCCCAATTGAACAAACAGTTTGGAGAAACTCGTGAAAGAATTGGACAGATCGAAGGGACACTTAGAGATGTCGAACCATTTTTCAACACTTTTGGTAAAACAGCTAACGAAGCAGCTTCTATTATTAGCCAACTTTCGATAGAGACAAAAAAAAATGTTATTGCTTCATCTGACTCCTTAAAAGAATTATTAGAAACCTCATTGGTAATAGGACAAGAACCAGAACGATTTGTTGGACCGCTACTCGATGTCGGTATTCAGTTTGGAAATATACAGGAAAATTTAAAGGGATCGGTCGATTATGTTAGAAGTATTGGAATGAATACTCAAGAAATCTTTAATGATGTTGTCAGAAACTCAAAAATGATGAATGAATATAATTTCCAAGGGGGTGTTGCGGGTCTTACTAAGATGGCTGCTCAATCAGCTATGTTAAGGGTTAATATGGATGCAACATCAAATCTTGCTGAAAAGGTGTTTGATCCTGAAGGTGCTATTGAAGTTGCGTCTGCGATGCAGAGACTTGGAGTAACTATGGGTACACTATCTGATCCATTCGCATTATTGGATGCGTCGATTAATGATCCAGCAGGTTTACAAAAATCAATTGCAGATGTTGCATCTAGATTTACTGTTTTTGATGAAAAATCTAAATCTTTTAAAATTGATCCAGGTGGAATAAGACAATTGAGAGAAATTGCTAAAGCAACAAATGTGTCTTATGATAATCTGACGAAGATGGGATTAGCAGCGGCTAATTCTGGTGAGATTATGAAACAACTTTCATTTGCCGGTAATCTAAGCGAAGAAGATAAAATGTATGTCGCTAATCTTGCTGAGATGAAAGGTGGTGATTATGTTATAACAGTTGGTAAAGATGAAGAAGGAAAAAATATTGATAAAAAATTAAGTGAACTTAGTGAGGATCAATTAAAGGCGACAATAGAAGCGTCAAAGAGTGCACCCAAATCTATGGAAGATATTGCCAGAGCTCAATTGAGTGCTGGTGAAATTGCTGCGGGTAACCTTACAGCCATTAAGAATAATTTAGTTGGAGGAATTGCAGATACAAAAGGTATCAGGGATCTTCCTGAATTGACACGAGGTTTAACGGAAACCGTGTCGAGCTCTTTGAGAGATTTATTACCTCAAAAGGATCAAGTGACAGGTGCGACTAATGAAATTGCCGAAAAATTTGGTAAAAATCTCGTTGATGTTTTAGAAGGTAAAAAAAGTTTTGAGGACGTTGGAAAAGAAATTGTTGCGGGTCTGAAGGACAAAGGAATTCAGGCCGGTGAGTATATGAATACACTACCAAAAACATTAATGGAAAATCTCCAAGAGAAAATAAAAGAAGGTAGTTTAGCTAATACTGAACTTGGTAAAAAAATCACAGAAAGCTTAAAAACAGGCGACCCAAGTAAAAAAATTAAGCCAATAACTAATGTCTCTCAAATAGGAAAACAAGTTAGTGCAGTAAAGACTGCAAACATCAACCAAACTGTAAAACATGATGGAACAATTACAATCAAGGTTGATGTGACAGGATCACCTGACGACCCTGAGTTCTCTAAGAAATTAGATAAAGTATTTAAATCCGCAGAATTCCAACAATATCTTTATAATGCTGTAACAAACCAAGCTCAAACAGCAAACGGGAAAACAATAGCCCTTAAGATGTCGAAATAAAAAATACCTCTCAACCTATTTATAGAAAAAACATTTAATGCCTAGTCCACTAGATTTCGGAAGTACAGAAGCGTTTAGGAAAAAGTTGTTCACAAGAAATTTGAAGCCATATTCTTTGGCTCCTTATGTGGATCCTAATCAGGTTGCCTACCCTACAGTACTTACAGATTCTGCGGTTGTTAACGCACAACCTGATCCTTTTGAATACGGTATTGCTGTTTTTAACGATAGAGCGTCTAGATTCAATGTTTATGCTCCCGACACACCTTTTCAATATAACACACAAACGGTTATTAAAGAATCTCAGTTCGAACCATATCCAAACTTCGATGCATCCTTTTATGAACCCGTTGATATTTTATACAAGCCAGATCCATTAGGTAGTAATGGATTATTAAGTTCAGATTCCTTTATTGCGAAATTAGGTGCGGTACAATTAAAAAAGGCATTTGAAGATAGAATCGCTACAGAGATTTATCAAAGAACACAAGCAAGAATTAATGCGTTTGGTGCGAATAGTGGTAGTAATTTATTTGGTGTTCTTACTAATAGAATACCTTTAATTGAACCAAATTATCAAATTACAGTTCCTGGAAATCCAGTTATTGCCGCTGTTGATTTGGCAACAAGACTATCAGGATCTTAT
>Ga0255138_1000335_pt1 | contig 12272 bp, 9 predicted proteins | sample Law_Colum_RepA_8_FD_188545 | JGI IMG/M metagenome (GOLD analysis project Ga0255138, IMG submission 188545) | Freshwater microbial communities from St. Lawrence River, New York, United States - Law_Colum_RepA_8d | ecosystem: Environmental > Aquatic > Freshwater > River | place: USA: New York... | reverse complement strand
GGTGATGTTTGTATGGTACCTGTATATTGTTTAGAATTAATAACTGAAAATAGAAATGTGGAAATATTTTTATGTTCTCAATTACTCAATTATAATCATGTAGATATTATAGAATACATAATTAAAAATTATAAATTAAACATTGATGTTATTGAACATATATTAATTAAAAAACGTACAACTCATAAATTACTATATTCACATAAATATTTACTATTACTACATTCAATAGGTATCAATACAAAGACAATATTATTATATGATAATTATATTGAAATAATCGAAAAAATACAGCATTGTCAACAGTTATTTGACAATATAAATAACACACTGAATATTGATTCAGATTATATTTTCAATATAATTCCTGAAATATCAATTCACCATATGAGTGTATCATCATTTGATATAATTGCAGATAAATTAGAAGTGAGGAATGACGTGTGTAGATTTTTTGATAGAATTACAAGTAGTGTACCATTAAAAATTATTCACAAATATCTTACAAAAGAACAATCATATAAGTATTTTACCAAAATAACTAATTATAAAATAAACACAATTCAGTATATTGAATTATTTAATATAACTAAAGACGATATAAGAAATAATAATTATGAATTATTGAAAAAATTTTGGATTAACGACACATTAATTATGAAATTGCACAAAGATTTAGGATTAAATAAATATGATTTTATATATTCATTATCAGAAATTGATTGCAGTAATTGTGCCATTAAATATTTACACACAGAAATAGGATTAACATACAATGATTTTAGGATTGATAATAATAAATTTTTAATTAAGTTAGTTGAAGATAACAAAGTATTATCAGTTAAATATTTATATAATTCGGTTGGTTTTACATTGGATGATTTTAAAGTGAATAATTCTTATCTTCTAGGTGTATCATTAGGATTTACGACAGATACCATGTCTAATTTTTTGATAAACGTAGTTGGTATGAGTTTAGATGATTTAGATAATGGTTATGTATATACAAATATTAATGGTGAAAATTTTTATAAACCAGCAATTACAATCAATAAATCGATGTTAAACGATATTAAAGTAATTAATAATGATAAATATATTTGCGATATATGTAGTTATGAAGTTAATGATGAATATAAATATATTATGAATTGTTGTAAAAAAAATATATGTATTGATTGTGGTGAAAGATCAATAGGAAAACAAGCTGCAATATGTGCATTTTGTAGAAAAAAAATTGATTAATAATCATTTTAGAAATTATGGTCATTAGATATTAATGGTTGTATATTACGCATACAGAACGGCTAATGATGATAATGTGGTTTCTGAATTTCATAACATTGAGAATTTAGGATATGGTCTTTGGAGAAACAATGATATAATTGGTATTGGAATTGCAGAACCAATGTCTGTATTTATTGAAGAAGAAGAGTATTATAAATGTAAAAACATAAGAATAACTAATGTATTGTCCATATCGCAATTTATTGACGCTAATAAGACTATATTAATTGCTGATAATACATTATCATTTTTGGCATATGCTTGTCAAGAAAATAAATTAAACATTGTTCAATCATTAGTATCGTCTGGATTATTAACGAAAGAAGTGTACAGATTAGAAAATTATCACTCTTTAGAAGATGCATGTAAATATGGCAATTTTGAAATAATTAAATTGCTGATTAATAATGATATTGTTGATTATGCGGATTTTCAAATGAATGAACATATTTATCCATTAGAAAAATTGTTTGCATATAATCAATTAGAAATTATAAGATATTTACATGAACTGTATAATTTGCATGATCACCCGAGTCTTTATAACTTTGTTTTGGATATTGTTGATTCTGATGACCGTTATGATTTGTTTGTATTTTCACATGAAAATCTTGGATTAAACACTGGTCATATTAAAGATAGAGATTGTTTACTTTTACGAGCAGCAGTTAATCATAAATCATTAAATATAGTCCAATATATGAATCAACATTTTGATATTAATGACAATGATTTTAGGATTAGAGAAAATATTATCTTGAAAACAGCATGTGAACATAATCATATAGGTATAGTTGTGTATTTGCTCCAATACATTAGATTAACGATTGAAGATTTAAGATCTGGATATAATTATGCATTGAGGAAAGCATGCCAAAATGGTCATTTTAATCTTGTAAAATATTTACATAAAGAAATTGGATTGACAAAAAAAGATTTTATGTCACTCGATAATTTTTGTCGCAACAAAGCATTAGAAAATAATCACATGAATATAGTTGAATACATTGACTCACTTTAATTTATTTAAGTAATTTGACATGAATTATTATGATCTTTATACACCAATCCAAATTCCTCATACAAATAATTAATAACATCAATATGTCCGTGTATACATGCCAATCGACAAGGTGAATTATTTTGTGATTGGAAATCTCTCTTTGTTAATCCAATTACTTTATGTAAATATTTAACAACATCAATATGTCCATCTTGACAAGCTATCATACATGCGTCGTTATTACTAAATTGAAAATCTGCTTTTGTCAATCCAATATATTCATGTAAATATTTAACAACATTAATGTTACCATTTTGACAAGCCAATATGCATGAATTGTTACTAATATTTGGTTCAAAATTATGTTTTTCGAATCCTATTTTCTGATGTAAATATTTAATGATATTAATTTGGCCATGATTACATGCTAATCTACATACATAATTATTTTGTGATTGAAAATCTTCTTTTGTTAATTTAATTTCTTTGTGTAAATATTTAATGACATTAACACGACCATATTCACAAGCCGTGTAATATACATAACTATATTTTGTTTGATAATCTTCTTTTGTTAATCCAACTTTTTTATGAATTAATTTGATAATATCAAGTAAAATTATATGTGTTTTTCTGAAAAAAGTATTATCAAAATATATACAATCTGATAGTATATTGAGAAAATCAATGTTATTATGTTCAATTGAATTATTAATTAATATAATGATATCATGATTTGATAATCTATATAATATAGGTACGATGATTATGTTACTTTTAATACATTGTATTATAGTTTTCATGTTCAATTGATTTAGAAAACGTTTGTAATTATTGAGTATATGTTTATTTTCTGGATTTATATAATTATGACTAATGTTAATGAAATAAGTGATGTTGTTATTGTATGTAATGTGTCTATCATCATTATCATTTGTGAATTTCCGGGAGATTGTAATAATATCGACAATGTTCATTGGTAATATATTATATAATTGTTACAATTTCTAGAAGAAATTTTGAGGATAATATTTGATTTGTCGTTACAAATGATTAAATGTTTATAAATTATTTTTTTTAGAAATCTTCTTTTGTTAATCCAATATCTTCGTGTAAATATTTAATAATCTCAATTTGTCCATTTTTACAAGCCTTAATGTATGCATACTTATTTTTCAATTGGAAATCTTCTTTTGTTAATCCAATCTCTTTGTGTAAATATTTAATAATCTCAATGTGTCCATTTTTACAAGCTTCAGTAAATACATGCCTATCGTCCGATTGGAAATCTTCTTTTGTTAATCCAATTTCTTTGTGTAAATATTTAATAATCTCAATGTATCCATTTCTACAAGCCTTAGTGTATGCATACTTATATTTTAATTGGAAATCTTCTCTTGTCAATCCAATCTCTTTATGTAAATATTTAATAATCTCAATGTGTCCATTTCCACAAGCTAATCTCCATGCATGTTCATTTACCGATCTGAAATCTTCTCTTGTCAATCCAATCTCTTTATGTAAATATTTAATAATCTCAATGCGTCCATTTTTACAAGCAACATGACATGCATAATTATCATGTGATTGGAAATCTTCTTTTGTTAATCCAATTTGTTTGTGTAAATATTTAATGATCTCAACATATCCACTTTCACAAGCAGCGTGACATGCGTAATTATCACCCAATTGAAAATCTTTTCTTGTTAAACCAATTTCTCGATGTAAATATTTAATCACATTAATATGTCCATTTTCAAAAGAATCCCAACACACATAATTATCACCTAATTGGAAATCTGTTCTTGTTAATCCAATTTTTTGATGTAAATATTTAATAATAACTAAACAATCATATCTACAGGCAAATTTACTTGTACAATTATTATTTTCCTGAAAATACTTTTCTGTAAATTTAACTTTTTTATGTAAATAGTTAATAATTGTATCACAATCTTTTCTACAAAGCCATTGACATAAATTTATATAATCATAACCTTTGGCATATTTATAGTGATAATAATTATAATCACATACAAATTGTTTATATTTATCAACAAGATGTAATTTATTCTTAAAAAATGACACCGAATTTAAATCGTTTTTATAACATGATTCATTAAAACATTCAATTAAATTTTCGATATTTACAAAATTAACAATATCAATGTTATTATTTATTACCACAATCAAATGAAGTTGTAATAATTAAATTAATATCATCATAATTCATTTTGTAAAAAATTAATTTAACTTTAATATTATTTTGAATACATTTTACTACAATTGATAACTTTTTAACGTTCAATAAAGTATTGTAGGTGTTGGTAACACTTGTTGTGTATTGATTTATATAATTATAATCAAGAGACAATATTAATGACATATTTGCCACATACGACAAATGTCTAATTACTAATTTTTTAATAAATTTGTTTATCACACAATTGATATCGACAATATCCATATGTTTTAATTATTATTGCATGTATTATGTTGTGTTATTATTTTCATTTTTTTATAAAAGATTCTAAAAAGTGTGTCATTAATTATTGCTTGTGTAAGTCTTTAATATACAAAGAATTAGTAAATTATTAAAGTTGTATGTATTTTATTTGGAAAATATTTGATAAATAGTGGTGTTGTCTAAAAAAGTGCATCATTCATAGTTGCTTAGATGAGCTTGCGAGCCCATAAGACGCAAAGATTTAGTAAATAATTAATATAGTCCATGTTTGATTCAGAAAATATTTAAATATTAATTAATGAACACCAAAAAAGTGCATCATTCATTAGTTACTTGGGCGAGCTTGCGAGCCCATAAGACGCAAAGATTTAGTAAATTATCAATATAGTCCGTAAATAATCTGGAAAATATTTGATTATTAATTAATGAACACCAAATAAGTGCATCATTCATAGTTACTTGGGCGAGCTTGCGAGCCCATAAGACGTAAATATTTAGTAAATTGTAAATATAGTCTGTAAATGATCTAAAAAATATTTAATAAATAGTAATGTTGTCTAAGAAAATGCATCATTCATAGTTGCTCGGGCGAGCCCATAAGACGCAAAGATTTAGTAAATTATCAATATAGTCCATAAATGATCTAGAAAATATTTAATAAATAGTAATGTTGTCTAAAAAAGTGCATCATTTATAGTTGCTTGGGCGAGCTTGCGAGTCCACAAGACGTAATAATTTAGTAAATTATCAATATAGTCCGTAAATGATCCAGAAAATATTTAATAAATAATTAATGTTGTCCAAAAAAGTGCATCATTCATAAGACGCAAAGATTTGATAAATTATCAATATAGTCCTTAAATAATCTAGAAAATATTTAATTGATAATCGATGAACACTAAAAAAAGTGCATCATTCATAGTTGCTTAGGCAAGCTTGCGAGCCCATAAGACGTAAAGATTTAGTAAATTATCAATATAGTCGTGTTTGATCCATAAAATATTTAATAAATAGTAATGTTGTCCAAAAAAGTACATCATTCATAGTTGCTTGGGCGAGCTTGCGAGCCCATAAGACGCAAAGATTTAGTAAATAATTAATATAGTCGTGACCGATCTAGAAAATATTTGATTGTTAATTAAATAACACCAAAAAAGTGCATCATTTATAGTTGCTTGGGCGAGCTTGCGAGCCCATAAGACGTAAAGATTTAGTAAATTATTAATATAGTCGTGTCCTATCCAGAAAATATTTAATAAATAGTAATGTTGTCCAAAAAAGTGCATCATTCATAGTTGCTTGGGCGAGCTTGCGAGCCCATAAGACGTAAAGATTTAGTAAATTATCAATATAGTCGCGTCCTATACAGAAAATATTTAATAAATAGTAATGTTGTCTAAAAAAGTGCATCATTCATAGTTGCTTGGGCGAGCTTGCGAGCCAATAAGACGCAAAGATTTGGCAAATAATTAATATAGTCCGTAAAAGATCCAGAAAATATTTAATTATTAATTAATGAACACCAAAAAAGTGCATCATTCATAGTTGCTTGGGCAAGCTTGTGAGCCCATAAGACGCAAAGATTTAGTAAATAATTAATATAGTCCGTAAACGATCCAGAAAATATTTAATTATTAATTAATGAATACCAAAAAAGTGCATCATTCATAGTTGCTTGGGCGAGCTTGCGAGCCCATAAGACGCAATGATTTTGTAAATTATCAATATAGTCTGTGAACGATCCAGAAAATATTTAATTATTAATTAATGTTGTCCAAAAAAGTGCATCATTCATAGTTGCTTGGGCGAGCTTGCGAGCCCATAAGACGCAAAGATTTAGTAAATTATCAATATAGTCCGTAAATAATCCAGAAAATATTTAATAAATAGTAATGTTGTCTAAAAAAGTGCATCATTCATAGTTGCTTGGGTGAGCTTGCGAGCCCATAAGACGCAAAGATTTGGTAAATAATTAATATAATCATACTTGATCTAGAAAATATTTAATAAATAGTAATGTTGTCCAAAAAGTGCATCGTTCATAGTTGCTTGGGCGAGCTTGCGAGCCCACAAGACGAAAAGATTTAGTAAATTATTAATATAGTCCGTAAACGATCCAGAAAATATTTAATTATTAATTAATGTTGTCCAAAAAAGTGCATCATTCATAGTTGCTTGGGCGAGCTTGCGAGCCCAAAAGACGCAAAGATTTGGTAAATAATTAATATAGTCCGTAAACAATCTAGAAAATATTTAATTATTAATTAATGAACACCAAAAAAGTTCATCATTCATAGTTGCTCGTAAGATGCAAAAATTTGATAAATTATCAATATATTTCGTAAACGATCCAGAAAATATTTAATGATTAATTAATGAACACCAAAAAAAGCGCATCATTTTTGTCTGAAATCGTACATACAACACGACAATATGGTGCATATGAATAATTCTAAAAATATTTGATTAGGACCAAAAAATTACATTAAACATTATTATTTGGTTTAGTAGATCATTTTCAATAATTTATATCAAAATTTATTCAAAAACTTATTAAATTAAATGATTTCTTCAAACATTATTATTAATGTGTGTAAAATGAATATTTTTTGTGCCAAACAGGTATAATGACGGAACCTTATCCATATAAAAAAAAGAAAATGTTGGCTGAAAAAATTAACAACATTGATAATGTTAAATATGCTGTCAAAATAGCAGCAGTGATGTCTAAATATAATCCGGATATAAACTATACGAAAAATGCAAACGGAATATCTATGTTCTTCCATGATTTAAGTGACAAAACATATCATGCTCTTGAAAAGTTAATAAAAACAATTGAACTTAAAGAAGAGGAAAAATATAACAAAACTAAAAATAATACATTGATGTTAACAACCGGATCAACTGAAGAAATGATTACAGAACATGCATATAAATATACAACTAAAGAGAAGAATGCTATTAAGAGTAAAAAAAATGACAGTGATGTTTTTATTGCTGAATAAAAATTGAAAAAATATCATTAAATTAATTAACTAATGATATAATAATAAGAATATGGAAAGAATATCTAAATCCAAACCAAATGAAAATAACAACACATTAACGACTGAATGTGTGATAGCATTTATTCGCAAACATAAATCGGATTTTGAGAATTTATATAACGAGAGTGAAACTGTCATTAAAATAAGTGGTTCAAAAAATGAACAAAATGAAAAATTAACTTTTGGTCAGAAAACTAGATTAATTAATAATTCGGGTTCTTTAAAACTATTTTTGAATGATGTTGTTTTAGTTCGTTATGGTAATTTACAGACCATAAACAAAATGAATTTAAGTTTTTATTCAAGTTTACTAACATTATTGTTTCCAAATTTTATTGAATTAAATGTTGATCAACAGAAGAAATACATCAAAGAATTTTACAAAATTATATGTGATAATTCAATTGGAATTAAAAAAGATGTCCGTAATGATTTATTAAAAGGTATTGTAACCAAACCAGCAATTAAATACATAGCCGATTATTTGTGTGTAAATATATTTATAATTGATGATAAAACATTATATTATTCTGGAAACGAACACATAGTATTTTTCAAGAAGAATATATTTATGAATAAAATTGACGATGATATATATGAACCATTAATGACAAATGATGATATGTATTTTATTCATGAACATATATTAATTAAAAATTTGATGAATAACCTATCAAATATAGTTCCTTTAAATAAAACAAACAAAAAAACTTCCATGGCAATTATAACTGAAGATTTATTATCATATATTAAATCCTATAATAAAAGATTAGATGAATTATCAGAAAAACACAATGTATATTCAGAAAATATGAACCATTATTCTGAATCAAACTCAGAATCTGATTCTGACAACGAAATTAAAAAAGTTGTTAATAAAATACTAAATACCGATTCAGAATCTGAATCCGAAAAAGATAGTAGCAACGATGAAAAAGAAATTGTCCTTAAGAAGAAAAAATAATGCTTAAGAATATATTTATATATTTGTTTATAATGAATAAACACGAAGAACCAACAATGTCTGCAGAATCGATTCCAGATGTGGATAAACTGTCAAAAAGAGTATTAGATTTCATTAAATTTATGGATGATAATATTGAAATGGAAAAGAAGAATAACTTGATGTATTACAATCAAATAAATCTTAATTTCCCTGATGTACCAAGATCAATTATTAAGTTGTTAGAAGATAGGAACAAGAGGAAAGAAAACCTTAGAAGTCTAGTTTTATTACTAGAAAGAATGAAAAAAATAAAAGCAGGTGAAGTAACAATTGAAGATGAATATAAAAAATTTGTTGGTGAAATGAATAAAAAATATATATTTGATCCTCATGGTGGAGAAGAGAATTTTAACAGGATAATGATGGAGAATGCCGCAAAAAAAGGTCGGTAATATTCATTTGTCTCAATGATGATTTTGCTTCATTTGTTACTGGCAATATTTTTCTCGATAAATTATATTTTCCTACACTTTTAGAAACTCTGTAATTGCTTAATATATGAGTTATTCTTTCTGGCGAATCTATTTTGCATCCTTCGTTTATTAGAAAATTATAAGCGTCATATTTTGTTAGAAATAATTTTTCCACATTATCATATTTTATACATATAACATTTGTATCATCGAATCTAATAATATTATTATCAAAATAATCATCATTTGTGGCATTTCTAAATGTATAATTATCATTGTAATTAGTTCTATCAATAATTTTTGAATTTATGATTCTAGGTGTCGTAAAATGTTTTTCAGCACATTCTTTAAGAGAACAATGCAAATACGATTTTTTGGTCCTTATGTCAGTTTCAATTATTGCACGTGTTCCAGAAACTTTGGCTTTGTCAGCATATTTATTGGCAAAATCTTCAATGCGTAAATCATTAATTTCCCCATAATTTGCTGGATTATAATCATTGTCATAATCCCATATATGATCACAAAATTTAATTCTGTCCCGAATTTTAGTCGAAAAATCAGACAATTTTTTATTTTTATCAAATATTTTAGCTAGGTTTGCTACAGATGTAAAATATATTTTGTCTTTTGTAACAACATGTGTGCCAAATATTTTTTTACTATTTGCATTTGCAACAACATCAGTTACAAGATAATTATAATCATTTGTTTGTTCGACCTTAAAATTAACAGTGTTGATAACTTTTAATGATGTTTCTGTGTCATCATCAATATAATACATATCATGATTTATATTATTATTATAATATTCTTTATTATAATCGGTTATTTCATTTTCAGTCATATTTTGATACAAATACTTTTTGTTTATTAGCCTAGGTTTATCAACATTTTGCAAATTATATTTCATGCGTCTTGATGCCTTTGTTTCACAATGATTAAAATGTCTGGCTGCTGATGCAATTGATGGAAAATAAAACACTTCATCTGTATCAACATTTGTAACTTTAGTTTTTGCACCACATGAATGTGTGACATTTCTTGCAGTTGTGCACCATTCAAGATTTTTAAAATAATTATTATATTTATTTTCATCAATGTGATTTACAATGTTATGACTGGTTGATTTCATGTCACATAAAAAAGTTGATGCAACAGCAATATGAATAAGATAATATTGACTACCAATAGACACTGACCAATATTCTCGATCTTTATAAACTTTTAATATGTTCAGTTTGTTGTTCATTGTGCTGACAACGAATCCAAATTTATTTATTTTATAATTGTCAATAATATTTCCATCGTAAAACATGTTAGTAAATCCATTTAAATTAGGTATACACGAATTATATTTCCAAACAAAACCATCATAAGATTCTGATATATTATCACAACAATTAATTATATTTATTAATCCATTTTCATCATATTTGGCAACAATTTCATCTAAATTATTATATTGGAATAGAAAAGTATCATCTTTCAGGAATTGATTTATAATGATTGAACTATTTTGTGTTACACATCGATTTGATACATTCAATGCATTTTCAGATGGAGTTAATAATCTTAAATTACTATAATGATTGTTGTATTTATTTTCATCAATGTGATCTACAACCATATTACTTGGTATTGATTGTTGATTAAATGCTTCATAAACTAATCTATGTGGCCTATATTTTTTACTCGATTTGTTTCTTGATAATGATATGTTCATGTAAATTTCTTTTCGTGGTCGCATCATTATACATTCATGAAAATTGAATATGTCGCCATATTCTGATATGATGTATTTGTTATATGGATCATTATACAATTTTCGCCATTGTAATTTTACTTTTTTTTCATTCAAAAATAAATGCAGATAATCAAATATATTATCAACTGTTAACTTGATCAAATTATCAGACCTAATGTTTTCAATATTTCCATCTTTATAAATAACTTTTTCACCTAATTCATGTTTTCCAATGAATGTTTTGTAAATTAACAAATAACATTTAACACTTTTTTTTCCAATCATAAAATATGGCGAATCACCATGTTTTTTAAACATCACATTAACATATTTATTTTTACTTGCATCATATAATGTCCCATCAGAATACAATCTATACATTGAATTTCCATTAATAATTGTGGCATAATTGTTTTTTGTTGGTTCGAGTTTATTATCCATGGTGTCTTTAAGGCTTCTATATTCATTTGAATATCTGTCCAAATCATCTGACATAATAATAATAATTTATATGCATAATAAAAAATTAAAATAATTGCGCAAATTATTTTCAGAGTGAAAAATTAATTAATAAAAACATATTGTATGGGATCATTTACGATAAAAACGAAATTTTACGAGCAAATCCATTAAACCCGATGCAACTGCAGCATCCAATTCCACAACCTCCATATGCACCCCCATATGAATTTCCATATCCTCTTCCAAATCCTCCTCCACAACCAAAACATCCTACTCCACAGCCCACGGTTCCTGTAAGATTACGACCGTAGCCTCCAAATGCAGCATTGTCTGTGAATCTTCCATTATCAAGTCCAATCGAGTACATAACTTATTATATTCGTCGCCGATAAAAAATTTTTATATGTCATAAATTTTTTTATTTATTATAAATCTTATAGTCATTGTGTGAAATATCAACAATGTTACGAAAATATATATTAATTAAAATATGATTATTTATAATTATAAACACTAAATAATACAAATTAAACCATGTGTGTCAACATAAAAAATAACTCACAATTCACTAATATTTTCTTAGCAGCAGCTATTGACACAACAATATATATTAATAAGCGGTTTGAAAGCCTTTCTAAGGTAACATCTTTGAACAGCACCACATCTTCTGGTAACAACATTAACATTTACATTAGAAGACGAATCACTTGAGCAAGAAGTTTCGCTTGATGTATCAGAAGTTTCGGAACTTTTATGTGATGAGCTCTTATGACTACTTCTATGAGATGATGAACTGGAACTCGAACTTGAGTGACTAGAAGGAGTGGGTGGTAAAGG
>Ga0255138_1000328_pt1 | contig 12429 bp, 9 predicted proteins | sample Law_Colum_RepA_8_FD_188545 | JGI IMG/M metagenome (GOLD analysis project Ga0255138, IMG submission 188545) | Freshwater microbial communities from St. Lawrence River, New York, United States - Law_Colum_RepA_8d | ecosystem: Environmental > Aquatic > Freshwater > River | place: USA: New York... | reverse complement strand
CAGCACCACGGCCCCCCAGGCGATCCAGGAAATCGTGCGCTCCAGCACCCGCACAAACGGGGCGGTGCCAAAGGCCACCTGCAAAACCTTGACCCCCAGACGGATCAAGGCCAGCGAAATGCACACGGGCAACAAAACACCGAACAAGGCAATCGGGTGGTCTCCCGTCAACAAGGTGCGGGCAGCAAAGGTCAGGCCCAGCAAAACCGCAGGAAACAAGACCCCGTCAATCAGACGCCTGCCCAGCAAAATCGACAGCTCATGCTCAGCGAATGCCTTGCGAACACCCCAGACCAGCAACCAGGACAAGGCCACACAAACCGCAAAAGCGGCCAGCACGGGCAGCGACTCGGCACGGGCCAACGTCTCCAGCCAGGCCAGCGGATCGGCAATGTGCACAGATTTCATTCCCGCCATGAGGGAGCCCTTTTCTCGATGAAGGCCTGAACACCTTCCTGCGCCACGTCATCCATCATGTTGCACGCCATGGTTTGGCCCGCCAATTGGTAAGCCGCCTCGATGCCCATTTCGCGCTGTTGGTAAAACAAGGCCTTGCCCAAGCGCACCGCCTCACGCGGTTTGTCCAGGATGGCATTCACCAGCTCATCCACCTGTGCATCCAGCTCGGCGGCAGGACACACACGGTTGACCAGCCCTCGGCTGCGGGCTTCGCCAGCCGAAATGAAGCCCCCGGTGAGCAGCATCTCCATGGCCTGTTTGGCGTGCATGTTGCGCACCAGGGGCACGCTGGGTGTGGCGCAAAACAGCCCCACATCGATGCCGTTGACCCCGAAAGTGGCGCTGTCTGCCGACACCGCCAGATCGCACTGCGCCACCAGCTGGCAACCCGCCGCTGTGGCCAGACCCTGCACACGGGCGATCACCGGCACCGGCAACTTCTGGATGGCCAGCATCATGCGGCTGCATTGGGCAAACAGCTTTTGGTAATAGGCCAACTCGGGCTGGGCCCGCATTTCTTTGAGGTTATGCCCGGCGCAAAAGGCCTTGCCTGCAGCGGCCAGCACCACCACGCGGGCCTGCTCGTCTTGCGCAATGGCGTTCAGCGCTTTTTGCAAAGCATCGAGCATGGCCTCGCTCAAGGTGTTGAAGCTGGCGGGGCTGTTGAGGGTCAGCCGGTGCACACCGCGCGCATCGCGCTCGTGCAGCAGCAGGTCGGTCGGGTTGGGAGCGGAGGAATCGGTCATGCCCCGATTGTGCCCAAAGCCGCCGATCACACGTCGGCCAGCACGCGCAAATGCGCTTCCACACTGCGGCCTAAAGCACTGAGGTTGTAGCCGCCTTCGAGACAACTGACGATGCGGCCCTGCGCATGGCGCTGCGCCACCTCCTTGATGCGCTGGGTGATCCAGGCGTAATCTTGCTCCACCAGGCCCATCTGGCCCATGTCGTCTTCACGGTGCGCGTCAAAACCCGCGCTGATGAAAATCAGCTCCGGCTTGTGCGCCTCCAGCCGGGGCAGCCACATCATGTCGATCAGCTCGCGGATGTCCATGCCCTTGGTGTAGGCAGGCACTGGCAGATTCACCAGGTTGGCCGCATTCGATGTCGAGCCGCCTTCCGGGTAAAACGGATGCTGAAAAAAACTCACCATCAAAATGCGCTCGTCACCCGCCACGATGTCTTCGGTGCCATTGCCGTGATGCACATCAAAGTCCACGATGGCCACGCGTTTGAGGCCATGACGCTCCAGCGCGTACTTGGCTGCAATCGCCACATTGTTGAAAAAGCAAAAACCCATGGCCTTGTCGCGGCAAGCGTGGTGCCCCGGCGGACGCACGGCGCAAAAAGCGTTTTCCAGCTCGCCGGCCAACACTGCATCGGTGGCGTCAATGGCCGCCCCCGCTGACAACAAGGCCGCATCCCAGGTGTGGGCGTTGATCAGCGTGTCCGGGTCCAGCGCGGTGTGCGCAGGGCCGCCTGCGGCCATGTCTTCACGCAGCACGTCGCCCAAACCGCGCAAGGCGGCCACATGCATGCGCCCGTGCGCCAGTTCAATGTCGGCCAAGGCGGCAGGGTTGGGCTCGCGGCGCTGCAAGGCCATGTCCAGCCCGCTGATCAGCAAACGGTCTTCAATGGCCCCCAGCCGCTCAGGGCACTCGGGATGGCCCGCGCCCATTTCGTGTTTCCAGCAAGTGGGATGGGTGAAATAACCTGTCGCGCCCATGGGTTGGTCTTCCAGAAAGTCAAGCGCCTACACGGCGACTTTGTTTTTGATAATTCACGTCATTTTGACAGTTTCAGCTTATCACGCCCCTCACGACACCGGGTTTAAACTCCCCAGCATGAATGCCCCCAAAACACACCCACTTCCGAACAACCGCTTGGCCATAAAAGGCATGCGGTGCCTGGGCGTGGTCTGTGTGCTGTGGGCCTTGACCGCTGCCACTGCCACTGCCACCGCCATCAGCGCACAGCCCCCCAAAGAGCCTGCCCCACCGCACAAGGCCAACGCCGCCAAATCCAAAAAAACTGGCACGCCACCACACAAAAAAACCAAACCCGAAAAAGCCAAAACCCCGCGCCACGTTCACAAAACCGCCGCTGCGGGCATGCCACTGGAAAGTTCTGAAGACACGCGAGCATGGGTTCAAGATGCAGTCAAGCGCCTGCAAATCGATCCAGTTTGGGTGACCCACACCCTGGCCCAAGCTCAGCGCATCACCGCTGTCGAAAGACTGGTTCTGCCGCCCAGCAGCCCTGTGGCCAAAAACTGGGCCGCCTACCGCGCACGTTTCATCGAGCCTGTACGCATTCAGGCTGGCGTGCGTTTTTGGCAAACGCACCGCAGCGCGCTGGAGCGGGCCGAGCGGGAATACGGCGTGCCCGCCGCCTTGATCGTCGGCATCATCGGTGTAGAAACCCTGTATGGCCAGAACACCGGCAATTTCCGAATCCTCGACACCCTGGCCACACTGGCCTTCCACTTCCCGCAGGCACATCCTCGCGCGGCCGAGCGGCAAATGTTTTTTCGCAGCGAACTGGAGCAATTTTTGGGGCTGACCTCACGCAGCGGCGCAGACCCTCTGGCCATTCGGGGCAGCTATGCGGGGGCCATGGGCCTGCCGCAATTCATGCCCTCAAGCTGGGCACGACACGCTGTGGATTTTGATGGCGATGGTCGGGTCGACCTGTTCAACAGCCCCGCCGACGCGATCGGATCGGTCGCCAATTACTTCAAGGCCTTTCAGTGGCGCACCGGCATGCCCACACACTACGCGGTGACCCTGTCCCCGGGCCAAACCGACATGGACGCCCTGTTGGCACCGGACATCCTGCCCACCTTCAGTGCGGCCAGTTTCATGGCCAAAGGTGCGAGCCTGGAAGGCGCTGCCCAGCAACACAACGGCCCCCTGGCCCTGATTGAATTGCGCAACGGCACAGCGCCACCAAGTTACGTGGCGGGCACTGAAAACTTCTACGCCATCACCCGCTACAACTGGAGCAGCTACTACGCCATGGCAGTCATTGACTTGGCCGAGGCGGTGGCGCGTCAAGTCAAGAACGCGCCTTGAAGGCATTCCACCCATGAACCCGCTCAACCCCAAAAAACTGCTGCTGAGCAAATGGACAGCTGTCAAGCCTGTGGCCAAACAAAAGCACTTCCTGGTCAGCCGCGTGATTCAGCCCGAGTTGGACAACGATCCTGTTGAATGGGTAGAAATCGAAGCCGTTTTTTCGAAGGCTACCCAACTCATCGCTTGGCGGGAACTGCAAGACGACAGCGTGTGGCTGCAAGGCTGGGTTTGACCGTGAAGTTACTGGACGCTTGAAGTGTCGTTTCACACGACAGCTGCACTAGGCATCAAACCAACACTCGCAACAGCACATCACGCTTTTACTCCGCGTGTAACCCACTGTGTCGTAAGTGTTGAAGTCCGAGCCGCCGCTTGAGTGCCCCGTGATACTTTCTGCAAGGCGTGTGGGCACATCGTTGCAGGCCTTGAGCCTGTCAATCAGTATGTCAGTGCCAGCTAGCGCTGCTGTCGTTTAAAACAATACCCGGCGTGCGGCACTCAAATCAGCCCTACAGCGCGAGATCGCAGCCCCTCCTGGCACTGGGTACTGGCAGGACCGAGGCCGAAGTTCAGGCAGCTGATCAAGTCCCATGTCTTGTCAAGCTGAGTCTGAACTGCGCCTTGCCCCTGCAAGTACATCTCCTACCCTGTTGCATCCTGACCTGAATCATCCCCTCGGGAAATCCCTAGTTCCACATAGTTTCCCAAGGAAACAAAATTGTTTCCATCGAAAACTATATGGAGACTCAACGATGAACCGATTTGTTTTATCCAGCATCACCGCGGCGGGATGCTTGGCACTGCTGAGCGGCTGCGGAGGCAGCAGCAGCCTTCCCCAACTTTCTGCAGCGCAGGGGAGCAACTTCTCTGGTGACTGCGCAGCCCTTGCCAGTTCCATCACCGGCCTGACGGGCACTGCAATCACCTCAGCCTCCACGGTGCCTGCCGGTACGCTGGTCTCCAACATCAGCATGCCGGAGCATTGCCTCGTGACCGGCAAGATGAATGAGCGCGTCAGCCCTGTCGACGGCGGAACTTATTACATCGGATTCCAGATGCGCTTGCCAAAAAGCTGGAACGGACGGTTTTATTACCAAGCCAACGGGGGAACGGACGGCGCCGTATCCAACGCTGTCGGCGCATTGGGAGGTGGTGCCGTCACCTCCGCGCTGTCAAAAGGTTTTGCCGTCTTGAGTTCGGACGCTGGGCACCAGACACAAACCACACCATTCTTTGGACTGGATCCCCAGGCCCGTATCGACTATGGCTACAACGCCGTCGGGCAACTGACGCCAATGGCCAAGGACCTGATCAAGAAAGTCTATGGCAAGGCGCCAGACCGCTCATACCTGGGTGGTTGCTCCAATGGCGGTCGACACGCACTGGTCGCAGCCACACGTTACGGCGACATGTACGACGGTATTCTTGCGGGTTCACCCGGCTACAACTTGCCCAAAGCCGCCCTGGCCCAACTGTGGGGTGTGCAGCAATACGCTACAGTGGCCACAGCCACCAAAACAACAGACACCACCGCCTCCGGTACCGTGGTGACCCTGCCCGAACCTCTGGCAGACGTTTCCACTGCGTTCACCAGTGCCGAGCGCAGCATGATCGGCTCCAAAATCGTCGCCAAATGCGATGCACTGGATGGTGTCTCCGACAACTGGGTAGGTGATGTGGCTGCGTGCCAGAAGACCTTCAGTGTCAGCGCTGATATTCCCACTTGCACAGGTGCACGCGATGGCAGCTGCCTGACCGCCGCACAAAAAACCGTTTTGACCAATGTGCACAGCGGAGCCAGAAACACAGCGGGCGCCGCACTCTACGCCAGTTTTCCTTATGACGCAGGTATTGCAGCCAAGGGCTGGGCTGACTGGAAATTCAGCAACTCCACGGGTGTGGGACGCGATCCCGGTGCCACAGCATTCATTTTCATGACTCCACCTAAAACCACGGACACCGCCAGTTTCCTGGGTTTGCCCTTTGCCATGGGCTTCAATTTCGACACGGACGCTCCGAAAATTTTCGCCACCAGCGGCATCTACACCGAGTCGGCCATGTCCTTCATGGCACCAAAGGACACCAGCAACTTAACCACATTGCGTCAGCGCGGTGGCAAGCTGATGATTTATCACGGAACGGCTGATGCCGTGTTCTCTTACAACGACACCGTAACATGGATGGACAAGGTCAAGACCGATTTCAATGATGCCAGCGCATGGACAAAGCTTTACGCTGTTCCTGGTATGGGTCATTGCTCGGGTGGCCCTGCTGCAGACCAATTTGACATGATTGACCCCCTGGTCAACTGGGTGGAAAACGGCGTAGCCCCTGCGGCCGTTCAGGCCAAGGCGCGCGGCACCGGCACCAGCACCATCGCGGCCTTGATCAATGCAGAAGTACCCGCCTCATGGGCTGCCAACCGCACTCGACCACTGTGCCCCCACCCTCAAGTTGCCCGATACAACGGCACCGGAGATACAGAGAGCGCCATCAGTTTCAGCTGCCAGTAAGGCGTGCCACGATGCCCCGCATGCCCGACGTCATCGGGCATGCGGGCAGCGCGTGTCAAAATGCTCACATGCTTCCCAAACTAACGAACGAGCCACCCTGTGCAGATGTAGACAGCAGCTTTTTACGAGGCTTGCTGGGCTACAACACCCGTCGCGCCACGTTGAAAATTCTGGATAACTTCGAAAAGCAAACCACCTCGTTCGGCTTGAAACCTGTCGAATTTTCAGTTCTCAGCCTCATTGGGCACAACCCGAACATATCGCACGGGCAGTTGTGCACTGAATTGGCTTTGCTCCCCCCCAATCTCACCAAAGTCCTTCAAAAGCTCTCCCGAAAACATCTGATTCAAAAATTCCAGCCAGAATCAGACAAACGTGCGGTCTATCTGAAACTGACCGATACAGGCACCCAACAACTCAGTCAGCTGGAACAGGTGGTCACACATCTCGAAAGGGACTCTGCCGCGCATCTGAGCGATCTGCAGTTGGAACAGCTGATCCAATTGCTCCAAAAAATTTACCGTTGATTCATCAGTCAAACTGAGCCAATCCTCTTCAAGTGATTCAGTTCCATCACTGGTGGACCAATGCAGCGGACAGATGAAACTTATCGACTTCACGTCGCGTAGCCCCCGCGATGTTGGAAAGCTCAATGACGCTGGCTGTCATTTCTTCAGAGGCAGCCGCGTTGCTGCGTGCAATACTGTCAAGCTCTGTCAAACTGGCATTGATTTGCTCGATGGCACTGGCCTGCTCTTCCAACGATGCCGAAATGCGCTGGAGCAAACTGTCCGTTTCTTTGGCGCTTGCGCCCACATGCATCATGTCTTCACTGACCGCCTTGACAGCCAAAACAGCTTTGGCTGTATCGCTGGAGGCATGTTGAACTAAAAGTGCAATTTCTTGAGAACTGGCAGCGCTGCTGACAGCGAGTTTGCCGACTTCATCGGCCACCACTGCAAAGCCCTTGCCATGCTCCCCTGCACGGGCAGCTTCTATCGCAGCGTTCAGAGACAACAAGTTTGTTTTATTGGCAATTTTTTCAATTACTTCAGTTATTTTGCTAATTTTTTCTGAATTGTGTGCAATCGCGCTGACCACCTCGACCATCACCGTCATTTTTTCCACCCCGGATTGCACCATTTCCACCGACTCACGGGACTTTTGCGAAGCTGCCTCGGTGTTCTTGGATACGTCTGTGATGGCCACACTGGTTTGACGAACGGCCGTCGATACCTGTCCAATAGCCATCGTTTGATTTTGTGCACCATCAGCGATTTGACCAATGGCAGCGGTTGTCTCGTTGGAAGCAGCGGCGAGTTGTCGGGTGTTGACGGTGATGTCCTGCAATAGTTTGACCATGGCACCGATGGAAGCGTTGATGTTATCTCGCAATAAATTCAAATCACCCGAACCCATTGCGGTCACTCTCTGGCTCAAATCACCGTTCGATACAGCACGCATGACCTGACCGACATCGCCCAGCATCAACTGCAATGAAGCCATTGCACGCTGGGCGCTGCTCAAAACCTTCCGGTACTCACCATTTGCCTGGACTTCCACTTTGTAGGAAAAATCTCCCTCATGCAGCGCCAGCACGGCACTGTTCAGGGTGGCCATGGTGTTTTCGACTTGCGCCAAACTCGTGTTCACAGAATTTTTGAGTTTATCCATGTCGCCCTTGAGCGATGCCCGGACGGGATTTGAAAAATCGCCAACGGCCAACGATGCCATCGCTGCATTGACTTCGGCCAAGGCATTGCCAATGACTTTCATCATGCGGTTAAACGATGCAGAAGTCTGTGCGATTTCATCTGACCCTTGAACGTTGACCCGGTGTGATAAGTCAAAGCTGTTGGCAATCTCATTCATGGAGAATTGCAGCGCATTCAATGGTCCTCGGATGCTGCGTACGATGGCCAAAGTCAGGGCAATGAAGACCAGAACCAAGACCACCACCAAGGTGCTGGCGATGACGAACCCTTTGCTGGCCTCTTCGGACAAGACGCGGGCATTGTCGATCAGTTGGTTAGAGAGTTTGTCATCGTGCGCTTTAAGGATGTTCATTTTCTCTGACACGGCGGCCCACCAATCGGCCGGAGCAATGCCAAAATCTCCGCGGGTGGCCTTGGTCAACACCTCGTTGCGCATGCGCAAAGATTCCTTGACTGCGGCCTTGTCCAAGGCCAAGGTCAGCGCTTGGACATCTGTCGGCGTTGCTGTTTGGCGATACAAAGTGTCAAAATTTTCTTGACGGGCAATGTTACCAATCAGTTGCGCCTGGGTGCCAGGTTCAAGGGCTTTATCGGCAGTCAGGGCAGCATTCACGGCTGCACGCTCCCGCCCTGCATATTCTTTGAAACTGATCAAATATGCATAAGCGCGAATGCGTTGTGAAAATTCCACAGAGGGGAACAAGGCAACAGAGCTGTAAACGGTTTCAACCAAAGCATAGATTCGATCCGAATACCATTTGATGGCGGCACCACCGGACAAGGTCTTGGCGTCAATGGCTTGACGTTGCGACTTCAAGGCTTCGGCAAAGCCGAGCAGGTTCATGGATGACGGCATTTGAGCATTCACCGGCGACGAATTGAGTGCCATCAAACGCGTGACAGTGCTGGTCGCAACAGCCAATGTGGCATCCGTTTTGATGCGTTGCTCTTTCAAGACTTTGGCGGCCGCATCACTGCCGCCAGAAGCCAAGTAACCCGCTGACATGCCACGTTCAGATTGCAACTGGTGGACCAGTTGCCCCAAAACGGCTACTTCAGCTACAACATGTGCGCTGGCTTCATAGTGGTTTTTTTCTGTCCAAAAATCCCAAACCTTGCTGAACGATAAAAACCCCATGGCAAGGAGAAGCGGCAACACCAAAATCAGCAACTTGGTGCGGATTTTCAAAGATTGAATCAAATCAGACATGTCATTTTCCCAATGTTAATTTGATCATAGTCGATTGTGATTTTTAATGTTTCTAATGAATATTGTTTATTTCAACGATTTTAAAAATAACTCTGTCACAACTGCTGCTTTCGCAATCTCCACATGAAAGCCCATGGCCCTGAGATGGCATGGGAACTGTCGTGTCTGATCGCCCGCGTTCGTCAGTTAATTCAAGCTCCCCCCTTGGTGTTCAGCCACTCCAAAAAAATCAAGCACTTACGCGAGTTTGAGGTCAGTTTTCGAAATTGCTTGTAAGGGCACGTTTGTTTGGTTTTGGATATTGCACAGTCATGTTCATCAAGGTCACATCCTCAGGCCCACGTCACTGCGAAAAGGCCGACTCACAACCCCAAGATGATCACGCCTGCATTTCCAAATTGCGCAGCAAAACAAGACCGACTGGATCTTGCGGAAAAAGTTTCAAGAGCGCCACCAGGCTCTGACGAGCACCCTCACGGTCTCCTTGATTTTTCAGTTCAAGCACACGAGCGGACATCCTGGCCAATTCCTCACTTTCCTGGCTGGCCTCCAGTTCTTTGCCTGCGCCTTTGGCGCCCAGCAATTCATAGATCGGCACAGTGGATCTTCTGCCTTTGACCTGAACATCGTCCATAGACCTCAAGCAAAGCCGCTCGCCGGCCTCTCTGAATATCGCATGGCTGACGCAGATCCGAGTGCCATAGTCTTTGTTGACGCCTTCCAGGCGCGCCGCCACGTTCACCCCGTCCCCCATCACGGTGTAGGACATTCTTTCTCGGGAGCCGATGTTGCCGACCAATACGGCATCGCAGTGGATCCCGATACGCACATTCAAGGGGTCCAGGCCATTCTGAACCCATGCTTGATTCAGTCCAATCATCCTTTGCTGGATTTTGATGGCGGCCACACAAGCGTGCCAAGCATGATCTTCCAGCATTTCCGGAGCCCCCCAGAAGGCCATGACCCCATCGCCGATGAACTTGTCCAGCGTTCCAAGCTCTTCATTCACGACCCGGGTCACCACTTCTAGGTATTGGGACACGCGCAACAACAATTCCTGGGAAGGACTTTTCTCGCTCAAGGTCGAAAATGACTCCAAGTCACAAAACATGACCGTCAAGAATCGGCTGTGACCTCCCAGCGCCAGTTTCTGTTTCGATTTGAGCAAACCCCGAACCACATCCACAGGCACGAAAGCGGCAAATGCTGCTATGGCTCGGCTCATTTTCTCAACAGAGGCCGATAGGGCTGCAATTTCAGAAAAGTGACTGGGTGCAGGTTTGAAATCGGCATCAAACCTGAGCTTTTCAATTTCGACCACTTGATGTGAGAGGGTTTCCAGTGGCTTTGCAATTTTTCTGGACAACCAAAATATGGCAACCAATTGAAGAGCCACCGCCAGTACGCCCAAGAGTCCCATGTGCAAGTTGTTCTTTTTGATGAGCGGCAGGAAATCGTCCTGAGGGGCTACGATGAGGATTTTCCAGGGGGCTTCGATTTTGGATTTGAGAGCCGTCAAGCGAGCAAAGTAAACCCGTCCGTCAGAGGGGTTCACAAAGCGAACCACCCCCTTTTCATCGCTGGAGATGGCCATCAGAGCCAACCGAGGCAAATCAGACGCAAGATCCTGCAGTTGTGCAACGGTGGGTTTGCCTTGTGCATCTTGCCGGGATTTCAAGTCAGCTGAAGCAGCGATCAACCGCATCTGACCATCCAGAATGACACTGTGCGAATGGGGGCTGATTTTGCGGTCATGCAAGAACTTGCTCAGCGTATCGAGTGACAAATCCGATGCCACCACACCCTGCAAGACACCCTTAACCATCACCGGTGCCGTCACACTCACCCCCAACAAACCATTAGAGGCAAAAATGTAAGGGTCGGAAAGAATGGACTGACCTGCTTGGGCGCTGCCTTGATACCACTGGCGCCGACGTGGGTCATAGCTTGCAGGCGTTGCCCGCTCTTGAAGCAGACTCCCCTGAGCATCCAAGAACTGCAGAATGTCCTGACCGGGGCCATTTTTGCTCCGGTCCAGCCAGCGGTAGGCAACGACCGCATTCTCTGGGCTTGGCAAGTTTTGGAATTTCACCGTCGATGAGGCCTTGTAAACCGCACGGAATGAGCCATCTTCAAACCCCATGTAGACAGCGGCGATATCTGCGGAATGGTCAAGAATGGACCTCAAATAATGCTTGCCAGAATCCCCTCGAATCAAGCCTGGCTGTGTGGATTCAACTACCGCTGCCGAATGCACCAGCGTAGTGATGGGGTCCAGCAATTGCTGCAAGCTGTTGACAATCTCGCCGTTGAATCTGTCAATCATCTCCTCTGCGGTGAGGTTCGCCGCCTTTTCACTGGCGCTGTAACTCAGCCCAACAATAATTGCAAAAAATGGCACGACCAGGCCAACAAACAACAAAACAATGCTGGGACGCAAGCGGAAACTCAAGGGCTGCATCAATGCGCTCCTGGACATGTTGAATCAAAAAATCTTACCTGCATATTGACAAAATTGTAAATTTTTACGTTTTTCTCAATATCTGGCGTGATTCAACATGCGTGAAGACTGACCCTGTCGAGTGGGTGGAAATCGAGCCGGTGTTTTTTCTGCTCGGCCGTGTCGGTCGTCGAGGCGGTGCCAAGCGCCCTCAAATTCAAACCCCTGGCCCCCTCACTTGAAGAGGGCTCTGCCAGAGGGTCATCCAGCCTGGTTCGCCTTCATTGCCTTGCCCACTTCCAGAGTCCCTTGCTCTGAGCCCGAGTGGGGCACCATTTCGCCCTGACGGTCGGTGACCTGCGCCATGGACGCAGCCAGGCGCTCGGCAGTGTCAGCACCCGTGCCCAGGTGCACCCCTTGCGTCAAGGTGATGTGGGCCACCTCAAAACTGCCCGCCCCTGCGCACATGATGGTGCGATTGGGCGCATCCTCGCTGGCCATGACCAACATGGCGGGCACCACGGCACTGGGGTCAAGCGCCTGCAGCACAGCTTCGGGCATCAGGCCTTCGGTCATGCGGGTGGCCGCCGTGGGGGCCAGGCAATTGACGCGGATATCGTGCTTTTCGCCCTCGATGGACAGGGTTTGCATCAAACCGGCCAGCGCCATTTTGGCGGCACCGTAATTGGCCTGACCAAAGTTGCCGTACAAACCGCTGGACGACGTGGTCATCACCACACGCCCATAGTTTTGCGCCTGCATGTGGGGCCACACCGCCTTGGTGCAATGCACTGCGCCCATCACATGAACTTCCATCACCAGGCGGAAATCGGCCAGCTCCATCTTGGCAAAACTCTTGTCACGCAGAATGCCGGCGTTGTTGACCAGAATGTCCACCCGCCCCCAAGCGTCCACCGCTTGTTGCACCATGGCCTTGACGGCTTCGAAATCGGTCACAGAGGCCCCGTTGACCATGGCCTCGCCGCCGGCCGCGCGGATTTCATCCACCACAGCC
>Ga0255138_1000325_pt1 | contig 12542 bp, 16 predicted proteins | sample Law_Colum_RepA_8_FD_188545 | JGI IMG/M metagenome (GOLD analysis project Ga0255138, IMG submission 188545) | Freshwater microbial communities from St. Lawrence River, New York, United States - Law_Colum_RepA_8d | ecosystem: Environmental > Aquatic > Freshwater > River | place: USA: New York... | reverse complement strand
CATTATTTGGATGTGGTAATTTAATTTTGCATTTATTTTTTTCATGAAATAATAAATAATTATTATTTTTAATGCAATTATCCAAATATTTCATAAATATAATATCAATATCATCTTTTTGATTCGTTTTTTTATTAATTATTTGTCCATGCACAGTTGCACTATGAATCATAAATTCATCGGTCATTGTAATTATTAATTTATTGTCAATTATTTTAGATCGAACCTGCATTATTAATATTATAATTGTTATTTGGATATTTATTGAGAATATATTTATTCAATGAAATTTGAATAGATTTTATAAATTCATTGTCCTTAATTTTACTAAACACCATAAATATTCTTTCCTGGTATATATCTGGTATCATTAATGATATGTCATTTTTGTTCATTAATTTTATATTATTACATTTATCATAAAGATAAACATTATCCAATGGATTCAATTTATTGTTACCCGTTATATATCCAATCTTACTATCATATATTACAACATTATCATCATTAATATATTCCCAATTTGTAACATCAATATTACTAACTGATAATATAGTCACACACCATTTATATATTTGATGTGTTTCAATACCATTACATATATTAACATTAATTGTTGGACAATAACGTTTGAGTATTTTAGGTAATTGTAATATATATGAATCGGTTAATTCAATAAAATGATCATAATTTTCTTTTTTATCAAAATTAATAATTATATCTTCAATATTGACAATATTATTTATATATTTAATATAATCACAAAACATCAAATGACACCCAACAACTTTACAATAACAGTACACCTGTCTAAACATTTTATTCCTAGCATCAAACAAATTGAATATATCATTAGATGAATGATAATTATAACAAATATTATTATTTATAATTTTAACTTCTTCTAATAATCTAGTACAATCAAATGATGATTTCATTCCCAACACATAAACATCACGAACTATATAATCACATTTATCAACATCTAAACTATTTGCATAATTTGACACTATTTGATATAAAAACCCCACATTGTCTGGTTTTGGATTTATGATGTTTTTAATAAATTCAATCTCATCATCTGTTATTATATTTCGCAAGTACTCACTATTCTTTATTATATTATTAATAATAATTCCAGATCTAATTTCATGTTTCATAAACGGACTTTTTGTTTTGTGATCATGAAAATATTCATCAAATGAATGACAAAATGGACCATGACCAATATCATGACATAATGCTGCTATTTTAATTAATTCACATAAATATGGCACTAATGATTTATACAATGTATTGCATTTATAAATATCATCAAATGTTTTTTTCAATTCAGGTATAGTCCCTAAATATTCATTTAATTCTTTTTCATCAACATTTAATTTAATTTGTTCTAGCATTTTTCCACATAAATGATATGTACCAATAGAATGTTCAAATCGAGTATGAGTAGCATTGGGATATATTAAATAACACGTCGATAGTTGTTTAATATAATGCATTCTTTGAAATTCGACAGTATCGATGAAATGTTTGGCTAATTCTGAGATTTTTATATTCCCATATAAGACATCATGAATTCTAGTTGCAATATTCATATTTGTTGATAAATATAATGAATTATTATCAATAATAATTTTTCAATTTTTTATTTAATGGAAAATATATTATTAAAAATACTTAAATGTCTAACATGTGGATCAGTATTGACATTGTTAATCTTAACAATGTTAACAATTTCATTTGACATTAAAAATAGACAAACTTATTGGATAACTAACATATGTGTATTATCATTTGGTGGATTAATAGTTCTTGTATTAGCAATAGTTATTAAGAATTCTAAAAATACAGAACAAGAGCCATTAATTACATATCCAGCGTATGATAATCTTTGACATATTCTATAACACTATAACCATTTGGAATATTAATATTAACATTTTGAATTAGATAATTAACTATATTTACATAACCACAATAACATGCCATTTCAAATGCACTTTTATTTACATACCATATAGTTTGTCTTGTAAAATCTTCTTTATCATAATTTAAATGTTCAACTAAATATTTAACAACTTCAAAAGATCCATTTGCACATGCCAATATACAACAACAACATTTGTTATTTTCCACAAGATCACTTTTAATTAAATGTAATTTATTGTGTAAATATTTTATTATATTTACATGATTATTTTCACAAGCATTACTCAATGGAGTTGATATTATCATACATTTTATGAAATCATATTTATCAAAATTTAATTTTTTATGAAGATATTTTACCAAACCAAAATATCCACATCTACATACTACATTTGCTGGAAAATTGTAATGTTTTGTAAATATTCTTTTATCCAGTTTATATTCTTTATGTAAATATTTAATCAATGACATACTATTATATGCAAATGCTCTATTAATGTGTCTTTCTGTTAGAAAATATTTAACATTTATGTATGAATTAATATTTTTGATAAAATGAACATTATTATATTCACATGCCAATAATATATATTCTGGTAAAATTGTAATATCATTGACTATATAATTTATTTTGATGTTGTATTTAATACAATAAATAATTACATCATGATTTGATTGACATAAATCATTTTTATGTTTTTGGATTATATTTTGATTGCTTTTTATTAGCATTGATTTATCAATCAATTTCCATTTGACTATATTATTTACATTTTTACATTTAGGTTTATATTTAAATACATGGAACATATTTAGCATTAACTAATATGATTATTATATTGAAATTAATGATAAATAAGGCATCGAATTTATACACAAAACATAATGAAATATAAACAAAATTATTCGATAACATTCTCTTCTGGTTGAGACTCTGAAAGAGTATCTTCAGTTGCAGAAATGTTTCTGAAAATGAACTTCCTGAAGTAGGTTGAAGATTTCCCATCTCCAAAAATCATGTCGACAAGGAAATTCACACTCTTGTCGGCTGTCATACTTCTGAGAATTTCATTTCTTCCAAGAGCAACATCGATCAACATCACGACGCCTCTGACTTGAGACAACAATCTGCCGATAGTATCGTCAGCATTGTCTTCTTCAGTCACGTTTCTGATTTCGATACCAAGCTTTGCGAATTTTTCACACGTGCTGTCGTTGGGAACAGTCTGTCCCTTCTCGGGAGCAATGCATATAGCAATCGTGAGAACATCAGCATTGGTAATATTAATTGCGAAGGTTTGTTTTGGGAAATGAATGGAGTGAAACTTGTAGGCGGTCGATCTGTAATTGACTACGCACTTGATCAAGTATACGGTGAACACGTCTCCAATTTGTGTTTCTCCAAAAATGGCAGACGTGTTGCCTCCGAGGTGCTCAATATATTTTGAGACACTTTGATGGTAATTCGCACAGGGGTAGAACTTGTTTTCGCCTCCAATGAGGGTTCCGCAAACAGTAGCTCTTTGTGTTTTCAGAAATTCCAATGCTTTTGGGGCATCGGGATCACTGTGGGACACAGTAACATACTTTGCAAAATTCTTTGAAGACATTGGGGAATGGTTGGATGGTTGGTATCAAGAATTGGATTCAAGAAACAATCAATAGTCGCGTACTCTTACTGTATAACTGAAATTCTCAAGCAGTTCAGATCATCAATTTTTTTTAATAATTTATATATTATAAATGAATCAAATTATCTTGTATTATGATGAAAATATGCTTCTAGATACATTAAGATCATTAAGTGATATTAACTCAAAATTGTTCTTTAAAGCTAATGGTAAAACCTTATTAAAACACGCTATTGACAATAAATATATAGGTGTTACTAGTTATATACTACATGGAAAACATTGGAATGAAGATTATATAAAATTTACAGATAGTATATGTGAATATATATACATTAATGGTAATTCGAATTTAATGAGAATGTTTATTGATAAAAACATCATTAATGGCGACAATAAAGTGTTATTAAAAGCATTTGATGATAGAGATGTTGATTTTATTAACTATATTCGAACAAAAACAAAAATGGACTTCAAATTTAATGATAACTGTATACTTAAACTGTTGCATAAGAAAAATGACATTGAAATGATGGAATTATTAATGAGTTGCGATTCATTTACATTAAAGGACTATATGGAAATAGATAATGATTTATGTTCATTAATTTCTAAAGTTAATGAAAATATTGATATGAATAAGTTTATACTTGGTAAATTTGTAAAATAATTTCTTCATTATGTTTAATTGTTTTGGTAATTTTATAATTATTATATATACATTCATAATAAGATTCACGGTTATTGAGAACCCATTTGTCATTTATCCATTTTATTTTATTGATAATATCTAATACTGATGTACTTAATTTAGATTGCATATCTTTTTCATTCGCAAATACAAAAATACTAGAACTTAAAAATTCATTTAAGCCTATTTTTAATCCTATTTTTTCTTCAATCATATCCAAACGTTGCAATATATTTTTATTTATTTGTTCAATAAAATATAGTCGGTTAAGAATAAGATTAATATCATCTTGGTTACTATTTTCTGAATCACTATTCATATTATGAATATAACTGAGTTTAATTGATGATAATAAACACAAGATTATAATTATAATAATGATAACAAACATATGTGATTTATTATCCAGACCATTGTGTTATTATAATTCTCGTGACGATATGAAAAATAGTATGTCAGTTGATGTGTTTGAGATAATTGACAAGAAAATAAAATCACCAGACAAGACGATAATGAATGAATATAATGAAAGAAATGGTTATTTTAATGTAAATATTGGTGATAATTCACAAAAGATAAATTACACATACATGTGTTTGAATGATGATATTAAATTTATTGAATTGAGGCCAAATAATTTATATTAAATGTGAATTTAATGTGAATTTAATGTGAATTATTTATTTAATATGTTTTCAATAAATTTAATGCAATTAATGTCACTGCATTCACTGTACATTTTGTCAGTTACATTTTTTGTATTAAATTCGTGTTCAATACCATATTTTTCATTCAAAAACTTAACAAATGAATATGCGTTTCGTGATGAAAAATCAATATATTGTACATTTGTTTTAAGAAAATATCTCATATGCCAAAATGAATCTTCTTGTTCATAAAATATCATTTTTAATTTTTTAATATCACATGATTTAATTATATTCTGGACAAAAAGATCATTTGGATTATTTTTATCGATAACATAATTTTTATTGTAATATTTATTTCTCTTTTTGTATATACTAACTGCAGATATTGGACCAGTATCAACTAATTTAAATAAATTATACATTTTTCTTATCATTATTAATATTTATATGGTTTAATATAATTTTTCTTGTACATATTTATGTCTATTTGTAATCCAATTGTATTAATTATATAGTCTGTTAAATTGTTGTTAATATTTTTTGTGACCATTCTAGTTATGATTATTGATACAATTTGAAAATCATTTTTAGTAAAGTTATGTTCTTCATGCAAATATTTAATGGCAAATAATTTATTTAATTTGCATATTTTCGGTAAAATGCGGTGCTTAACATTTTTAAAGTCAAAATCACAATTTTTATGTAAATATTTAATAATATTAATGTCATTTAATTCAAATACATCAATCAATATATTTGGATATATTCTTGTGATGTATTTTTTTGGTATTAATTTAAGTAACTTAATATGGTTATTTCTTATTGTCTCAAATCGACAAGGCACATTTGTGTTAAATATATCTTCACCAAATTTATTTACAGAATATGCTAACGTTTTATAATTAGAAAATACAAATCTATTCATAGAAACAGACATATTAGAAGTGTTAGAATTAATTATTTTAGCATAATTTTTAACAAACAAATACTTAAATATTTTAAATGATCTTATGCGGATTAAATGATCATGATAATCATCACACTTATGTCTATATTTTTTGCATAAATATTTAAGAACATTTAATCTGTTGTGTATACGTGAATCATGAAAAAACATTTGAATGTTAATAATATTTGTTAATTTTATGTATTTTAGATTTCCGGTATGTATGGAATTTATACATTCATCTTTTATGTTAAATAATTTAGCATAATAATCATTCAGTGATTTTTTAGTAGATGATATTAAACAATCAATATCGTCTGAATTCATTAATCTTAATATTGGCTTAATTTGAATATCATTTTTAATACATGATACCACAATTTCTGGATTGCGTGAATCTAAATATTTTTTATATTGATTTACTATTAATTTAGATTTTGGTTTAATTTGTGAAAAATAACAATAGTTATTCATTAATGATACATGTCTTTTTCTCGTTTTGTTGATATATATATTAATTACAAATATATTGTCATATATGTTTGCCATTAGATTAATAGTTTGTGTTGTTATTCTATTGAATTAATAATTCATTTTTTTATGTGAAAAAAAATGAATTAATAAACACATTGATAATGACAGTTATACATTAATAATAACTTATTTGGATCAATGACAGTTAACATAAAAGATGTATTGGTTCCGGATATGTACGCCGAGAATGGTAATTTATGTTATTCCGGATCGAATATATTCAAAACGACCGTTGGTAAAACATATTATAACAACGAAATTAACAGAGAAGAATGTCATGAAGATAATTTTGTTGTTTCAATGTGTATATGTAAAAAATACACAAAAACAGAAAAAGATGCAACATCAATTGATAAATTGATTCAATTTATGAAATATGTATCTGAAAAATTTAATGAAACAACGTATCCATCTGAATTTGCTTATGTTAATATTGACATGTTAAAATTAAAAATTTATGTTGATGATGTTGAAATAAATATTCTAAACAGTTCTGAAGATATTATAAGTCGTCTTGTAGGATTTATAAATAAGACAGAAATAGAACTTACATTTGAATTGATTATTGATCAATCCAATAAAATGTACATACCATTTGTCAGTGAAATGAGAATAATTGATCCTTATTATCTAAAACCTGATATAATGGCAGATTTAGTGTATAAAAGAATCAGTGAATTAAATCATCGTCGTGATGTTAAATATTTATTTTAAACACAAATACACATATTGATATATAAATGAAATTAATGCTGATATTATTATTTATAAGCTTAATTGTGAGTTTTCCAATTAATGAATTATTTTATTCAGAAAAAACAACCGATACACCTAAAATATTTACGGTTCGATATATTTACCGTGAACCATTTAGTCTTGAAAAAATTGACATTAAATATTAGTTAATTAAATTATGCTCATAATAATTAAATGGCAATCGATATTAGAGATATAAACTATGATGATTTATACGCAAAAAACGGATTAATTTGTTATGGAGATATTAATACATTCAAAACAAAAATTGACAAGATGTATTATTCAAAAAGCATCTTCACGTCATATAATTATTGTCAAAATAACATAATTTTAATAATCATGGACAAACGTAATTTATTAGATGCGACACATCATTGTGATGAATATTTTGAATTTATTAAATATAAATCAAATAAATTTGATAACGAAAATTATATTGATTTACCTTATACATTTATGTATGTTGATCCATTAAAATTTAAAATGTATCACAATTACATTGAATTAGATATTCCTACTGTTAATGTTTTGGATTTTATTCTTCAGAACATAAACAATAAAACAATTGAATATACATTTGAATTGTCAAATAATAGATACGTGACAACACACTATGCAAATACATATTCAGTGTATATAAGTAAAATAAAAATAATTGATTATCAATTATTTGAAATATATGATGACTTGCCAATAGATGAATCATACAATCCACAAGATACAATGTCTAAAAATCAATTGGAACAAATGGAAATATATTTAAATGACAAATACAGTTGTTCATTATGTTATGATTCATTTTATGGAAAAAGATACAATTGGAAATGTTGCAATCAGAATATATGTATTGAATGTGGTTTACAATCAATTGGTAAACAGGAAACGAAATGTCCATTTTGTAGAAATCATCTGTAATAATTAATTTATGTTCATTATTTAATTAAACTAAGATTTAGACGATAATAATGATAATTTATTATAGTATGATAAATGATGATATTTATGTACAAACATGCACAAATATTTACAAATATTTTCAATTGTCAATCAATAATTTAATAAAACCAAGAATTTGAATGATATTAATAATCAATAAATAATTATCGTCTTTTCGGCGAGCTTGCGAGCCGAAGCATCATTAGACGTTATTCGATGAAACTAAGAATTTGGACGATATTAATAATCAATAAATAATTATCGTCTTTTCGGCTCGCAAGCTTGCCGAAGCATCATTTAATGAAACTAAGATTTTGGACGATATTAATATTTACCAAATTTATGTGTATTTTCGGCTCGCAAGCTCGCCGAAGCGTCATTTAATGAAACTAAGAATTTAGACGATATTAATATTTACCAAATTTATGTGTCTTTTCGGCTCGCAAGCTCGCCGAAGCGTCATTCAATGAAACTAAGATTTTGGACGATATTAATGTTTACTAAATTTATGTGTCTTTTCGGCTCGCAAGCTCGCCAAAGCATCATTTAACGAAACTGAGATTTTGGACGATATTAATATTTACCAAATTTATGTGTCTTTTCGGCTCGCAAGCTTGCCGAAGCGTCATTTAATGAAACTAAGAATTTGGACGATATTAATATTTACCAAATTTATGTGTCTTTTCGGCTCGCAAGCTCGCCGAAGCGTCATTTAATGCAACTAAGAATTCGGACGATATTAATACTCAATAAAATAATTGTCGTCTTTTCGGCGAGCTTGCAAACCGAAGCGTCATTTAATGAAACTAAGAAATTGGACGATATTAATATTCACCAAATTTATGTGTCTTTTCGGCTCGCAAGCTCGCCGAAGCGTCATTTAATGAAACTAGAAATTGGATGACATTAATATTTACCGAATTTATGTGTCTTTTCGGCTCGCAAGCTCGCCGAAGCGTTATTTGATGAAACTAAGAAATTGGACGATATTAATATTTACCAAATTTATGTGTCTTTTTCGGCTCGCAAGCTCGCCGAAGCGTCATTTAATGCAACTAAGAATTCGGACGATATTAATATTTACCAAATTTATGTGTCTTTTCGGCTCGCAAGCTCGCCGAAGCGTCATTTAATGAAACTAAGAATTTGGACGATATAATATTTACCAAATAAATATCGTCTTTTCGGCTCGCAAGCTCGCCGAAGCGTCATTTAATGAAACTAAGAAATCGGATGATATTAATAATTAATAAATAAATATCGTCTTTCCGGTTCACAAGCTCGTCGAAGAGTCATTTAATAATACATGATTTAACAAATAAAAAAATATAAATAATGAATTAACATTATTATTTTTTATGCAAGAAAATGTAAACTAAAACACAAACAATAGCTATTATTATTGTAACAACAATAATGTACATTAAAATTTTATGCTTCGTATGACATTGAATTGATTGTATCTTATAATTTAATCCATATATTATTCCATTATTTACATTTGTTTGACTGCTTTCAATATTACCACAAAAAATAACATTATTTTCTGGAGGTGTCACTAATCCACTACTGTTCTTGTGCATATTGTTTACAATTATTATAATGGTACAATTACTATTATTATAATCATTTTTTTATTGCATAATGTATAATTGTTATAATGGTAAATAAATAGACTGAGAAATTCAATGTTGTTTTGACAATTAAATAATCAGATGCAAAAAATATCTTGAACCATTTAACTGAAAAATAATGAATTATCGAATAATAACATATTAACAGAATCAATATTAATGTCAATCGCAAATAATAACACATCATTGGAAATATAATCAATTGGAAAAAAGCATTATATGTTATTAATTCAACATTTGGAGCCAAACAACGTATTTGAGAATGCTTTAAATATTTATATTCTCTCACATACAAACTTCTTATAATATAATACATTATAAACAACACACTTATATTAACAATGAACATATCTATTATTTATTGTTGATAAATAATATTATTCATTTACTCATCATTTTTCAATTTTTTTGAGAATCTTTTCCACTTAGGATCATATTCTAAAAAATTTGTTTTCAATAATATTTCATTAATTTTATCAATTGTAAGAACTCTTACGTAATATTCATTTATTTTAGACAGAAATTTATTGCTGATCATATTTTCTGTTAATATTTCAGGATCATTAAGGAACAAATGTAATATAACACGATAATTAAGATCTAATTGTCCATTAATATCTACAAATTTTCCATATGCATTAAGCATTGAACACACATGTCTCATGATGTCAATACATTTTGTGTCAAGAACATAGTATATCAATGGTTTATTGTAAATACCAGCATTTTTATATAAGACATCTTGTCTTCCTAATTTGTGTTCAAGTGATATAAAAATATTTAATGAATCATATTCACTAAGTTTATCATAATACAAGCCATAATTAGTTATGTTGAACTTTTTTGTTAAATAATCAAACATATCACTATCATCCATTTCGATTATAATATTTTCAATTAATGTTGGGAATTTTCTCTGTGTTAATTCATTACATTGTAATCTATATAATGTATCAATAACATTATAATGTCTGTTTTCGATTGCTTTTTTGTGTAATTCAAGACTTAGTTCTTCATCCAATAAACATTTGTAATTTTTATATAATTCATGCACTATATTTGAACAATCTATATCATCATATGGATCATTCAAAATATTTATAACGTCTTTTATTGTGACATTTTCGATATTATTTTTCATCAACATTCTCTTAATGTCCTTCAATTCGCCCAATATTTTGCACAGTAATCTGTCAGTCATTGTTGCATAAGCTTACATATATAGTCCTATATGATCTAAACACTTCAATGTATCAATTTTATTATTTGCTTGTTATGCTCAATTTTTTTATGAATCTTTTCCATTTAATATCATAATCTAAAAAATCAACACACGATAATATATTATTAATTTTATCAATTGTAAATAAGTTTCCATAACTTTTGTTAAGACTAGTTAAAAAATTATCATCAATCATTTCTTCTTTTATCATTTTAGGATCATTTACAAAAAAATGCATCTTTATTTTAGGTATGAGATCATAACATGAACACGACAAGTCAGTTCTACTGTTTAGAAATTGTTGATAACGATGAATGTTACTTAAAACATGTCTCATAATTCTAATACATTTGTTATCGATAACACAATTCATTAGTGATTTGTTGTCATGGTTATACAATATATCTTTTGCACTTATTGTATTTTCTAACACTTTAAAAATTTCAATTGAATCACATTTACTTACATTGTTAATATATTTATCAAATTCTTTTATATTAAATGTATTTATCAAATGAATAAACATCTCAGAATCATCCATATTAATTATAATTTCTTCAATCAATGATAATTTTTTGTTGCAACCATAAATTTTATGGAGACGATATAACATTTCAATAACAGTATAATGTTTGTGTAAAATAGCCTGATTATGTAATTCAACACTCTTTTTTTCGTCAATTAATAAATCATTATTTTTGTACAATTCCTGAATTCTTCCTGAACAATCAACGCCATTGTATGGTTTACTTACAATATTCAGGATGTCATCAATTGTCATACTTTTGGTACTATCTTTAATCATCATATTTTTAATGTCTTTTAATTCTTGCATAATGTGCAACAATAACTCCGTGTTATTACTTGTCATGCTCATTAGTGACTTTACGTATATATAGTCTTGTGTATTTTAAATACTTAAAATATCAATTTTTTATCAGTATATATTTATTTCTAAATCCATATATTTTAACATAAATATTCATGGTGGTTATATTTGTAAAATATACATACAATGCATTTTGTAATACAGATATTTCTAATTTGTATCGTTGATTATATTTTATATTATTAACATCTCTTATTTTAGTTAAATAATCATTACCAATATGTGTACTGACTATATATATTAATTTAAGATTTGGATACATTTTTCGTATTCTAACAAAGCATAATGGATCCATGTTGTATATAACATCAGGTAATCCTCCTAAATATTTAATTATATTTTGATAATTATCTCGATTGAAACATTTTTCTTCATCTATTTCATTAATTTTGCTGCTTGTTGATAAATAGGCAACATTTTTATGTTCATGTTTGAGTTTATCAAAAAGATCCTTGTCATATTTATCATTCATATTCGATGCCACTAAAAATTTAATTTCATTATTAAAAATGTTAAATATATCACATGAATAATGTTGTAATGAATTACAAACAATGTTAGTATTAATGTTCTTAGTTATCGTCTCGATTTTGTAATCACTTATTCTGACTATATCAATGTTACATAATTTATATGTATTTGGAGTTATGATTATTTTGCATTTACATATATTAGTTATAAAATTGTACAAATCATTATCAATAAAATAATCAATTAT
>Ga0255138_1000324_pt1 | contig 12565 bp, 3 predicted proteins | sample Law_Colum_RepA_8_FD_188545 | JGI IMG/M metagenome (GOLD analysis project Ga0255138, IMG submission 188545) | Freshwater microbial communities from St. Lawrence River, New York, United States - Law_Colum_RepA_8d | ecosystem: Environmental > Aquatic > Freshwater > River | place: USA: New York... | reverse complement strand
TTAACACCATTTGGTTATTGCTTTTATTTAACATTAATGTAAATATATTTACATATCCATAATTTATTTACTATTCACCAAACATTAAAATAAATCAAATCATCACTTAATCAACACTAAAATTAATACTTAACATTATATCATCAAGTTAATCTGCGGCCTCTGGCCGCGTTATATGGGTCTGTATTGATGATGTTTGGTTAATGATCAATAATATCTTGTTAATAATTCATTGACATTTATACATGACTTGAATATTAGTCAATATTCATTAACAAATTATTACCAAACATTACCCAATCATCATCTTTCTGAACCTACACAAAAATTATCTAACATATTGTCATTTTAGTAATTAGTTTCTTTAATTTATTGACATATATATTTAATAAAATGTGTGAATATAAGATTGAAGATCTCACATGTTCATTATCTTTACAATTATATAATGAGCCAGTTGTGGCATCAGATGGTCATACTTATGAAAAACAATTACTAAAAAAAATATTTTATAGTGATAATTGTGTTAGTCCGTTAACAAGAGAAAAGTTAACAAAAACTTATGTACCCAATTTAAAAATAAGATCAATGGTTAGAGCATATATAGAAAAATATCCAGAGAAAAAAAGTGAGCAATATATCAAGAAGAATAAAACTAATTTTAACAACATGAAAGATTTTCTTGATTATAATGAACTTGATATTAATAATTTATTAAATGCAAATTCAATTGAGTATTTGATAGAAATGGTATCAAATATTGAATTGCAAAGCAACGAAAATATTATATACACAATAATGGATGAAAAAGAAACTAGTTATACAAAAAATATACTCAAATTGATTATGAAACATAACAAAAAACTAAATTATCGAAACAATATGAATGAATCATACATAAAAAAACTCATACTAAATAATCATAAATTTAGTACTGACGATGTTATTAAATTTGCCAAGACCATATATAAATTACATGGATTAAGTGAATTTGATGCAGTTGATAATAATGGAGTACCTAATGTACATTGTTTATTTGATTCAACTGTGCGTTATTCTCATGAATTGTTTAATTATTTCACTAAAATTGGGGTAAATTTTAATATACGTAATACTAAAACAAAAGAAACTACATTCATGTATTTTCTATTAAATTCACATGATTTTTCTAACCATGACAAAAACAAAATAATGGATTATTTTGTAGAAAAAGAATGCGATTTATATTATTTATCGAGCAAAGAAATTAAAGAAATGACGAGATCAGATATATCAGAATATATTGTATTATACATGCGAAATATGATGCGTGACAAATTTGACAATGACACAGATAAGAATAATATGTGTTATATGGCATGTAAAATAATTGATATTTTAACAAAAATTAAAAAGTATTGTGTTGATATTAATTTTTATGAAAAAATGTTTGTTCCATTTACAGATATAGCGAATAATATTATTTTATTTACCAATAGCGAAATATTTGAAAAATATCATGATTTATTAAAGACAATGTTTGGCGAAAGTTTTAAGTGCAGAATAAATATAATCATAAATAAAAATATTTTACCGAGTGATGACACATTATTATATATGTTTAATAATCATAATTTATTTGAAATAAACCAAATAGAATATATAAACATTCCAAATAAAACTGGTAAAACCCTAGCACATTATATTTTTGCTGAGAAAAGTTGTGAATTAATTAAATTATTTATAAAATCAAAATTATCGGACTTGAATAAACCCGATAATAATAACATATTTCCATGTTCATTGCTTATGAACAGATGTTTGATGACAGAAAAGTTATTTTTACATTGTGAAAATAATGAAGAAGCAGATTGTTCTAATGCGTACAGTAATAATGATGTAAAAGATTTATTTAATCATAATAAAATGGTAAATGATAAAACAAATAACATTGAAATTGTATTTAATAAATATTTATTTACAATGGCATCATCAATTAAATACAATAATGATATATCAATATCAAAATTTTTGATGTCATATTTTTTTCCAAATCTTAATGATTTTTTTAATTGTATTTTTGAAGGAAAAAACTTTTATTAGTCCAATATGTTCACATATTCAATTTTTTTTTCACTCATGTTTAATCTTACATCAAATCACAAAAAAATTGATCATTCAAAATGCTTAGAAAACTGAGCATGATGTTCTAGTAATTCTAATGAACGACAATAAAGAGAATTCAAACAGAAACACATCTAGCACAGAGACACAAACAGATATAAACAAAAGTGATATTTCAACGGACGATAAAATATTGTATTTAAATACAGAAGCTATAAATAAATATCTTGGTAATGTTGATGAAAATTTAATTGTTAAATTTAATATGTATGAAAATATCTTTGAAAATATTTGTGAATATACCACATCTGGATTATTATCAACCGAATATAAATCATACGTGTTCACATCAAAGAAACAGAAGAAAAGTATGTTAAATGTATTACAATATTGTGAAAATAAATTACAAAAATCACATGTTGGATTTGTCATAATGGCATTAATTGATTGGTCACATCAATCACTATATTATATATTTAATCGACCAAATGTGGAATACAAAATATTAGAAACAAATGGATTAAAAATAGCAAACATATATTTTCATTCATGTCATTACAGTTGGACACATATATTCAAATCATTCATAAAACACAAAAATAAAGTTCCAAACATTGCTTTGTTTGAAGTTATATTGTCGAGTAAACCATGTAAACCTTATCTCGATATTGAGTGGATAATTGAAGATAATTCTCCTGAAAATATAGAAAATATAAATAAATCTTTTGTGAACAAAGTAAAAACTGATATTATTAGTATATTTGAATTATCATATGGAATAACATTAGTTCGTAGTGATATTAAAATAACAACTGCACATCGAAATAAGAAAATGTCATTTCACATAATCATTTCACCAAAAAACCAATATGTTGCATTCAGTACTAATGTAAAAAAATGTGCTAATTCCGCATATGATTTAGCAAACAAATTATTGACAATTAACAATGATTTTTACATGAATAAAATAGATATGGGAGTATACACAACAGATAGAAATATGAGAGTTGTATTTTCTCACAAAACAGATGTAATAAATAAATCGTTAGTTGGACAATTAATTCCATATGCTAATAAGAAATACTTAAAATTAGAGGATATGGATGTCAGTGAAATTGTTGATTACATTATTACGGATTTCAGCAAAAACAAAGATAAAGAAATTTCTTTCATAGAAACTAAAGAACACAATGATAACCTAAAACAAGCTTCAAAAGAAGCCTTAACCTATAATCAATTAATGGATAAAAATAATAAGAAATTTAAAAATACAGTACTAAAAGGCTCATATATACATTTATCAGATTTAGCAATGAAAGTTTTACAGATAATTCAAAAATATCATGAATCAGCATATATTGATAGTCACGTTGATGGTAAATTGTCGTTTGTATGTAATTATTCAGACCGGAACGAACCATGTTTCGATAAAGATGAAGATGGAAATAATAAATATCATAAAAGTAATAGATTTTATGCAAATGTCCATTTAAATTCAGGAGATGTAGTTGTGCATTGTCTGTCACAAAAATGCGGCAAACATATTAAAATTGGCAACATAGATGAATCTAATTCATTTTTAAACAATGCTCTTGAAATTAACATGCAATATTTGAACTATGAAAGAAATTTTAATCCAAATGACACAAGAACTGATTTTGAACAAACAATTGATAATTTCCTTGTAAATGGTGGTGTATTATTAATTAAGTCAGCAATGGGTACGGGAAAAACTCAGTTCATTAAGAAATTGTTAACAGCAAATATAAATGGATTAGAAGGGAAATATAAAAAAACATTATTATCTTCACATGTTACTTTTATTACACATAGAATTTCCCTGACGACAAGTTTAACAGAAACATTTAAGGAATTAAATATTATCAGTTATTTAGACAATGACAACAAAGACTTCATGGAAAATAAGATGTTCTTTATTACATCTTTAGATAGTTTACCAAAAAGATGTGATGAAAATGGTAAGTTTGTGGGAGACAACGGAGTATTAATTATTGATGAGGGTGAATCTGTGCTTAAACATCATTCGTCCGACACAATGAGTGATAGCAAAAAACAAGATGTTTCAGACATGAGTACACACTATATTAAAAATTGTCCGTTCGTAGTGGTTACATGTGGTGATATGGGAGATAGAACATGTGATTTAATAATTGGATTAACTGGTAAATCTCCATTGGTTATACACAATACATATGAAAAACCAATTGAACCATCACCAGAAAAAACAGTTGATTTTTACGAAACGACAGAATTCAACGTTAAAGAACATATCAAAAAAATCAAAGAATACAATGAATTAATTGACAGAGAAAATAAAAAAATGGATAAAATTATTAAAAAATTAGGCAAAATAACCAAAGATATTGATGAATATACATCAGAAAAAAAACACATAAAAGAATCAGAAGATGAATCTTCGGATGAAGAGAATAAGAAAAAGAAAAAAAATAAAGAAAATGCTGATAAAATTACAAATAAAGAACCCACATTAAATCCCGACTTGAAACCAAAAAGATTTACATTCAGGAGAAAAAACAATGTCAGTAAAAAGTTTGTATACGTTTACACAAATGTAGACAAACTTATTAATAATATAGTTAGAGATGCGCGCAATGGTATGAAATTAGTTTTAATGTTTTCAAGTCAAAAAACTTTAAGATCTGTTTATAGAACATTATGTGTATTATTACCTGAATTTAATGAAAATAATTGGATATGTTTGTATGATTCTAAGAGTTCTGATTCGGATAAAAGATCAATGGGTGATGTAAATTCAATATGGACTAAATATAGAATAGTTATGTATACGTCAACAATTGAATCAGGTGTTGATTATAATCAAGTGGGTGTATTTGATCGCAAGTACGCTTTTTTGTCTGCAGGAGGAGCTGGTGTTAGACCACTGTTTCAAATGTATGGAAGAGTAAGGGATTGTTGGGATCCGGATTTCTATGTTTACATGCCGAGACATCTAAGATATGCTCCAATACCACACATACCTCCAGTTTTATATTTTAAGCATTTAATTGCCAAATTAGGATCAAAAATAGCAAAAAAAACAAAAATTACTGATCCTAAAACAGGAAATACATATTTTCATCATGATCCAAATCTTATAGAATTAGAAGCCAAAAATAACAGAGAAGATTATGAAAATAATTATGCATATGGACATACTTTTTTCAAAAAAGCACATTCATGTGGATTTGTTATTGTCGATGTTGATACGGATGATAATGAAATTAAATTCTTGAGAAATGACAATGATTTTTATACAAAAATGATACAGAAATATAATTATGGAAATATGGATGATAATGACGTATTTATATATAATACACATGAAACTCCTCAGTATTATTTCACAAATGACAAGTATATATTTACTAAAGAGCAATGTAGAATAACATTGTTAGATTTGCATAATCATATAATCATGAAAGCTCAGAAAGAAAAAGACAATGTTGCGAAATCACAAGTTAAAGATATTAAAGACAAGAAGAAAATTAAAGATAATAGTAAAGATAAACAATTATCAACAAATTTAAAGTCAATTAAAATCATCATTAATGAAGATGATGATGGAGAAGCAAAAATCAGTGGAAATATATTTAATATGATAGAAACAAAACACCAAAATTCGAAGGATTCGAAAGGAAAGAATAAAATTGTCATTGATGAAGATAATGATGGAGAAGCTAAAATTAAAGGAAACATACTTAAAAAAATAATGGAGACAAATTACATTGATGACGAAGAATATGCACAGGAAAAAGATATTGCAACATCATCATACACAGTTAATGATAATATTGATACTTTTAACAATCTACAAGATGATGATGAATTTAAAATGATAACGGTTACTTCTTTCAATGAAATTCTTACAGATAAAACAAATATATTTCATGATATATGTCAACATTTCATTAATCAGGTATATGAAGCAAAAAAACTTATGGTAAGTAATGACAGTGATGTTGAAACAACAAATATCAACAAGTCAATCGATTTCGAATCTATTATTGAAAATTCCATTAAAAAAATATTAAATGATAATAAAGTATCAAACACCGTATTAAATTCATTTGAATTGCAAATGAAACAATATATTCCTGCAAATAAAAAAGATAAAAAGGACAAAAAAAATAAAAAAGAACCAAATATGGTTGATATAAATAATGACTGTCTTATTCAATATATTATTAGCGCAAAATTAATAACTCTTAATGAAGCAGACATTCTAAAAAATAAAGAGAAAGAAAATAACATGTCCGAAAAAGAAAAATATGAATATTTAAAATATAAATTCATGAAATTAATTGCAGCAAAACCATCTGATATGACAAGTAAATTTGTGGAAAAATGGTACCCACATATGGATGCTATCAGAAGATTGTTATTATTAATAAAACCTGATTTATATAAAAAAGCAATTATAAAAGATGATAAATATACAAAACAATCTGAAGTTGTATGGAAAATATTAAAGATATTTGGTATAGTTGACAAAACAATTGATGCACTAATTGAAGCAAAAGAATTTGAAAATGATTTTGTGAATGATGAAAATGATATTAAAAGATTAAAAAAAAGCGGATTCTTAATAAGAGATAATTATATTGAAATAATGAATGTATTTGGAAGAATTGTACGCACCGACACTAATAAAAAAGAAAAAATCGTCATGAGTAAATTATTTACTGAAATTGGCAATGTAATATTGCGGAAATATATGTTAAAAATAGTAAGCACTAGAAAAGGGAGAGATAAAAATCGACGACAGGTATATAATATTGATGAACTCGAACCAGGTATATTTGATACAGTTTTAAAGATTATAAACATTAAGGAAAATAAAAACATAAACAATATGAGCGAAAATATTAATATTAGGTTAATACCAACAGAATGATCAGGTTTATTATTCAAAAAATGTTTTATTTTTTTGACAAAGTCAAATAAAACATTTTTCGAATAATTTTATGTTAAGTTTTCACTTCAATTAATTCACATTACACCAGTTTTTTTCATTATATTCACGCTTTATGATGACATTTTAGTGGATTCAAATCAAATGTACATAACAATATTTTACTGACCAATTCATGGTTAAATAAACATTTCTTTTTTATCGGAAAACTTTTACTGAGCCTCCGGCTTAAGTGTACCAATTGCTGTATCGATACGTATATAATATATTTGTTCGGAATTGGTACACTTATTTTAGGAGTCTCTGGGAAAAATTTATTTTACTCATGACTACATAATTCACAGAAATGTGATAAACATAATTTTACACAGTACATAACAATATTTTTTACTGACTAACTTATGGTTAAATAAACATTTCTTTTTTATCAGAAAACTTTTACTGAGCCTCCGGCTTAAGTGTACCAATTGCTGTATCGATACGTATATAATATATTTGTTCGGAATTGGTACATTTATCCAAGAGCTTATATGAGGCAATTTTTTACTTGAAAATGCACATGTCGCAACATGTTGAGTTAACATCATTTTTACACACATACATATGCAAAAATATAGGGTTACACAATAATAATTTCATGGTTAAATAAACATTTCTTTTTTATCAAAAAACTTTTACTGAGCCTCCGGCTTAAGTGTACCAATTGCTGTATCGATACGTATATAATATATTTGTTCGGAATTGGTACATTTTATCCAAAAACCTCAGATAGGCTATTTTTACTCAAAATTGTACACGTCGCAACATGTTGAGTTAACATCATTTTTATACACATACATATGCAAAAATAGAGTTACATAATGATGTTTTTCATGGTAAAATAAACATTTCTTTTTTTATACGAAAAACTTTTACTGAGCCTCCGGCTTAAGTGTACCACTTGCTGTATCGATACGTATATAATATATTTGTTCGGAATTGGTACATTTATCTAAAAGCTTCTGAAATGTTCTGTTTAAAATTATAATTGCACGAGTAATATAATGTTATATTTACTAATTCTGGATGAATATTGATTAATTTAAATGTATTTTCTCAATTTTAAATTCATTCATCAGGTACCTACCTGAGACTCTTAATATATAATCTTAATTTAACTTGTCTAGTTCACACTCAACATAACAATAGATGTTGTTCATCTCGTAAACAGATACATTAATTTATCAACTAATTTAATGAATACCAATATATGTTTTGATTTTGAGTGCATTATAAAATAACCTTATGTTAAGATCCATTTGATAAATCATTAATAACTAAATCAAATCTAAATTAACAATACATTATTTTCAAATGCACATCAAATCAAATAATCCATTTGTAAGAATTAAATAATTTGATAAATCAATGTATCCATTTACGAGATACTCAACATCTCAAGAGCGGCGCAAATTTAACATAAAAAACTAAAAATGTGATTTTTTAATAAAATATTTAATCCTGTTACGTTTTTTACAAACAATTTTAGTAAATTGAATATGTTTTCATAATAAAAATTATTGTCTCTGGGTAGCTACCTGATACTCTTAATGATGATCACTAATTAACTCTACTTGCCCATTATCACCCAATTTACACCATGTTATTCACGTCCTAATCATTTTAGTCCTCCAGTATACTCCCTAGTGTTTTTATTTAGCAACTCAAATGCTGCTTGGCGAGCGTGAGCGAGCCACATGTAAAAGATGTACAACATCTTGTGAATAGATACATTAATTTATCAAATTATTTAATTTATTGTTAATGTTTGTTTGATATTACGTGTATCACATAATAATCTTGTGTTAATAATTGTTTAACCATATTTATTAAATACAAATTAACAATGTATTATTTTCCAATACACATAATATCAAATATATACCAACAATTAATTAAATAACTAGATAAATGTATGTATCAATTTACAAGATACTCAACATCTAAAGCGCGCGTCTTTTTATCACCTTAAAATAATCAATGATGTTTATTTTAGATAATATATTGAATATAAAGCAATACATAACGAATAATTTATGAATTAACCATGTTTTCTTATTTAAGAAAATAGTCACTAGGTCGCTACCTGATACTCTTATCACCAAGAAACATATCTTAACTTATACGGTATTTCAAAAATAAACATATTAACTGTATATGCAAAATAATAATGTCTCCAGAAAATACTAAAACTTAATTTAATGGCGAGCGCTTAGCGAGCCATATAGAAGATGTGTGCAGAATTTTAGACGATAACTATATTAACTGTGCATGCACTAACAATGCCTCTAGAAAATACTAAATTAAAATTTACTGGCGAGCGTTTAGCGAGCCACACACGTAATTGATGTTGTTTATCTTGCTTCAGATACATTAATTTATCGAACTATTTAATTTATTGTTAATGTTTATTTGATATGATGTGTATTATGTAATAATTTAATGTTAAGAAATGTTTAACCATAATCATCAAATGTAAATTAACAATATATTATTTTCCACTACACGTGATGTCAAATATATTTTAACAACAAATTAAATATCTTGATAAATGCATGTATCAATTCACAAGATACTCAACATCTAAAGCGCGCGTTTTATGAATCTTCCATAATTTGTAAATATGTGTATATCTAGAAAATATATTGATTATGAAGTAATAATCAATAAATAATTCATAACCCAATCAAGTTTTATTATTTAATAAAATGATCATCAGACCGCTACCTGGTACTCTTATTACCAAAAAACATATTTAACTTTGTGCAGCATTTCGATAAATAAATATATTAACTGCATATACAAATGATAATGTCTCCAGAAAATACTAAATATAATTTTAATGGTAAGGTATTTTGAAGGTGCATGCAACATTTTTAGTAATAAATACGTTAATTGTACGTGTATTAACAATGTCTCCAGAAAATACTAAATCAAAATTTAATGGCGAACGTTTAGCGAGCCACACACGTGATTGATGTTATACATTTTGCTTCAGATACATTAATTTATCGAACTATTTAATTTGTTGTTAATATTTTATTTGATATGATGTGTATCATATAATAATTTTATGTTAAGAAATGTTTGACCATAATCATCAAATGTAAATTAACAATATATTATTTTCCAATACACATGATATCAAATAAATATTAACAATAAATTAAATATCTAGATAAATGAATGTATCAATTCACAAGATACTCAACATCTAAAGCGCGCGTTTATATATTCACTAAATTTCGCAAATGTGTGTATATTTAGAAAATATACTGAATATAAAGTAACATATGACTATAATTTGATGATTTAAAGCAATTTACCATTAATTAAAATAGTTACCAGGTCGCTACCTGACAATCTAATTATTGGAAAACATTTTATTAGCTCTGTACAGCATTTCAAGAAAATAAACATGTTAATTGACGTGTAAACAATTATGTCTCCAGAAAATACTAAAAACTAAATTTAATGGCGACTGTTTAGCGAGCCATTAAGAAGCTGTATGCCGTATTTTAGTTAATAAATATCTTAACTACACGTAAAATAACAATGTCTCCAGAAAATACGGATTTAAATGGCGAGCGTTTTAGCGAGCCACACACGTAATTGATGTTGTGTATCTTGTTTCAGATACATTTATTTGTTAAGTTATTTAATCTATTGTTGATATTTATTTGATATGGTGTGTATCATATAATAATTTTATGTTAAGAAATGTTTAACCAAAATCATTAAATATAACTTAACAATACATTATTTCCTAATACACATTATATCAAATAAACATCAACAATAAATTAAATATCTATATAAATGAATGTATCAATTCACAAGATACTCAACATCTAAAGCGCGCGTTTATATATTTACTAAATTTCGAAAATGTGTGTATGTCTAGAAAATATACTGAATATGAAGTGATGCATAACAAATAATTAATGATTTAAAGCTTTTTTTCATCAATTAAAACAGTCATCAGATAGCGACCTGATACTTGTATTTATGTTACATCACATTAAAAACAATGTCGTCAAATAATACTAAATATGTTAATCATGGCGAGCGTTTAGCGAGCCACACACGTAATTGATGTTATACATCTTGTTTATGATACATGAGATTATCTATTTGTTTAATTAATTCTCGATATATATTTTGATTGTGTGTGTATTATTAATAATATATAGTTAATGATCATTTGATTTGTTTGTTTAATGTTTTACCAAATGATCATTAACATGGAATTATTTATTGATAAACATTACATCAAATTAATATCGAGAATAATTTAAATAAATGGATAAATGAATGTATCATGTAACAAGATACTCAACATCTAAAGCGCGCGTTTATTTTAACTGATAAAAACTTAATTGTTGGTACAATGAGAATATTTGTTGAATATTAAGCAGTACATAATTAATATTTCATGATTTAATCGTGTTTTACAATTTGATAAAATTGTCATCAGGTAGCTACCTGATGTTCTTAACTTGCAATTATCTGTATAATATTATACTTGGTGTTGTTAAACTGTGCGTGAGCAATTATGTCATCACATAATATTAAAGTGACTGTGTGGCGAGCGTTTAGCGAGCCACGTGGTGGATGTTGTACATCTTGTTTTTAGACACATACATTTATCAAACTGTTTAATTTATTTCCAATATTATTTGATATTGTGTGTACCAATAAATAATTTCATGTTAATAAATAATTAATTGAACTGTTAAAATATATATTAACAATACATTATTTTTTAATACACACAATATCAAATAATATTGGAAACAAATTAAATGATCAGATAAATGTATGTGTCTATTTACAAGATACTCAACATCTTTCCACCCACTGGTTTTTAAAATCATGGTTTTTTAGAAAATTTAATTATTAATGTATTTTGTTACATTCAGTGCTTTTCTACACCATAATTTTATTTAAAATTTATGATAATTTGCATTTTATTTATCATGACACTACCCCCCATATACACATTATCGCAAATATTGTGAGGTTGATGATATAATGAATGAGGGGTGTGTTATTGGGCACTCGTGGAGAAATTTTGATATACTTATATGTATAGGTTTTTACAACAGACTTACTTGCTTTAATGCTTCTCTTCTGCTTCACGAGGGTTAGTGTTATGCTTCTCTTCTGCTTCTTATGGGTTAGTGTTATGCTTCTTTATGCTTCTTTATGCTTCTCTTCTGCTTCATGAGGGTTAGTGTTATGCTTCTCTTCTGCTTCTTATGGGTTAGTATTATGCTTCTTTATGCTTCTCTTCTGCTCCTTATGGGTTAGTATAATGCTTCTCTTCTGCTTCATGAGGGGTAGTGTTATGCTTCTCTTTTGCTTATTTAAGGTAATATTTTTATGACGACAAAGGGTGATCCTATAGGTTTTTTTTGATCAGATGAAGGGTATGTGATTTTTTTGATGATACTCAGGGGTCTTGAT
>Ga0255138_1000316_pt1 | contig 12789 bp, 12 predicted proteins | sample Law_Colum_RepA_8_FD_188545 | JGI IMG/M metagenome (GOLD analysis project Ga0255138, IMG submission 188545) | Freshwater microbial communities from St. Lawrence River, New York, United States - Law_Colum_RepA_8d | ecosystem: Environmental > Aquatic > Freshwater > River | place: USA: New York... | reverse complement strand
CTTCGGCAAATTGTCTTGCAATTGACAACACTAAATTTTTGGGTCTTTTGGCATTTGCCAACATATCTTTAATAGTTGGTACTAATTGTGGGTCTCGATAGGACGCAATCTGAATAAAAATTTTCATATATTGTATATTTTATGATAAACATAAAAAAACCCCCGACAATGTCGAGGGTTTTGAATAATATATTTTATTTTTATTTTAAATTATGGACATCCTGTAGGGTCTGATGAAGTAATTTGTCCTGCTCCACCTGTAACTTCATACCAAGCAGTACCGTTAGAGTAAAAACCATTTGTTACTTGAATTGTTAATGCAGTATTAACATATAAGAATTCACCTACATTTGGTCCTATTCCACCTGCAACTGTTCCGTAAATTGTGTTAGGTGCTGAACCAAAATCTGTACATGCTAAACTTGAAGTTGACCCTGTACCTAAACTATAAGTGTAATAACCAAATGTTGCGGTAGGTGTTGGTGTTTGTGTAGGAGTACGTGTTGGTGTTGAAGTTTGAGTCACTGTTGGAGTTTGAGTTGGTACTACAGAACAAAGTGTGTAAGAACCTACTTGAGCTCCACCTGAACTTAATTGTGTAACAGATGTTCCATCACTAAAGAACCCTGCTAAATTGATTGTAACAGTTCCATCTGAATTATTATAGAATTGAGTATTTGCATCAAACAATACATTAAATCCGTGTAGTGTTATTGCTGCTCCAGACGTACATGCTGTATTTGAAGTACTTCCTGAGAACACATTAAATGCGTAAAGAGGAGATGTTGGGGTTGGTGTTTGAGTTGGAGTATTTGTTGGTGTTCCTGTTGGTGTTCCTGTTACTGTTGGTGTGTTAGTTGGTGTTCCTGTTGGAGTTGGAGTATTACTTGATGTTGGAGTTGGAGTAATTAATCCCACACATCCATTAGGGTCTGTTGTAGTAATTTGTCCTGCTCCACCTGATACTTGATACCAATCAACACCGTTAGAGTAATAACCATCAGCAACAGGTGTTGTCAATGAGGTATTAACGAATAAGTATTCACCTAAATTTGGTCCTACTCCACCTGCAACTGTTCCATAAACAGTATTAGGAGCTGAACTAAAATCAGCACATGCCTCATTTGTTGTGCTACCTGTACCTAAACTATAAGTATAATAACCAAATGTTGCTGTTGGTGTTGTTGTTTGTGTTGGTGTATTTGTAGGTGTTTGAGTAGTTGTCGCTGTTGGAGTTGAAGTTGGTAATAATGAACAAAGACTATAGAACCCTAGTTGAGTTCCACCTGAACTTAATTCAGTAACAGATGAATTGTTACTATAGAATCCCGTTAAATCAATTGTAACAATTCCTGATGGGTCATTATAGAATTGAGTATTTGCATCAAATGTTGGATTAAATGCGTATAGTGTTGTTGAAATTCCAGAATTACAGGCTTCATTTGAACTGTCTCCTGAAAATATATTAAATACTTGAAGAGGTGTTGTTGGTGTTTGAGTTTGAGTTGGTGTTACTGTTGGAGTTACATTCGCCGTCCCTGTCACTGTTTGTGTTTGTGTTTGAGTTGGAGTTCCCGTGTTAGTTGGAGTTTGAGTTGGAGTTGGAGTTTGTGTTTGAGTTGGAGTTTGTGTTTGAGTTTGGGTTGGTGTTTGAGTTTGTGTTTGAGTTGGAGTTTCGGTGTTAGTAGGGGTCTGAGTTTGAGTTGGAGTTTCGGTGTTAGTAGGAGTTTGAGTTTGAGTTTGCGTATTAGTAGGAGTTTGAGTTGGTGTTCCAGTTTGAGTTGGTGTTAAAGTCGCAGTCGTACTCGGCGTAGGAGTTTGAGTTTGAGTTGGAGTTATAGTTGGGGTTTGAGTCGCAGTTGGAGTTGGCGTTGCCGTTTGACCAACAGGAGGAAACGCTCCTTGATTAAACAAAGAAACCGAATTAACATAAACAGGAGATATTGAATATGTATTATTAATTAACCAAATGTTTTTTGTTTGGTTAGGATTCAATTCAACTTGATACTCCCAAAGAGAGTCATCGCATCTTCTATAATTAAAGTTCACAATTGTTGAACCGGTGTTCGTTAAAGTATATTTACTACATGCCATGGTATATTTCTATTTTCTTATAAATACTACGATTTATTCTAATTTATTAAATAGGGTTTAAATTTTATATTTTTTATTTTTTATTATGTTGGTGTTGGTGAAGGTGTATTAGTTTGAGTTGCGGTTTGAGTTGGTAAAATAGAACAAAGAGTATAACCACCTATCTCATTACCGTTACTATCTAATTGTACTAATTGTCCTGAATAATTATAAAATCCTGGTACATTAATAGTGGCCGGACCATAATCTGAACTATAAAAAATAAAGTTATTATCAAATATTAAATTATCACCATAAATTGTTGTTAATGGAGAACTATTACAAGCCTCATATGATGTATTACCTGTTGCAACAAAAAATCCAATTCTTAATTGAGTTGGTGTTGGAGTTTGGGTTGGAGTTTCTGTACATGTTTGGGTAGGTGTTTGAGTTGAAGTTTGTGTAGGGGTTTGAGTCGGAGTTTCAGTATTGGTTGGAGTTTGAGTTTGTGTTTGAGTATTTGTTGGAGTATTTGTTGGAGTTTCTGTGTTAGTAGGCGTTTGAGTATTTGTTGGAGTATTTGTTGGAGTTTCTGTGTTAGTAGGTGTTTGAGTTTGTGTTGGTGTTTGAGTTGGGGTTTCCGTGTTAGTTGGAGTCACGCTAGATGTTGTTGTATTAGTTGGGGTTTGAGTTGGAGTTTCCGTGTTAGTTGGAGTTACACTAGGCGTTTGAGTTGGAGTTTGCGTATTAGTAGGAGTCACAGTAGGTGTTGTTGTATTGGTTGGAGTTGGAGTAGGTGTTGGACCTAATATAGCAATTGTATAGGTATAAGCATATGTTGGTACATAACAATTATATGTCCCATAATAATAATCCGCAACATAGCTAAATGGAAAAACTTGATACCCTAAATCTACGGTACCTCCCGTTTGAGGAAAGAACGTAACTTCGGTTGTTAATCCACTTAAATTTACACTAGAAATTAATACACCACAATCTGCCATGTTAATAAATATAGAAACTTTTTACTTTATAATTCATTATCCACAAATTCCGACATTAATAACTTGATTACCCCCTAATTGTATAAATGTGGCACCATCGGATATTGTAAAATTGGTACCATTTGGTGGTATTGTTAAAGATTTATCACCATAAACATAATCACCTTTAACTAAATTTGAAAAAAGTTTTGATGTATAAATGGTCACATTTGCTGGATTAGCTGTCATATTAACAGAACCACAAACATCTTGATACCACCCACCTGTTCGTAAATTATACATAAAAACAGTTGTTGGTGTAACAGTTGGCGTCGGTGTAACAGTTGGTGTTGGGGATGTGGATGTAGGTGTTGGTGTTACTGATGTTTGGGTTGGAGTTGCGGTAATTGTTTGGGTTGGAGTTGTTGATGGACATAAACCAACAAAAACAATATCCAAAGGGGCACTATAACTTTCTGCGATAACATTTTTTGCACAAATATATTCGGTTTTAAGAGGGTCAATAGTACTAACACTAACAATGTCAGTACATCCTGTCCACCTATAGTACCCTTCTTGTACGGTATTATAATTTGTTATTCTAAAATAATTACAGTCTGTAATATACATATTATGTTGGAGTATTAGTAGGTGTTAGAGTTAATGTCGGCGTTGGGGTTTGAGTTACGCATAGATTATAATTACCCACAATATCCCCATTTGAGTTAAGTTCAACAACAACATTTGAATAATTGTAATAACCTGTTAAATCTGTCGTATTACCACCAAATTCTGAATCATAGAAAAATGTGTTTTCATCAAAATTAGAATTATCCCCCCATATTGTAGAATTATCTAAACATGAACAAGCATCAACTTGTACTAATCCATAACAACTAACAAATTCAATTCTTGCTCTTGTAGGTGTTGGAGTTTGTGTTGGAGTTTCTGTACTAGTTGGGGTTTGTGTCATCGTATTAGTTGGGGTTTGTGTCATTGTATTAGTAGGAGTTTGAGTCATTGTATTGGTAGGGGTTTGAGTTGGTGTTATTGTATTAGTTGGTGTTTGAGTTGGTGTTATTGTATTAGTTGGTGTTTGAGTCATTGTATTGGTTGGAGTTTGAGTTGGTGTTTTTGTATTAGTTTGAGTTGGGGTTTGAGTTTGAGTTGGAGTTTTTGTTACGGTATTAGTAGGCGTTTGAGTTGGGGTTGGTAAAGGACAACTACCTAATAGTGTAATATTACCATCCCCGTCGGCAATTTGAACAGAGTCAGCACAAATAACTTGAGTAGCATACACATCTAAGAAGGTGTCAAAAGCAAATCCATCGCAATCAATACCAACAAAGGTTGTTTGATTTTGAATTCCACCAAATAACAAATAACTTTTACATGAAGAATTACTTGGTGTTATGGTAGGAGTTGATGTGTTAGTTGGAGTTTGATTTGGGGTTTTAGTATTAGTTGGTGTTACCGTAGGTGTTGTTGTGTTAGTTGGTGTCATTGTTGGAGTTTTAGTATTGGTTGGTGTGTTTGTTGGCGTCTTAGTTGGCGTCTCAGTATTAGTTGGAGTTGCGGTAGGTGTTAATCCTACAGTTACTGAAGGAGTTGGTGTTTTTGTGTTTGTTGGGGTAGAAGTTTGCGTATTTGTTGGTGTTTGTGTATTTGTTGGAGTAGAAGTTTGTGTATTTGTTGGAGTAGGAGTTTGAGTTTGAGTCATTGTTGGTGTCACGGTTGGACATGGATATAATGTATACCCTAAATCATTACATGGTACTGAAATGTAAATTAAATCATTATTTGGAATAATGATTCTACAATTTAAACAATTAGGGTCTAATAGGTCATACTTATATTTTAATATTCTAAAATTATGTTTAATTTGAGAAGCATTTAATGGTTCGGTGTACATTCTAAATGCACTAATATCCCCAATCAAACTACCTCCAAATATTTCTTCCAACCTAATTTGAGTTGTAAGTCCTGAATATTCAGTATGTGTTAAATCATTTGTTGTTAAACATTCAGGGTCTTGTTGATATGTAATACCACTTAACTCGGCAGGACATCCTGCGGAAAAAGTAAGATTATCATGTAATCCTTGAGTTCCCCCACCCACAGAGATGTTATATCCAACACCAATTTGTTTTTCTTTTTCAACATTAAGAAGTCTTGGGATAATTTCTTCAAAGTTTTCCGCAACCATAAACAATTTACCGTTAACATAAAATTTAAGATTACCTAATCTATATTTTTGTTCTTCGGTCCACATATCGTTAAATGTAACGACTTCGGTATATGGCGGGTTATAAGGTTGTTCGTGTGTCAAAGGTGGTTCAACTAATGTAGGACTTCTGTTTTCAATAGTTGCAAAATATTCTTGTTTAACTAATAATCCAAGACCACCCTTTTCATATAGGTCACATTTATCAAACCATTCTTTTCTTTGGAATACCGCATCAATTTGAACCCAATGTTCTACATTAGGATATGTGGTTCCACTACAATCACTAAAGATACCTCTGGTTGAACACCATTCGGTAACTGATGTTCCTGTATGATACGTTAATCCTGTAAGACAAGTTCCACTATGTTCACATCCTCCGGTAATTCTATAAGTCTTAACACATAACCTTGGGTTTCCTGTATCACCACTAAGTCTAAGAGATATACCATTTGAGACTCCATCATATAATGGGTCTTTTTCAGGGTATTTGGCGGTTGTTTGGCAATCACAAGGACATCCACAAGTACAATGTGTTATTGTTCCTCCTGATGGTTGATAGACTTGAAGACACTCTGATGAGGTATTGGCACTACTTGCACATCCACAAGTATGCATACAAGTTAATCCTGATGTTACTCTTGTATAACCTGTGTCTTGTTTTGGTGAACCGTCAGCATAATGATAGAATTTATTTTCAGCTCTTGCCCCCATATAAAAGAAAGTTCCTTTATTGTCAGGATAACGAGCGTTTAATCCAACATTAGTATCACCTGTCCATCTATATTTCAATACAAACTCTGCAGTCCATCCTAATGAAACTCTTTGAGGGAATACTTGATAATCATAACCAGATAATTTATAAAATCCTTGGAAGAACCCACCATTTAATCTTGCAAAATATCCAACAGGTGTTCCATTGGTGACATAAGACATGTCATATGAATATGAATTATCGTTCCATAATCTATTTTGAGTTGTTGTAAATCCTGTGATAGGATGCATTTTCATTCTCCTATCGTATTTGTATCTACTATATGTGTCGGCAGATGAAGTATAAAGCCCGGTTGTAATTTGAATTGTCTCACCTGACATATTCTTAACAAGACCATTATCTATACCGGTTAATCCAACGTCACATAAATTTGTAACTACAGGACAAAAGTTTGGGTCAAGGTGGTCGGGGTTCCAATAATTTTCAGATACTATAGTATTGGTATCAAAATTACATCCACCTGTTTGACAAATTGTGGTACCCGAACTATTAAAGTCAAACTTAAATGGCATTCTATTACCATCGTCCTCACCTATTAATAATGGGGAGAATATCACCTCTTGGTCATAGTCTTTCTCATCTGATGCAAGACATATGTCCGTGATTTCGTTGACGGGTTTAATACCCCATCTCCTAAAATTATATTGATTAATATTTTGATATGCCATAAACTAATGATAAATACCTTGTTTCAGAGTATTTATATGTTAAAAGAAAAGATGATTGCCACAGATAACGAATTTTACTCATCACCGTATTATTTTCTCCTAAGAGATAAAGGGAGCAAATATTCTCTATATTTCTCTGTAGAGGGTAATTTGACTGAAGCTCGTAAAAAAGACGAGGTAATTCACTTTGAAAAAAGTAAGGGTGAGAAGGTAAAAAAACATTTGAAAAAAATTGCACAGGAGAAAAAAATCAAAGATACCAAAACATTAAAAACTGATTTGGAAGAATTGGTAAATGATGATGGTGCAATGTCAAATTCCGCAATTCCTATTTTGGACCCAAAACTTCATCCAAGAAAAACAATGGACCAAACGGTAGCTGCCGCCAGAATTACAAATGACCCAATCTCTCGTGGATATAGAACTTACTATGGTGAAAGTGAAATGAAAGAAATTGATATGTCAGGAGCTTTTGGATATGAAGAAACTGAAAATATGGATGGACCAGAAACATATGAATATTTAATTAAAAATATGGGTATGGAACCTGATGATGCAAAGGAAAGAACAAAACAACAAGGTAAAGACCCTTCAGGTAAAAAAGATAAAAAATCACCTTACTATAAAGATAAGAATTTTATTACAAGAGCGACATTATCTGAAATACAAAAACAAAAAGCCATCAAAATGGTTGAGTATTTATTAACTAAAAAAAGTTCGTCTGATGATGCCGATGTTAATAAAAAAGAACTTGATGCTTCTAAAATATTAAAAAGAAATATAAATAGTCTGAAAAAACAAGCAGAAAAAGAAGGTTTATCTATTTCTGAATTAATTAAATTGTTAAAGAGTGAATAAAGATTTATACGGTTCGGCAAAAGGGGAAATTGAATTTCCTAAAGACAAACAAGAACATATGAAAAAATGTTTTCGTATGGTTAAAAATGCTGATGAAAATACCGAAGGATTTAATAGAAACCAAGAATTACAAACACAAAATTTCATTGAGTACCGACAATTAAAAAGAATAAAAAACTTTTTTGATAATTTTAAAGGTAATCACCATGAATCATCATTTATATTGAATGGTGGAGTTGTAATGAAGAATTGGGTTGAGAATGAATTAAGAAAAATGAGGGATTACAATAAGATGACCAAAACTAATAAAATGAATGCAGGAATGCAAAACCAATTTATTAAACCTCACGAAAAGAAAAATTTTACAAATGTAAGACCTTCTCAAGAACATACAAGAACTGTTGACAGATATAATTCGGCAGTCACTGAAAGTCTTAAAAGAATAAACGAAATAATTTCAAAACTATAATCATGGCAAACGAACTAATTGTTGATTTAAGTCAAAATGAACCAAACGCTCTTACCGCGATAGCTGATGCCGAAAGAGCAAAATTAATACCTAAAAATGATTACAACGAAGCAGGTAATCCATATTCTTCAGTGAACAAAGACGCGGTTGCGGACGGAGATTCAATGGGAAGAGGAACAGGCTCATTTTTAGATGTTTACAATGTAAACGCAGGTACTATTAATGATGTGATAGAAAGAAAAAGCGAAATCAAAATTAATAAATTTAACTCATCAAAAACATATCCTAATTTCTAATGAAATTAAAAGATACTCTTAAAGGTTTAATATGCGAAATTGCCTCTATTGATAGTGTTGTTGACGCTATTAAACAGAGACAAAAAGTTATTGTTTATTACGATGGTGATGAACCAGGAGGTAGGGGTATTAGAGAAATTGAGCCTGTTTGTTTAGGGGTAAGTAAAGCAGGTAATAAAGTTTTAAGAGCGTGGGATGATGAAGGTGCTTCCCATACCGCATATAAAGGTGAACAGCCCTTACCGGGGTGGAGACTTTTTAGATTAGATAAGATATTATCAATTAAACCAACAGGTGAAGTTTACAATACTCCAAGACCTAATTATAATTTTAACGGTGATAAGAGTATGGTCAGTGTAATTATCAATGCAAAATTTGATAATCAACCAACAGTCCCACAACCATTACCAACTAATCCAACACCTGCAACGCCAACAACAACACCGACACCAGAAGAAAACATTACATAATATGAACGAAAATGATTTAATGAGTAGATTAGTAGCGTCTAAAGCTATTATGGACAAAACAGACAATATTAAGGGTAGTCCTACCAATTCACAACCACAAAATATGGTTCAAGAATTTAGTATGCCACAAGCAAAATATAATATACCTCAAGAATTTCTACAAGAACAACCATCTATGGGACAAGGTCAACAACCTTATTTGTCAGAACTTCCAAGAGTGAATACAAAACCAGTAGGTAATACAAGTGTTGATGCCATTAAAAATTCAAAACTACCTGACGAAATTAAAAGATTAATGATGGAACATCCTATTAATCAACCACAACAACAAGAAGCAACATTATCTAATGATTTAATTGAAAGGGCTACAAGGTTAATGAAAACGGGAAATGAAGGTAACTATGTTTCCGAATCTACAAAAACCACGCAACAACCTGTATCTCAAACTCAAAAAAGTACAGGAGAGGGAATTAACTACAGATTAATTCAAAAAATGATTAATGAGGCAATTACCAAAGCGTTAAAAGATAATGGGTTGGTTACAGAAAGTGCTGAAAAATCTAATGAAATCTTTAGTTTTAAAGTTGGTAAACATGTGTTTGAAGGTAAAGTAACCAAAATTAAAAAATTATCTTAACGCCTTTTCTTATTTGACTTAAATTCTTATACTTTTGAGTATAAAATAAATTTATGTCAAAAATTAAAGTATTAGTTGTACCATCCGATAGAACAGGAGTTGGTAAGTTTAGGTCAGTAGACCCTCACATTTTTTTACAAAATCAATATCCTGATGATTTTTATATTGATATTGTATACGACCCACCATTTGATGATATCAATTATTGGACTCAATACCAAATAGTATCATTCCATAGAAGTATTGGGCCTGATTTTGAAAAAGCTAAACAACTTATTGAAAAATTAAACTCTTTAGGGGTAATCACTATTTGTGATATTGATGATTATTGGATGCCAGGAAAAGAACATCCAATCCACGATATTATTAAAGTCCACAAAATCAACGAAAAAATTGTTGAGAATTTAAAAGTTGCAAAGTATGTAACAACTACAACCACAATATTTGCCGATGAAATCAAAAAATTAAACAAGAATGTTGTTGTATTCCCTAACGCAATTAACCCTAACGAATCTCAATTTAAAGAACCAACATTAGAGTCTAATAAACTTAGAATTGGTTGGTTAGGTGGTTCTTCTCACTTACACGATATACAATTGTTAGACCAAGGGTTTAGTAAAATAAAATCTCTTAAAGATAAAGTTCAATATGTTCTTTGTGGTTTTGACACAAGAGGAACTGTTACTGAAATTAACGCTCAAACAGGAGAACAAACAAAACGAAATATTCTTCCACATGAAACCGTTTGGGCTCAATATGAAAAAATATTTACACAAGATTATTCTATTGTATCGGATGAATATAAAAAACATTTGGTAAACTACAATCAAGATATCTATACAGGTGATTTAGATGAATCATATGTTAGAGTTTGGACAAAACCTGTAACATCATATGCTAAAAATTATTCTAAGTTTGATGTTTCTTTATCACCAATTAAAAACACTATGTTTAATAGAATGAAATCTCAATTAAAAGTAATTGAAGCGGGATTTTATAAAAAAGCTTTAATAGCGTCTGATTTAGGACCATACACTATTGACTTAAAACACTGTTTAAAAAATGGAGAGTTTGTTGATGGAAATGCTATGTTAGTTGATGAAAATAGAAATCATTCTGATTGGGCAAAATTTATTGAAAAGTTAGTAAAAAACCCTAACTTAGCAAAAGATATGGGTGAAAGATTATATGAGACGGTAAAAGACAAATATGACCTTAACATCGTAACAAAAACAAGAGCGGAATTCTATAAATCAATTGTATAATGATAAACATACCTTTAACTAAAATTTTATTCTTGGATATTGAAACTGTCGGTGTCCAACCTGATTGGGAGTCACTTGAATCTAATAGACCTGAATTGGCATTCCAATTTAGAAATTACCACGATTGGTTTCAAAAAAGATTCCCTGAAGACGCTGACAAACCTGTGGGTGAAATGTTTGTAAACAGAGCTGCATTAGTTCCTGAGTTTGCAAGAATTGCTTGTGTTAGTGTTGCCTTTGTTACTGAAAAAGGTGAAACTAAGATGCAATCATTCAGTGACCCTGATGAAAAAAAACTATTAGAAGATGTTCAAAAACTCTTACATAGAGTTGGTGAATTAGGTTTCTTTTTATGTGGTCATAATGTTAAAGGTTTTGACATACCAATGTTGGCAAAAAGAATGATTATGAATGGAGTTCTTCCTCCTAAAATATTACCAGGTCACGATACCAAGCCATGGGAAATCAAAGCTCTTGACACTAAAGAACTTTGGCAATATGGTGGTTATGGGTCTATTGCATCGTTAGAACTTATGTGTGTTTGTTTAGGGGTTGAATCTTCTAAAACAATGGAAATCACAGGTAATAAAGTTCATGACGCTTTTTGGGTTAAAAAAGATATTGAAGGTATTGTAAAATATTGTGAAAAAGATGTGTCGGTATTAATCGACGTAATTAATAAATTATTAAAATTAAAGTAATGACTGAAAATTTAGGTATAAGTCCAGAAGGGTGGGCTCAAATACAAGAACAATTTAAAAACATAATATCAGAATCAGGTGTTGAACCTGAGGAAACTTATCAAAAAGAGTTAGAAGAGATTTTTGGTATGTCTATAGAAGAAATGAATCGTGATACTGAAACTGCAATTAAAAGTAAAGTTTTAGGTGTTGAGTTAATTCACCCTGACGCCAAGTTTCCATTATACGCATATAAATCTGATTCAGGATTTGATTTACATTCAGTTGTTGATTGTATTATTCCACCATCAGGTAGGGCTCTTATTCCGACAGGTATTAAATTATCAATCCCTGACGATTGTGAAGTTCAAGTAAGACCTAAAAGTGGGTTGGCGATTAATCATGGTCTAACAGTATTAAACACCCCTGGTACTGTTGATTCAGGATACAATGGCGAAATTAAAGTTATTGTCTTGAACGCAGGTGGAGAAGCGATTAGTATTAATAAAGGTATGAAAATTGCTCAAGCCGTTTTATGTCCTGTATTCACAGGAAAATATGTTAGATTAAATCAATTAGATAAAATTGATGATACAGATAGAGGTGATAATGGTTTTGGAAGTACAGGAATAATATAATTTATGATTACAGTAGGATATTCAACAAGAGAATCTAATCCAAAGTTTATAGAATACTTGAAAAAAAGTTCAGGATTTAAAAAACTTGAGGTTATTGAAAAGGTTAATAATGGTGAGAAATCTCTTTCTCAAGTGTATAACGAAATATTATCTGAAGCAAAGACTGACATAGTTGTTCTTTGTCATGACGACATTTACTTTGATACCAGTTCTTGGTATCACAAATTACTTAAACATTTTGAAAAAAGTGATTTTGGAATTATAGGAATGGCAGGAACTACCGAAATGCCTTCTAGCGGTATGTGGTGGGAAAACAGAAAAAAAATGATTGGTATTGTTAATCACGAAAGTGATGGAAAAAAATGGGTATCAAAATATTCTGATGATTTAAATAATAAAATTAAAGAGACCGTAATTGTTGATGGTCTTTTTATCGCCATTAGTAAAAAAAGAATTAAACATAATTTTGTTGAGGATTTTAAAGGATTCCATTTTTACGATATCCCGTTTTGTTTTCAAAATCATATTGATGGTGTTAAAGTTGGTGTAATAACTAATATAAGAATGACTCATAAATCAATTGGTCAGACTAACCAACAATGGGAAGATAACAAATTATTATTTGCGGAAAAATATAAAGAAAATTTACCTTGTAAAATTCCATATAATTTAAATGATAAGGTTAGAGTTTTATTATCTTGTTTAAATTTTAAAACTTTAACAGGTTCTGAATTATATGTTTTTGAATTGGCA
>Ga0255138_1000314_pt1 | contig 12886 bp, 10 predicted proteins | sample Law_Colum_RepA_8_FD_188545 | JGI IMG/M metagenome (GOLD analysis project Ga0255138, IMG submission 188545) | Freshwater microbial communities from St. Lawrence River, New York, United States - Law_Colum_RepA_8d | ecosystem: Environmental > Aquatic > Freshwater > River | place: USA: New York... | reverse complement strand
ACGGCCTGGAATCGAGGCCTTCCAGACGACGCCTTCGGTCTCACTCCATCGGGTCGGCGGTTGGGCTTTTGAGGAAGCATACCCCTGCCCGCCTGGCCCACGCCATTCGGGCCACTCCGGAGTGGCTGCCCACGCGGCGACGGCTCCGAGCAGGGCTATGAGGCCTTTGACTTTAAAAAGAGGGTTCATCAATGGATGGCGGCCCAGGGTTTTTCAAAGACCTCCCCACGACCGCTACCGAGACGATAAGGCCGAATAAGGCCGATGGTCGCTCTGAATAAATACGTGACCTTAGAAAAATACAGCAGCCACCCTCGCCCAGGGACTCAAAGGCGCCGTGTAAGTCGGCCCCGGGTCTTACACGAGCGCGCTGAAGTTTCGACCACCCATCCGTCGGGTGTTACTCGCGCTGGCTTTCCACACAAGTCGGTGGTAGGAAATCCCCCGAAGTAACGCCTCCCTGAGGAGCGTTTCCCCGTTCATGGCCACCAAAGTCATCCGCAAAAAGGCGATCGGCGTCGATCCAGTCGATCCGGTCGAGCCTGCAGTCACTCCTCCGACCCACGATGCCGCTGATACTGCATTCCTCACCAAGCCCAAGCTGACCTCCAAGTCCAAGAAGCGGGATATTCCCGAGGGTTTGTGGAGCAAGTGCCCTAAATGTGAGGGTTTGATCTATGACAAGGACCTAGACAGCAATCTCAAGGTCTGTCCGAAGTGCAGCTACCACTTCAAGATCGGTTCTCGGGAGCGCATCCATTCCATGGTGGAAACCTGCTCCTTCGAAGAAATGGACGCTTCGATGGAAAGCGTGGACATTCTCAAGTTCACGGGAGCAGCCAGTTACGAGGCCAAGCTCGCCGCCTATCGAAAAAAGATGTCCATGCTTAAAGACGCCGTGGTCACCGGTGTCGGCATGCTCGGCACGCACCGGGTGGCTCTGGGGGTCATGGATTTTCAGTTCCTGGGCGGGTCCATGGGCTCGGTGGTGGGAGAAAAACTCACCCGTTTGATCGAGACAGCCACTGATCGAGGCATTCCCCTGATCATCGTATCCACCAGCGGTGGAGCTCGCATGTATGAGGGTATGTTCAGCTTGATGCAGATGGCTAAAACGTGCGGAGCACTCGCGTACCTGGCCAAACAGCGGTTGCCTTACATTAGTGTTCTGACGGATCCCACCACTGCCGGCGTCATGGCCAGTTATGCCAGTGTGGGAGACCTCATCGTGGCAGAACCGGGAGCGACCATTGGTTTCGCCGGCCGCCGTGTGGTCGAGGCCACCACCCAGTCAGAACTACCTCCGGACTTCCAGACGGCGGAGTTCCTCATGAAGCACGGGATGATCGATGCGATCGTTTCACGCCTCGAAATGAAGTCCCGCCTGAGCACCTACCTAGACTTCATGATGTCGGGCCGTCGGGCCGCCTGAGAGACTGGTCTCAACGATCCCGTCTTAGCGATCCCGCCGAAGCGATCAGGCACGGATCGACCAGATAAATGGGGGAGCCCGAGCGGAGTTCTAGACCCCGTTTGGCTCCCCACTTTGTTTAGGCGATTGTTTAGGCGAATGGTACCGGCCATTTAGCATCATCAGGCCAAAAACCTTCGGCGCCACCCCACTCAGCCAAAGGCTTCTTTTTTGGCCCTTGGCTGAGGAGTTGCGGGTTTCCCTTTAACTACGAAATGAGCGCCCACGACCCGCGGGCTTTCGATCCGCGGCGTCTCGTCCTGTAGGTTTCCGAACAACTGTCTTCCGTTCGGTAGGCTTACGACCTTCGACTGATTTACGCTCGGCGGGCTTACGGCCGTCGGCTGACGGACGACGCTCTGCGGATGGGCGGCCCTCGGCGGACGTACGACCGGTAGGCTTACGGCCGTCGGCTGACTTACGACGCTCGGCGGACGGGCGGCCCTCGGCGGACGAACGTCCGGTAGGCTTACGGCCGTCGGCTAACTTACGACGCTCGGCGGAAGGTCGTCCCTCGGCTGGCTTACGACCGGTAGGCTTAAGACCCTCGCTCTTCCAGCCCTCACTCTTGAGCGGGCGAACACCGGGTGCCTTGTCGAAACGGCTTGATGGGCTCGAAGCCCTTGTGTTCAAGGCTGTTGCCTCCGGTCTTCCAGGTTTTGCTGTCTTGAAACTCGAAGACGCTGGTTTGGTTCCTGGACGACTAGACGACCTTGGCCCCCCCCTGCCAGGGGCTGGGTTCTCCGACCGGGCCGCCTTTCGGGCCACCGCGCGTTCTGCGAGCGGCGACAACTGCCGCTCACCGCCCTCACGTTTGTGAGCAAAGGGCTGTTTGCGGAATCTCCGGACCGACTCGATGGTTTTGGGACGCGGCTTGGGCACTAACAAGATGGGACAACCCTCGTAACCAAAGGCCTTCCTCATTTCGCCCGTGAGGTACTTCATGTACTGAGAACTGAACAATTCGTTCCGGTTCACGAAGAGCAGGAACGTCGGAGGTGCCTGCCGCACTTGAGTCGCGTAGTAGAACTTCAGCCGATGCCCCATGTCGCTGACCGGTTGTCGGCGTTCAATGGAGTCATTGAGAGTCCGGTTCAGAATGGCCGTGGGGACCTTCTGCTTCAACTGGCTGGAGACGTAGCGTACTGCCTCTAACAGACGGTCCAGTTGGAACCCATCCTTGGCGGAAGTGAAGATAACCGGAGCGTAATCGAGGAAAAATAGTCGATCCTGAACCCACTGACCGAACTCTGCTAGGGTGGTCAAGCGCTTCTGCCGATCGTCGCGGTCCCGATTCTTACCTTCTCGAACCTCGATCTCTTGCTCGCGAGCTTTCCGCACGTCCTCGGACACAAGATCCCACTTGTTCACCACCACGATGCAGGCGCGTCGCTGTTCGACGATCACGTCGGCAATCTTTTTGTCCTGCTCGGTAATCCCGCTCATCGCGTCAATCACCAGGACGGCGATATCGCAGCGAGCGATGGCGCCCTTGGTTCGTTCAACAGAAAAATATTCGATGCTGTTGTCGATGCGTCGTGCCTTTCGAACACCGGCGGTGTCCACCAGTACGTACTGTTCACGACCAGCCTCGGTCACCACCTCGAAAGGAACGTCGACCGCATCGCGGGTAGTCCCAGGGATTTCGCTAACGATGACCCGATCCGATCCGGTCACCCGGTTGATAATCGAAGACTTGCCGACATTCGGGCGGCCAACGATGGCCAAGCGCTTCGGACCGTCTCGCCGGCGACGCGGCAAAGCTTCACCCTCTTCTCCTTCTTCAAGCGCCACGGGAGCCCCATCCGCATCGACCTCATCGGTTTCAGCCGGTTTTGATTCGGCGCTCCACTGGGGCAGACCAGCGACGGCCGCATCCATCAGATCCTCAATACCATTCCCATGAATGGCGGTGACCGGATAGATTCGCTCGAAACCCAGCGCTGCGAACTCTGTTGCACCGGCGGTTGCCTGATAGTTATCGGCCTTGTTCACCACCACCAAAACTGGCTTCTGAATCGTACGCAGCTTCTTGGCCACCTCTTGGTCCAACGGGACGATGCCCTCCTGAACGTTGACGACCAACAGAATCACGTCCGCCGCCTCGATGGCCAAATCAACCTGCAGCAATGCGGCAGCGGTGATCACATCGGCGGCTTTTTCCCGGCGCAACAACCCGATACCGCCCGTGTCCACCAGCGTGTAGGGGCGACCGTGCCATTCGGCCTCGGCCATTACACGGTCCCGAGTGACACCGGGTTGATCATGAACAATAGCGATGCGGCGACCTACGATTCGATTGAAGAGCGCGGACTTGCCGACGTTGGGACGGCCCACGATGGCGATAAGACCTGACATGCCCGAAATCATGGCCGACACAGCTAATGGGAAAAAGCTCTTTGTGGGATCTCTGTATTGCAACCCATTAGGCAGCCAAAGGTCAGAAGGACAAAAAGTGCCTTCCCATTTCAGTTTACCCCCGTAGCCTTTTCAAATGTTTGCGGGACTCCCCCCGCCCACTGATATCGATTTTCAACCGAATTTATGGCCGCTGATACGTCCGTCGTCGCTCAAGTTGAGCTGCCTTCACTCCGCCCTCAGATCCTGAAATCCCGTTTGGCACCAACTCCGGGACTCCCCCGCTACACTGCTCAGGTCCAGGATCGGTCCGGAAAAACCGTCACCCTGGCCGATCCTCGAGCAACTCGGGCCTTGGTCGCGCTCATGGATGTTCATGCAGTTGTTGGCGGTGCCGCCTGCCACTGGGGTGGACCGGCGGCCTTCGCCGAGGTCAGCTCCGCTGTCCATGGTGTGCTCTTCGCGGCCTCGGATCGCCCCTGGCACGAATCCTACAACTTCGTCAACGACGCCGGGCATGCGGAGAACGGCATTTATGCCATCCGCGCAAATTATGGTTTTGACGGAATGACTCCAGAGACCCTGAAGGGTTTCCGAAGCATCCAATCCAAGCTGACCGGCCACGGCGAATCGCATCTCAACCCCGAGGGAGTTCTTTTGTCCAACGGACCACTGGGTTCCTCGATTGGCCAAGCCCAAGGCTTGGCCATCGGAGACAAACTGGCCGGCAACAAGCGAGTCACTGTGCTTCTAATGTCAGACGGAGCCTCCATGGAGGGTGAAGCCAAAGAGGCCTTTGCGGCCATCCCGGGTCTGGCTGGCAAGGGGCGAGTCAACCCCTTCGTCATGATTATTTCCGACAACGACACCAAACTGTCGGGACGCATCACGGCGGATTCGTTTTCCATGCAACCCTCCTTTGAGGCCATGGCTCCGCTGGGTTGGGATGTTCGAAAAATCGAGAAGGGGCATGACCTCCAGCTGGTCTACACCGCCATTGAGCAGGCGATCGCGGATGCGACCGCACACCCTGAAAAACCCGTGTGCATCTGGCTCAAGACCATCAAAGGATACGGCATCAAAGCCACCGAGCAGAATGCCGCCGGCGGACACGGATTTCCTCTGGTCAGTGGCGAGAAAATCCTCGAGTGGCTCACCGAGATTTATCAAGGCGACACAGCCCCGGCCGACCTTTTGGCCTGGGGGCAGGTGCTCCGCAGCGACTGGGAAAAGAAGGAATCTGAGAAGATAGCCAAAGCTGCAGCTGCCGCGGCAGCCCCCGCTCCGGCCACAGCCGCCCCGTCCGTTAAGAAAGACAAAGTTCAGGCGGGTTTGGCGGCCGGAGCCATTCTGGCGGCTCAGGCAGGCTACCCCGTCTATTCGGTGAGTTCCGACGTCCAAGGATCCACTGGTATCAGCACCTTCCAGAAGGCCACCGGACGTTTCATTGAGGTCGGCATCGCCGAGTCCAACATGATCAGCGTTGCGGCGGGCCTTTCAAAGGTCGGCTTCATTCCCATTGTCGACACGTTTGGGCAGTTTGGTGTCACCAAAGGAAACCTTCCTTTGACCATGGCGGCCCTATCCCAGGCCCCGGTCATCGCCATGTTTTCCCACATTGGCTTTCAAGATGCGGCCGACGGTGCGAGCCATCAGGCAACCACCTATTTGGCAGCCGTCAGCTCAATCCCGCACACCACAGTGGTTGCTCCCAGCTGCGCCAAGGAAGCCGAAGCGTTCATGGATGCGGCCATCCGCCGCATCGGAGACGAACGCGCAGCCGGCCGTGATGGAGAAAGCGTGATATTCTTTGTCGGCCGCGAAAACTACCCAGTCGAATGGGTCCCTGGAGCCACCTATACCTGGGGCAAGGCGCAAGTTATCGAAGAAGGGGCAGACGTCGTGCTTGTCGGCAGTGGCGTACTGTTCAGCAAGTGCCTGGAGGCCGCCAAACTGCTCCGTGCCCAGGGCAAAACGGCCACGGTCATCAACAACCCCTTCATCAACCAAGTGGACATCGAGACCATCGGAGCGGCTGTCCGCCGGTGCGGTGGTCGCTTGGTCACCATTGAAGACCATCAGATTGTCGGCGGTATGGGTGCGCAAGTGAGCCACGCCCTGAGCCGCACGGGCATTAGCCATCGAGTCACGAGTCTGGGCATCCACGGTGAATTTGGCCAAAGCGCCTACTTGGCAGAAGAGCTCTACATCAAGCACGGCATGACAGGTCCCAAGATGGCCGAAGCTGCTTTGGCGTTGATTGCAGCCTGACGCCACCGATCAGTTGGTTTGGAGCTAGGCAGATCTCCGGGTTAGGACTGCTCAGGGCTCCTCAGGATGTCAGCCCATTAGAGAGTGCGCCCTGCCGGGCGTACCAAGCACACGGGGAGTGGAAATTCCACTCCCCGTTTTAGCATCCCAGTCTGGAAAAATTGCTAAAAACGCCGATTCCGGCTGGGTAACAGCTGGTTCGAGTAAGTTCTGGCCCACGGCTGTCGGTACCGTTTCGAAAACCACAGAAAGGGCCGATTTGAAAACGGTGCGATCACCGCCTTGCGAGGGAGGCTTCTTCGCCAATGAAGATCGGACCATCTTCATTGGGTTGAGGCTATGAACGCATTCAAGGCCTGCCTGTAGAACGGTGATTATTTTTCACGCGGAGAAGGATAATTTTCGCTCAACACCTGCCCCACAGATGAAAGACGCAGCACAACCTACTGATCACGAATGCAAAACTCACCCATCAGGAGCACTGCATGTGTCCGCGGTTTTTAAACTGGCAGGTTTCACCGGTTTTCACGCCGTCGCTGACATCTGTCTGGATGGGGCAATGCTTTACCACGTGCACGGGACAAATCCCTTTGCCTGTGGTACATTGCGGAGCACTGCAGGCGTCCACGGTTTTCAAACTGGCAGGTTCCCCTAGTTTTCACGCCGTCGCCGACATCTGTCTGGATGGGGCAGCACTTTATCAAGTGCGCGCGACAAAACCCTCTGCCTGTGGGACACTTCGGTAAGCCCGTCTTCCTTTAAACGGAGAGTTTTATCCGACGACATCGACGCGGAGGTCACGCAGAGACATAAGGCCTGGCAGAGGCACTGCACGAATCGGGCGAGCCCCACTGCGACGACGAGGGCCAAACCGTTGTCGATACCGCTCGAACACCTCGTCTACGAACCCCTTCGATCCCAGAACCACCCCATCAGTCAGGTGGCGTATCCTCAACCGCAGCACCTCCCCAGCGCTCAATTGCCCTCCCTCCTTCAGCGCCGCCAAGATCGTCTCCCGGTCCAGTGCCCTCTTCTTACTGTGCCCAGACTCCACAGATCTTAGCAGCAAACTCGTCCGGTATTCGGCCGAAGCCTCCGACCACGTCTTCCCCCTCAAAAAACTCATCAACCCTCGGCGCACCCTCCCATTGCCCCCTCCCACCGCCGCCGCATAGCCGCAATGCCGGTACTCCTTCGGATCTTCCACTAAACCCGCCCTCACCGGATTCAAATCAATGTAGGCCGCAATCGTCTGCACCGCCTTCGAGCAATCCTCCACCAGCACACTCTTGAAGCGCTCCGCCCACAGCGTCCCGAAGCGCTCAGAATGCCGGTTAAACCACCGACTAAAGCGCTGCTTGAACTCCTTCATAAACACCGACACCTCCCCCATCCGTCCCAACAACGTCTCCCGCACGTGCCGATCAATCCTCCCTCTCTGCTCAATTCCCTCCCGCGCCAATGAGCTCAACAGCCCCTTTTTTCCGTAAAACCCCTCTGCCCGGTCCAGCAACTCCCTATCAGACACCTCACGGACTTCCGGCACCCGGATTAGCAAATGAAAGTGATTGGCCATCATGCAGTAGGTAATCACCTCCAGCCCGCAGAACGCCGAAAGCGACATCAGAATCTCAGACATCTTCTCCCGACACGCCTCATTCAAAAGCTTCTCCCCACCCACCGTCCGCGAAATGCAGTGGTATACAGCACTCCTCCCCTCCTGCCCCTTAATCCGCGCCAACCTCATCCCCCAAAACTATCCACATCCTCTTCCACGTCAATAACTTTGAACCTGTCACTTTGTATTTTATTTAGATCGTGACACTCTCTGGCAGGGTGGCGGAAAGTGAATTTAAGTTTATGGCCGATGCGAAAGAAAATCCGCTGATGGAAAAGATCGTCAGCTTGTGCAAACGACGGGGGTTCATTTTCCAGTCGTCGGAAATCTATGGGGGTATCAATGGTTTCTGGGACTTCGGGCCGCTCGGAGCGGAGTTGAAGCGGAATGTTAAGGAGCTCTGGTGGACGTCTATGACTCGCCTCCGGGACGATGTGGTGGGGCTTGAGGCATCCATAATCATGTCTCCTCAAATCTGGAAGGCCTCCGGGCACGTGGATACTTTCAGTGATCCCATGTGCGATTGTCTGCTGACGAAAAAACGCTTCCGGGCGGATCAAATCGAGCCGCAGTCCGGTCAGGTTTTTTACTTCTCAGGAGCCAAGGATTCCTCTTCTGGAAAGGAGAGCATCGAGCCGTTTTCAGTGCTCCTCCTTGCTGGGAAACCTCCGGAAAGCGCGAGAAATGTGGCTTCTCAATTCTACGCTTCGCGGGGGATCCATCAGGCGGCGCTGATGGGGGAGCGAGCGGAAAAGGTGGAAAATTCGACGCGCTTCAATCCGGAGAATGGGGCGCAGCTGACGGATCCCCGGCCGTTCAACTTGATGCTTCAGACCTACGTGGGGCCCATCCAGTCGGAGGAAAATATCGCGTACCTTCGCCCTGAAACAGCTCAGGCCATTTTTGCTCAGTTCAAAAATGTTCACGACACCTCACGGCAGAAGGTTCCGTTTGGCATCGGCCAGATAGGCAAGGCGTTCCGAAATGAGGTGACTCCTCGTAACTTCATTTTCCGTTCACGGGAGTTTGAACAAATGGAGCTGGAGTTCTTTATCAAGCCCGATGAGGTGACCGAGGCGATCCATGGATGTGTGGCGACGGTGGGGGAAACAGGCCATCCCGGTGAACCTCAGCCGAATTGGGGCTGGCAGGCTTGGCACCGGTACTGGGTCGAGGAACGGGTCCGCTTCTATGAGGGAATCGGACTGTCACGGGAAACTCTAGGCTTCCACCACCAGACTCCAGATGAGTTGGCTCACTATGCTCGCGCTTGCACGGACATCCTGTACAAGTTCCCGTTCAGCAAGCGCGATGAGTCAGGCGAGGTGAAGGGTGATGAGTTGGAGGGGATCGCTGCCCGAAGCGATTTCGATTTGAGCCAACATGAACGGCACTCCGGAAAGTTGATGGGGATATTCGATGAGGAACTGCGCACGGCTTGGGGGAAGCTAACTCCAGAAAAACAAACCGATATTTCGGCTCGGTATTTCTCTGCCCGCTTCAAGTACATGACGAAGTCGGGCGTGTCTCAAGAACGCGCTGAACTGGAGGCGAAGGAGGACGCGGAGGGACTGGCCAAGGGACAGTACATCCCCCACGTCATCGAGCCTTCGGCAGGCGTCGACCGACTCATTCTGGCTCTGATCTCCAACGCCTTCCAGGAGACCTCTTCAACCGACGAGAAGGGTAAGATCGAGACTCGCACGGTCATGAAATTCCACCCCCGGGTGGCTCCAGTGAAGGTGGGTGTCTTCCCTCTCTTGAAGAACAAGCCGGAACTCGTAGCCAAGGCCCGAGAGGTCTTTCAGTTGCTACGGGGACAGATGATGGCTTTCTACGACGACAGTGGCGCGATCGGTCGACGCTACGCCCGCCAAGACGAGGCTGGAACGCCCTATTGCATCACAATCGATTTCGATACGCTGGGAGAAAAGCCCGAATTGCTCAACACGGTCACCCTGCGTCATCGCGATGACGGTAAGCAGGAACGTATCCCGATCGCTGATCTTCAGGGTTGGCTGTTGGCCCGGGTGAAATAACTCGCCTCTTTAACCAAGAAACTTCCGCCGCCGCTTGTCTTCCGATGAGCGGCGGCGATTCTCCAATGCCATGAAACTTCGGACTTCCAGTTGGGCTCTGGCTTCAGTCTTGGCACTGACTGTTTGCGGATGTTCTTCGTTTGAATCTCGCTGGAGTACCGCTCCATCCATGTCAACCGACGGGGTGTCCGGTCGCTGGGTCGGTACCTGGCAGAACACCAACAACGCCCACGGTGGACCGCTGCAGGCCATTCTGATCTCCCGAGGAACCAATACGTTTGCAGCCTATTTTCACGCGGGATGGGGCAAGCATTCCGGAACTTTCAAAACCCCTATTCATGGGGACCACGAGGGGGACTCCTTTCGATTCCAAGGTTCTAAGCGGGTCTTAGGGTTAAAAATCAATACGGCCGGAACCATCCGATCTGATGAGTTCAACGCGACCTACGAAAGCCGTTTTGACAGTGGTACTTTCACATTGAAGCGACCCTCACCGTGATGTCAGCGACGGCGTGAAAACTGGGGTAAGCTGGTTCCTAGCTACTTTCAGTGGGCAGCACGCGCTTCCAAGATGGGGAAGCGGCTTGGAGGTTTCTTGCCCCCACCGAGATTGATCCCAGAGATCGACGGCAATTGCTCCGGTGGTCGTGAGAAGGGTCAAGGTTGCGTCAAGGAGTTGAGAAACCGCATAAAATCCAAGTTTTCCGGGGGGTACGTATCGAAAGTGCGGAGACTTCTCATCGCAGGCGAGCTTGTCGTTCCCACATTCCAAACTTCTGGTCATCCAGGCCTTCAAGGCAATGGGAACTCCCGGTTGCTGGGAGCCACTGGCCGTCGGGGACAACGGATCCTGAAGGTCAACTCACTGAAAACAGCGCCTCCCCTAACATCCCGCTACAACCGTGGATTTCAAACCGGCCACTTTCCATTGCTTCCGGAACGTCGCTGACACATTGAGGCTCCCCAACGTCTCTAACACACCACCTTCGGGCTCTTTTCGAGGTGAAATAAAAATGGCGGTGGTACCTGTAGTGGCCCGTTTAGGAGACACAACCAGCACCACCGCCTGAAAGAAACCCCACCATGGCCGTTAGAGACGGGCCCCTTCTACCGAAGGAACCAGGTGGGAGCAGCGGGTGCTTCGCCGCCTTCCTGTTAGGGAGGCATGGCTTTGTAGCACTTAAAACCGCTTTGATGCTCCCGTATAAGGGATTAGGTCGAGGGACACTGTCTCGATACACGCACCGGGCAGGGAAAACCGAAAAGATCAAAAATCCGCCCCTTAAATCGTCCGAAATCCAGGGTCATGCAAGTGGTTTTCTAAGCTTTTTTACCGCCAAGACTGAGGGACCTTCGCTGGGACTATTTGGGACTCTTGACCGGGAATGCGTGGAGTTAAGCAGTTAGCACACGGTCCACACCGGGAGCGCTCAATGGCGTCCGCGTCGTGCCCCCTCCAACGCGCAGTAAAAAGCATTCAGATCCTCCAGGCCCACCAATTCGCTGAAGCTTCTGTAGGTCTCAGCAACGTTCCGGAATTCACGGGAAGTGGCCGGTTTGAATTTCGCGGTTTTGCCGGATCGTCGGATCCGTTTTCTTTTCGGATGAGCGCCAGCGTTTCTTTCTTCTTCCTGATGAGGCCGAGTGTGTCCAGGGCTCACCAGAGTTGATCAGAATTCGTTGGGGCAACCGAGAAGCTCAAGCCGGATGGGTGATTCGTTGAGTTTCTAGGCTCAGTGGTTTTCACACTGTCACGGAAATCTAGGCGAGGATCGGCTGGATCACCTTTCCATGAACGTCGGTGAGCCGGTAGTCACGCCCCTGGAAGCGGAAGGTCAACCGCTCGTGGTGAATGCCTAACTGATGGAGCGCTGTAGCTTGAAGATCGTGAACGTGCACCGGATCTTCGACGATGTTGTAGCCGAACTCGTCAGTGCGCCCGTGGCTCACTCCTCCTCGAATGCCACCGCCCGCCATCCAGACCGAGAAACACCTCGGGTGGTGGTCGCGCCCGTAGTCCGTCGCCGTGAGCTTTCCTTGCGAATAATTGGTGCGCCCAAACTCGCCGCCCCAAATGACCAGGGTGTCGTCCAGCATGCCCCGCTGCTTGAGATCGGTGATCAACGCGTAGGACGCGCGATCCACATCGGCGCACTGGCGACGAATGCCCCCCGGCAGGCCGCCATGCTGATCCCACCCCGGATGGTAGAGCTGAATGAACCGCACGTCCCGCTCGGCCAAACGCCGCGCCAACAGGCAGTTCGCCGCGAAGGTGCCGGGGTTCTTCGCCTCCGGTCCGTACAATTCAAAAACGCTCTCCGGCTCGCCAGACAAGTTCATCACATCAGGCACGCTAGTCTGCATGCGGTAGGCCATCTCGTATTGGGCTACCCGGGCATTGATTTCGGGATCTCCCAAATCACGGAACTGCAAATGCTCCATCTCGGCCCAACGGTCCAGAAGACGTCGGCGGCTCTCTCCGGAAACCCCGTCCGGGTTCTGAAGATAAAGCACCGGGTCTTTGCCGGATCGAAATAACACCCCCTGATGCTGGCTCGGCAGGAATCCATTGCCCCAAAGTCGCGAATACAGGGGTTGGTCGATACGGTCCTTGGAAATGAGAACCACGAAGGCGGGAAGGTTCTGATTGGCAGAACCCAACCCGTAGCTCATCCACGAGCCAAAACTGGGCCGACCGGCAATCTGGGACCCGGTCTGGAAAAAGGTGATGGCCGGGTCGTGGTTGATGGCCTCGGTGTGCAGCGAACGGATGACGCACAGGTCATCGGCCACCTTGGAGGTCCACGGCAGCAACTCGCTAATCCACGTGCCCGACTGGCCGGCCCGAGCAAATTTAAAGACCGACCCCGCCATCGGCAGCGTCGCCTGCTGGGCCGACATCCCGGTCAGTCGCTGCCCCATCCGCACACTGGCCGGAAGATCCTCTCCGGTTCGTTTCACCAACTCAGGCTTGTAGTCGAAGGTCTCCAGTTGCGACGGACCGCCGCTCATGAAGAGGTAGATGACTCGCTTGGCTTTGGGCGCCAAGTGTCCGGCAGGCAAGATGCCGGAGAATGATCCAACAGCCCCGGCACGGGCATCGCCCGCCATCAGGCCACTGAGAGCCAC
>Ga0255138_1000310_pt1 | contig 12943 bp, 8 predicted proteins | sample Law_Colum_RepA_8_FD_188545 | JGI IMG/M metagenome (GOLD analysis project Ga0255138, IMG submission 188545) | Freshwater microbial communities from St. Lawrence River, New York, United States - Law_Colum_RepA_8d | ecosystem: Environmental > Aquatic > Freshwater > River | place: USA: New York... | reverse complement strand
TTATTAATATCGTCCAATTTTTTATGTTCACCAATGAAGTATTGTAGTGCTTCGGCAAGACGTTAAGACGATATTTATTTGGTAATTATTAATATCGTCCAAATTTCCATGTTCATTAATGACGTCTAGTGACGCTTCGGCGAGCTTGCGAGCCGAGAAGACGATATTTATTTGGTAATTATTAATATCGTCCAAATTTCCATGTTCATTAATGACGTCTAGTGACGCTTCGGCGAGCTTGCGAGCCGAGAAGACGATATTTATTTGGTAATTATTAATGTTGTCCAAATCTAATTTTCACTAATTATGTCTAATGACACTTCGGTGAGCTTGCGAGCCGAGAAGACGATATTTATTTGGTAATTATTAATATCGTCCAAATCTAATTTTCACTAATTATGTCTAGTGACGCTTCGGCGATCTTGCGAGCCGATAAGACGATATTTATTTGGTAATTATTAATGTTGTCCAAATCTAATTTTCACTAATTATGTCTAGTGACGCTTCGGCGATCTTGCGAGCCGAAAAGACGATATTTATTTGGTAATTATTAATATTGTCCAACGTTTCATGTTCATTAATAACGTCCAATGACGCTTCGGCGAGCTTGCGAACCGAAAAGACGATATTTATTTGGTAATTATTAATATTGTCCAAATCCAATTTTTACTAATAACGTCCAATAACGCTTCGGCGAGCTTGCGAACCGATAAGACGATATTTATTTGGTAATTATTAATATTGTCCAAATCCAATTTTCATTAATAACGTCCAATAACGCTTCGGCGAGCTTGCGAGCCGATAAGACAATATTTATTTGGTGATTATTAATATTGTCCAAATCCAATTTTCACTAATGACGTCTAGTAACGTTTCGGCGAGCTTGCGAACCGACAAGACAATATTCATCATTAATATCATTCTAAATAAAAAATTGAACAAATAAGTATCTGAAAATTTCAGTATCATAATATATGCACGCGACCATTGCCTGTTTCTTGAATCAATGTCAACAATGATGAATTTCATTAGTGTTGTTATGAGAGTACTTATGGCGTTTCCAATGGTAACCATCATTGGAATTGTCATTATTCCTTTCATTTCAGCAGTACTGAATGTATACATCAATCGTTTGTTTTTGGACAAGAATGATGATATTATCAAATGTCTTATTGTTAAAGTTTTGTACGATTATATTGTTGTTATTGTACAACAGGATATTACATGGCGTCAAATGAGAATTTTGTATGACAAAATGTTACTGAGAATAAACATGGCAAAAATCAAATGTGGTACACCTATTCCTGGTGCAAATTTGAAGCAATACAAAGATCTTATCAATGATGCATCCAAATTGAGGGAATTTTTGTCAGTTTTACCATTATTGTGGCAATCAATCACAAGTTTTGCAATCATGGTATATTCAATGGAATCTTCTTCTGAATATCCAGTTCGTATCATGTTCGCTGCGTTTTGTGTAATTGCATGTGGTGTTAGCACATATTTTACTGATCCGAGTCTATATAACAGAACAAAACCGTCAGTGTCAACTGTTACGAGTTTTAATGATTCAAATTACGTGAAACTGAAATTATCACTTAGTTGTGATTTGGATTTGGAATTTGAATTGAAAAAACGTGAGAAAATGGATAAACAACAAAATTTGCAGAAATACATAATATTATGTGTAAACTTAATATTAACGTACATTTCATTGGCATCGAAAAGTTTTGCACAGTTATATTCATTTTCAAGCATAAGCTGGATGATTGGATGTCTAGCTGACCACATCAAAGGATTAAAATATTACACATTCGTTGATGAGTTCTTGTCTTTTTGTGAAACATTGGAGAAACACAAATTGGAGTGTTTAGACATTGATATGGTGGATGCATTGAATTTAGACATTAACCGAGTTTCGTTTGTCAATGCGTCATTTGGATACTATTCAGACGATTTACAATGTAATCCAAAGAAAATACAAAAAATAACAAACTTGTCATATACATTTAATCGTGGAGAGTTTTACTACATTGAAGCGCCAAATGGAACGGGAAAATCAACAATAATGAAAATGTTTCAGAACAATCTTTTTTCAGGAAATGTATATTTTGGATCAGTGAATCGAAAACAATTGTCATTCTGTGACATTTGTTCAAATATATTCCATGTAGTCCAAGCAACAGAATATACACCACAATTCACAAAAGACGAAGTTAATAATCACAGGAACCGTGATACATGGCTTGAAGAAAGACTATGTCTGGAACAATTGTTTGACAAAGATACTGTTGAGATGTCTGGTGGTGAAAAGAAAAGAATGTTCATATATATGGTATTGACATCTAACTGTCCGATAATATTATTGGATGAAATATTGTCTGAATTGAGCACAGAAGAAACAGAACAAGTACCTGAAGGCGGTGGATGGTTAACGCGTGTAATTAACACATTGGTTAATTGGAATGGCAACAAAATCATTATATTGGTTGGTCATGGATTGTTAAGTTTAATTCCAGACAAACAGAATATAATTAAACTTCAAATTGACAACACACAAACAAACACATATTTGAAAGAGAGGAAATAATTATTTTTTTATTGTGGCGACTGAAACGCCATTTACTTCAATAAATCTACCATCTAATGATATTAAATCAACTAATTCATCATTAATATATTCTTTAATATCAGTATGTTGATATGCATATATTATTTTATTGTCAACATTAATTAAATGATCTTTAGTTAATAATAATCCATTTATATCAATCCATTCGTTATTATAAATATTTTTTTTCACAACAACAACATCATTTGGTAATGTATATTTAATTATATTATTATATGCAAAACATGGTATCACCGGACTTATATTTGTTGTGAAATGAATCATTAAATTACTTCCTTGTCTTACGGTGGACATTACGCCTGGTAATGGAGGATTTAATGGATTTGATAATGGATCAGTTGTTATATTTGTGAATATATTTGTATCACCGGAAACTGCATTAATAAATAGCCAATCACGATTACTTGCCCAAAAAGGATTACTGAAATTAACACTTGGATTAACATATTTTATATTTAGTGTTGCTCCATTGTTAATAATTAAACTATTGGTAACATTAATTGCATCATAATTAGTTCCACGATTTAAAATTGAATTTGCATTTATTTCCCATGTAGTTATTGATGATGAATTTAGTGTTAAATTTGTATACGTTGAAGTTCCAATACTATTTCCTGGAGATAAGTTACCATTGACAATTGTTGTTCCACAAGATCCAATACCTTGAAGTGTACCAGAACTATTTACGGTTATTGTTGATGTTAATAAAGATCCATTAACTGATAATGATCCATTATTAATTATTGTTGCTCCTAAATATATATTCGTTCCATTTAATATCAACAATCCAGTTCCTAATTTTGTTAATGAAAATGCTCCTGAAATTGCACCGTTAACATTTAATATACCAGATATAGTCATGCTTGTATTAGTCGTTAAAATTACATTATTAAATGTAATTGATCCAGATGCAATATTAGCTGTAAATGAAGCAGTTGGTATAATATCTGATGATAATAATAAAGGTGTATTGCTAGTGTTCGTTATTGTGTTAACGTTTAATTTATACAATGATATATTTGATGATGATATTGTAATTGCCACATTGTTGGTAGCTACATTAAATTGATCAATTGTTATTGATGTTCCATTTAATAATATTGTTTGATTAACTAAACTTCCGGAAGTTACTGAAAATGTGGCGATGTCAGTTAAATATTTTGGATATTCAGTTGTTGCAATACCATTCAATAACCAATTTGCCGAATCATTCCAATTAAAAGTTCCGGCTGTATTTTGATTCCATGTATATTCAGGGTTGCCAAATTTAGCCAATGTAACATTTCTATCTGTTGTGCTGCTTGTGTTATTAAATCTGGATATATTCACATTGGGCACTGTTTGCAGTGTATTGTTTATATAAAAACCAATTTGTCCCGGATTGTAAGAATTTGCTGCGTATAAATTATTATTCGAAATATTTAAAGAAAATGGTAATGTAACAACAAATGATCCACCTGAAACCAATGGTTTAATACATGGAATTTTAAGAAGATTTCCACTCACATCATATTTTGGATAAACAATATTATTTGGACCAATTGGTGCTGTTATTGTGCTTGTTGATGAATTTGATCCATTATTATAAAAATTAAAATTTCCAATACATGAATTTGGAAGATAAAAATAATTATTTCCTATAATTAATTGTTGTGTATTAGCATACATATTACCAGATGATTGTGAATTATAATGATTTATCCAATTCCAAACACCATTAATATTGATTGATCCAAATGAACATGCAGCCTGTGTTGATATATTACCAGTCAATGATAATCCGCTTTGTGTGTCATTACTATTTAAAAAACTCACATTTTCACTTGTATAATAGTTACTTGTCAGTATATTGTTATTAAATATTTTTATGTCTCGTGACTGAACAATAGAATTATTGCCTGTTATAGTAGATCTCCATGCAAAAATTCCTGATGTTGATATTTTACATATTATGTGTTTACTGAATCCAGATCCTGGTATTTGTATTAATAATGACACATTGTTTCCAAAATTGACAAATGTTATATTTCCATTCAATGATGTTGATAAATACAAATCAGTTCCAATATGTGTTATATACATACCATCAATTGGTACAACTGATTGATTATCGGTTCGCAAAAAAGCAACACCCAGCCAATTTCCTGTCAAATCAAGTTTTGCAACAAATTCAATCCAATCATTTGCTACAAGTGTTGCTGTAATTGTTGCTGTTGTAACAACACCTTGACAAAAATTTGTATTACCATTAGAAAGTCCTGATACATATAAATTAGTACCATCAGTATATATGTTGGGGAATGTTACATTAAATCCCGCCAACCCAGTTCTTCTGACTGATCCACACCATGTCCAGTTATATGGTGATGAATTGGTTATTTTTGCAACTACACATATTGCTCCCAAAGTAGTTAATGGAATTGTAAAATTAGTTGTTCCCGATGTATTTACTAAAACTACATTACCACTATCTGCTAGACATGATATAAAAACGTACACATCATCATTAAGAACAACAAATCCATTTAACATTATGTTGCTAATTAAACTTATGGCAACATTAGATTTAATTGTGTTACAATATATCCAAGAACCGGTTAAACTAATTTTTGCCATCATTCCACTAGCAATACCGGAATTTCCAATTGTAAATGTTCCAAATGAAGAATCATCTGCGTTGAATAATGTTACATTTTGTCTATATCCACATAAAATATAAACACCCGTTGTATCAGCATATATTTTGTTTATTGATCCTTCGTTATCAGTGCTACCAATTCTCGCACACCAATTATATGATCCATCAACATTGTTACATTGTGCAATTAGTATATCTCTATTTCCTGCATTTGTAATATTAATACCTGAACTAGTTGTGTTATTATCATATAATGTTGATGCTTGCGTATATTCACAAGCAATATATGTGTAATTTCCCAACGAAAAAATATTTTGGTTCAATAAGGTGCCATCTACCAGAGTGGGCATAATTTTATTACTCCATTTCCAAATTTCGGTCATGTATATACAAATACATGAGAAAATTTATTTATTTGTGAATGTTATTATGCTTAAAGTATCAATCAATGTATTTATTAATGATGGCATAAACCAATAAAAAAATGAAATTATAACTCTTAAGAAACAACGCTATTATATTAGCAATAACCATGGTTTCTACACAACAATCCTTATTAAATGTTAATGATTTTTCATTTGATAAAATCAAAAGTGCGGAAGTAGTTGAGAACCATCTGATAATAAATGGTAAATCAACATTGTCCATTATATCATCCAGTGCGGAATCTGCAAAAAAAGAATTATTACGCATTTTTGAAACATTCAGTGTATATTTACATGGAAAGTTAAATTATAGAGAACCAAAATCGATTATGGATAACATTATTGAAAACAAACATACATTAATAAACAATATTAATGTCAAATCACTCGTTACTTTTAATATTATTGTAGATACACAATTTACATTTGATATTTGTGAAATATTCCCACTTACAAATGAAACACTTGATTACAAAAACATTATCAAAGACGAATTAATGTGTAATGATGGATATATGTACGCATTTTACAAATCTAAATTGTATGATACATTTTCACACACTGAATTGTACAATTCAGATTTACCATCTGATAAACTTGTTATTGATAATAATATGATTGTAGTAAATCTTGGATTACAAGATTATATTAGTTTTGCAAATAATATTAACTTGACATTAGTGCCAAACAAATCATACACTTTGACTTTCCAAATCAAGTATGATCCTCAACCATCTATTGTTATAACAAACATGTTTCAAGTTAAAGACACAGAATTTGAGATTGTGAGTATTAATAAGAAGGAAGTAAATATTAAAATTACAAGACAAGATTTAATTGATAAATATCCGGAATCTAAAAATGATCTCGAAAAATTATTTACAGAAGATCAAATTCTTCATGAAAAAACTATTGATGTTTTGGAATCAATTGATATTAATATGACTGTTTTAATGAAAGATATTGATGTTACTTTTACCAATAACGCAGGTGTTCTGACTATTCCAAGAAATGAGAATTTTGTTGCAATTGAAAAAGAATTTATGTTAAGTGACAAACCACTCACAAGTATTGAAGTGGCAATCAATAAAAATCAAATGATAGAAATTATTGACAAACAAGAATTAAAATTAAAGATTCACATGAATATTGATAAAACTGCAAAGTTAATTAATGTTTCGTAATATTATTTTGTTTATATAAATTTATAACAATAAATTAATTTATATATGAACCAAGAATCATATGATAATTTTTTATTAGAACACAAGCAAAATAAATTTAGACGTGGTGAAGAATATAAAGGTTTAACAAAAAATATTCTTCATATTTGTAATGATCCAGAGTGTGAAAGAACATGGAAACAAATGCCTAAAACTGTGTTATGTGATGATTATTATTGTCCGTCATGTGTTTTGCATCATAGAAATAATATCAAAAGATTCAACATAAAAAGATTAGAATATACAAAATATATACCAAATACTTTTTATGTGTATAAAATTTTTGATCCAGAAACAAAAATTTACTTAATAAAATTTGGTAGAACACAAAATGAAGATGCAAATAAACGATACAGTGCAAAAGAAAGAAATACGTATAAAATGGAATTAATTTATAGTCATAGAAATAAATTAATACTAACAACTGGTATTGAAAATTATTGGAAATATTATTCAAAGAAGCATAATTTATATGTAAGATTCTCAATATCGTCTTTTCATGGAGCAACTGAATGTATTAATGATAGTAAACTAGATTATTTACTCGATAAAACAAACCAAATTATCGCTAAAGATTCGGACGATATTAATGATTATAAAAAATGAAGTTATATTTATAATGATTAATATAATCAAAAATCTCGATAAGAATAAATTATTAATTATTCCAATTGATGATAGCAATGATAGAAAATTGGTGCACCAATATTTAGAATCAAACAATATATTTAATAAATCATCATTAACATGTTTTGCATTCGGTACTAATCCAAAAACACGATATCTCAAAAAATGTTTTGAATGTAATAAACGAAATCTAAGATTTGATCAATATGAATATGACTGGTATGTTATATGTCCAAAATGTCATGAAGTGTGTTATTATCATGGTCCAAGTATACATAACTATAGTAAATATTATAATAATTGTATAGTTATTGGAATTAATTACTCAAGACCAAAACATGCTAAAATTAATTTTAATGTCCATTCAGACGATATTATTAATAAATATCCATATCATATTATAGACAAACCAAATAATATGCATATTAAAAAACAAGATTTAGTAAAATACATTGAATATTGTTTTAGTATTTAAAATATTAATATTATTAATGGATATTAATAATGAAATTTTAACTCCGTTAATGAATTACATTGATCAAAAGTTTCTTGAATTAGAAAGAAAACTTATCGAATCGAATGAACAAAAAGAATTTAATATCGATGAAGAAAAATTATCACTTGATACATTGCTCAAAATTGGCAGCTACAAATTTAAAAGTTATGCTGACATTAAGGAAGTGTGTAATGGTTATTTATATAAAATGTTAAATCATTGCATGGATTTATTTTTGTATAAACATTTAGTTAAATCGGAAAATATATACAAAACTTCTTACCAACAAGGTTTTAGTACATACAAAATTACATTTATATTTGAATCAATGAATATTGGTATAACGGTTAAAATAACAAGAGAAGTACACATACCAGAAGGTAGATGTTATGATTAATTTATTTTTATAGATATTTTTATTAAAAAATATCAATTGTTTTTAATTAACATTTAACAATTATCGTCTTTCCGGTTCGCAAGCTCGGCGAAGCATCATTAGACATCATTCGAATGGATAGATATTTGGACGATATTAATAATTACCAAATAATTATTGTCTTTTCGGCTCGCAAGCTCGCCGAAGCGTCATTGGATGTTATTCAATGAAAATTGGATTTGGACAATATTAATAATTGCCAAATAATTATTGTTTTTCCGGCTCGCAAGCTCATCGAAGCGTTATTGAACGTCATTGGACGTCATTTAATGTAAATTGGATTTGGACGATGTTAATAATTGCCAAATAATTATTGTTTTTCCGACTCGCAAGCTTGCCGAAGGGTCATTGGATGTTATTCAATGAAAATTGGATTTGGACGATATTAATAATTACCAAATAATTATCGTCTTTTCGGTTCGCAAGCTCGCCGAAGCGTTATTAGACGTTATTTGATGACAATTGGATTTGGACGACATTAACATTTACCAAATAATTATCGTCTTTTCAGCTCGCAAGCTCGCAGAAGCGTCATTAGACGTTATTTAATGAAAATTGAATTTGGACAATATTAATAATTATCAAACAATTATCGTCTTTTCGGCTCGCAAGCTCGCCGAGCGTCATTGGACGTTGTTTAATGACAATTGGATTTGGATGATATTAAACATTATTTTATTGTAATGACAATATTTGTTAATGTTATTGGAAAATTCAAGACGATATTTTAACTAATAAATTAATGAAACACATGAATGTTAGTATAAACCAGAAGCATGTCACGATGATGTTTTTATTGCGTGCATTGTAATATAATTAAATAATTATGACATATAAATGGAAATTAATTTCAACATGAAAGAAGAAAATGATGAATATTGTATATATTCGTGTGTGATAAGTAACTGCAAAGACAAATTAACAAATTTACTAATTATTCCAGATGATATTAATGATTTGAAATATATTACATTTTGCACATTAAGAATTAATAATATTGATGTGTTTGAGTTTAATGATGAATTATTATCATATTCAAGTTCTGATATTTATATACCATTATACATGTTTATTATACCAAGTGGTGTTTTGGATATGAAATATTTATCATCGAGTGATGTCGAAATAGAAATAGAAACAAAGAAACCTATATCTAACTGCAAATTAGTTGTGAGTGTAAATCCTAATGACGATATTGCAAATAATGATATAGAATATATTCTTGATGTTAATACAATGGTTTCTGGAATAGAAACACAAAATAAACTTATTTGTAAAAATGGTTTATGTTCTTTAAAATATAATGTTTAATTTTTTAACAATATTTTTAGTGAATATTTATTGTCAATAATATGATTTTACTTATCATATTTCAATGTATATTAATTGTTGATTTACTATGGAAAACAGCAACGTTTTCCGGGTCCCGGAAGATGTCTGTAAATAATTATTATGTCATGTTATTTAATACGTACATAATTACTTTTTAAGTTAACACCAGCATTAAAAAATTGAATAAAAATAACTTATCATTAAATTAATTGTCAATATAATCAATGAATATAGTCGATAATAGACACATATCACATGTTCATAATGTTTCGTGCATTATCAAGTTAAGTGATAAATATGTTAATAATTCAAACAAAAACATATTGACTAATTACAAAAAATATTTGAATCAATGTAATGTGCAAATAATTGTAAAGTGTATCCATAACAACATAAATATAGTCCCTGTATTGCGTAAATTATCTAATGATGATATTAAATTATTAACAAAAGAATCATTTATACATAATAATGTTTACATGTTAAAAAAAATAAATGACTATGTTGAAAGTAATAACAGGTCATTATATTTTTCAAGCTCTGTTGTTTTCAGAACAATTATTGATTGTTGTCATATTAACATTATTAAATATCTATATAAACTTAAATCATCAAAATGGTTCCAACAAATTATTGATGATAAACTATTAAATTATGCTTGTACTAATGGACATATTGATTTTGTTAAATTTTTTCACAGAAAACTCAAGATAAAAAAAGAAAAATATGAATCAATGAATAATTTACTACTCAGATGGACTTGTCGCAATGGATATATTGCTGTTATTAAATATTTACATAAATATATTGGTTTTACAAAAGAAGATTTCCAGTCATGTGGTAATTATGCATGTCAAGAAGCCGATCGGCTTCTTAATAAGAACTCGCAGGCGAGTTCTTGTCAATGGGCTTGTGAAAAAGGTCATCATGATGTTGTTAGATATTTGCATAAAAATATTGGTTTAAATAAATTTGATTTCCAGACAGATGATAATTATGCATGTGAATGGGCTTGTAGATTTGGTCATATTAAAATAGTTAAATATTTACATGAAATAATTGGAATAACCAGAGAAGATTTTAAATCGAAATTTTATTTGTCATATAAAAGAGCATATGCAAATAGACATTATGATGTAGCCAAATATATATTAAATAATTTTTATTGTGAATATGATCCAAAATACCATGACGATGATTAATATTTAACATTACTTAAATGAGTTAACTTTTTCAATGATTAATATTTACTTGTGGCAGGGTAAAAGCCCTGCCACAAGTAAATATTAATTCCAAAACATATTCATGTTATAAAATTAATCAATTATTAACAAATAATAATTATTATTGACAATCAAAAATTTATATTGTTCGAACCAGTAAATATTATTTATTAATATAAAACAATAATGAGTTAATTTCACTAATTAATATTTACTTATGGGGAGGTCATGTCCGTTGCACTGTAGTTTGATAAACCTTGATAATCTATCAAACCGGTAAAATCGTACTATGAAGTACTGTATCTTTTACACGCCTTGCAGGTGGGCAACACACCTGTGGATTAATTATGTAATTAATCCAATCAAATTTAACGTTTAACTTGCTAAACCCTTTAATGCTATTCCACGAGCACCGTTACAATCACGATCCGTTATCTTTTTACATCCTTTACAATTAAATATTTCTTTGCCACCTAATTTCTCATTTATTAATCCACAATTTGAACATATTTTACTTGTATATCGTTCATCCACTAATTTATAATTGCAATCATAAATGTTACATTTATATTCTAATCTCTGTCTGAATTCATAAAATTTCATTCGTGATGCTAATTTCTTATTACGAGGTGACATTTGAACAGTATTTTTCTTACTCATTATTCCTTGAGAACTCATATTACCCATATATATTGTATCATATGTTTTCACCAGGTAATTACATATTTTCCACTGAGCATCATCCACCATATTCGTTATTTTATTGCTCGTTTTCTTTATTAAATCTTGATATCTTTTTCTCATGTTTATTATTTTGTCACCCGTTTTTCTATGAGTTTTATCTAATCTGTTTTCTTTTGTATATTTCGTTTTTAAAACAGTATCATATTCTTTGATTTTATCAATTAAGTTACCGATTTTCTCTTGATAATCAACACCAAATTTCATAACGTTCCCATGACTATATCCATATAAAAAGGTACGCAAACCAGGATCCAAACCTATGTATCTTTTCGTTTTCTTTCTGTTCTTTATTATCATTTTAATTTTCGCTGCATCGAAGTTCATTTTCTTACGTTCTTCTTCAACAAAATTAACATCTTGTATTTTACTTTCATGTGGTCTTTTTAATTTATGAATTGCATTTGCTGTCATTTTGCTTCCCTTAAATTTTTCTGGCAATGGATCTTTTTTGGGTGATCTTTTATTTTTCTTTCTCTTTCGTCTTTCTTTTTTAACAGGATTTGGTAAATATTTAATCAAATGCCGTTTCTTTTCTTCTGTCAAGGTATCATCATCAATTAATGAATCAATTGACTTGACATGTCTTTTAATTCGAGAATTATTAAATTGATATTTAAATGGCATCAACAAATAATAATCATCATTTATCTTTTGTAATTTACAATCATGTTGAGGTTTACCAATGTCATAAAATTGTTTATCATATTCGTAAGTCATATATCCAAACACAGATTTACAGAAAAATCCATCATCATCAAATGACTTCGTTTCAATATCAACGATATGACTTTTTGCAGAATGTTTTAGTTTCTTAAGACTGAAATGTTTAATTCTTCCATTTCTAAGTGCATCCAAAGCATTATTATAATTGATTCGAAATCTTTTAATGACTTCATCCATCATATGAACTTTAATTGAATATTTACTTTGGAATGCTTCCCTGTCTTTATTTGTATAGAATGATTCAAAATATTTTAATAATTTTTTAACATTGAAATTTTCTTCCCTTAATTCATTAATTAAGTTACGTACATTTATAATAAGTAATTCTTCATAATCTTGTTCGACATTTCTTATGTTGGTATTCATAAATTGATAATCTTCTGTTTTAAATTGCATATTATCAAATGATTCAATCCTGAATTCGTGACGATATTGTGATATTTC
>Ga0255138_1000302_pt1 | contig 13069 bp, 9 predicted proteins | sample Law_Colum_RepA_8_FD_188545 | JGI IMG/M metagenome (GOLD analysis project Ga0255138, IMG submission 188545) | Freshwater microbial communities from St. Lawrence River, New York, United States - Law_Colum_RepA_8d | ecosystem: Environmental > Aquatic > Freshwater > River | place: USA: New York... | reverse complement strand
CTTCAATGAGGTCTTCGGCAGTGAGTTGTTCCTGGGCACCATAACCCCATTCCAAGCGAACTTTCTTGTGGAGGTATTCGGCGAATGCTTCGGCCAAACGGTCGGCGAGCGCCTCGGCCATGATGGCGTTGTAGTCGTCGTGTGCGGCTTTGTAGGCGGCGACCACTTCATCGAGACCGATGCCGGTGGTGACAGCAAAGGCTCCGATATGATCTTCGCATCCTTTCGGGGCGACAAAGTCGGCCAACGACCACTGAGGCGTCCCGTCTTCTTTGATGATTTGCTGCCGCAACATGTGGAAGGTGGTGCTGAGGTTGGAACGGGAACCGTCCGTAAAGACTTGCACCGAATCGCCATCTCGGTTGGCCGGGAAGAGGCCATAAACGCCACTAGCCCGGATGCGCTTGCGGGCAATGAGGTCATCCAACAAGGCCTGCGCATCGGCGAACAATTTGCGGGCCTCTTCGCCATATTTTTCGTGGTTAAGAATCGCCGGATAGCGTCCACGCAGTTCCCAAGTGTGGAAGAACGGGGACCAATCAATGAAGGGCCGCAAGGTTTCCAACGGGACATCTTCCAGCACTCGAATACCGGTAAACTCAGGCCGCGGTAGATTCGTGAAATCCAACCGGGATCCTTTGGACCGGGCCTGTTCCAGGGAGAGCAGGGGAGTGTTGGCCGCCTCGTGACTGCTGCGGAGGCGTTGATACTCGTCGCGGATTTGAGCCACATAGGCGGGCTTAAGGTCCGGATTGATCAGATTGCTGACCACCGGCACCGCGCGGCTGGCGTCCAAGACATGGATGACCGGCTGCGAATAACCGGGCGCTAGTTTCACGGCGGTGTGCGCCTTGCTCGTGGTGGCTCCGCCAATGAGCAGGGGTTGTCGCATGCCCAGGCGCTCCATCTCTCGGGCCACGTGAGCCATCTCGTCGAGGGATGGGGTGATCAGTCCGCTGAGGCCAATGACATCGACCTGATACTCTTGGGCTGCCTTGAGGATTTTGTCGCACGACACCATGACACCTATGTCGATGACCTCATAATTGTTGCAGCCCAAAACGACGCCCACGATGTTCTTGCCGATGTCATGGACATCGCCCTTGACGGTGGCCATGAGGACCTTGCCTTGGGTTCGCACCTGTCCGCCCGCAGCCACGGCGGCCGCTTTCTCGGCTTCCATGAACGGGGTCAGGTAGGCTACGGCCTTCTTCATGACCCGGGCCGATTTGACCACCTGCGGGAGGAACATTTTCCCGGCACCAAACAAGTCGCCGACGTGGTTCATGCCATCCATCAGCGGTCCTTCGATGACCGACAGGGGGCGTCCCAATTTCTGGCGTGCTTCCTCGGTGTCGAGATCCACAAAGGCGTCGATGCCCTTGACCAAGGCATGTGCCAAGCGCTTCTCAACCGGCTCCGAGCGCCACGCCTCATCGGCCTTGGCTTCGGCAACGCCACCAGGACCCGATTTACGCCGCAAGGCCTCGCCGTAAGTCACCAGACGCTCGGTGGCATCGGGGCGTCGGTTGAGCAGCACATCCTCCACGAGGTCCCGCAATTCGGGGGCGATCTCCTCATAGACCTCCAACATGCCGGCATTGACGATGCCCATGTCGAGGCCAGCCCGGATGGCGTGGAACAAGAAGGCACTGTGCATCGCTTCGCGCACATGGTTGTTGCCGCGGAAGCTGAAGCTGATGTTGGAAACGCCGCCGCTCACCTTGGCCAGCGGCAGATGGGTTTTGATCCATCGGGTGGCTTCGATGAAATCCACCGCGTAGTTGTTGTGAACCTCGATGCCGGTCGCGACCGTCAGGATGTTCGGATCAAAGATGATGTCCTGCGGAGGGAACTGAGCACTGCGGGTCAGCAGATCGTAGCTGCGTTGGCAAATTTCGATGCGGCGTTCGAAGGAGTCGGCCTGCCCCTGCTCGTCGAAGGCCATGACCACCACGGCCGCACCGTAGCTGCGAATGAGCCTGGCCTGCTCCAGAAACCGTTCCTCACCCTCCTTCAGCGAAATGGAGTTCACGATGCCCTTGCCTTGAAGGCAACGCAGGCCGGTCTCCAGAACCGACCATTTGGACGAATCGACCATGATCGGCACCCGGGCGATGTCCGGTTCAGCGGCGATCAAATTCAGGAATTTCGACATCGCCGCAGCGCCGTCGAGCATTCCCTCATCCATGTTGATATCGATGATTTGGGCCCCGGCCTCGACCTGCTGTTTGCAGATTTCCAGAGCCGCATCGTAGTCACCGGCCAAGATGAGTTTGGAGAACTTCGGAGAGCCCGTGACATTGGCTCGTTCACCGATGTTGATGAAGTTGGTTTCGCGGGTCTGATTGTAGGCCTCCATGCCGCTGAGACGCAGGAGCGGCTCCACGGTCGGTGTCTTGCGAGGAGACAACCCTTTGACCGCCTGGGCGATGGCCTGGATATGCGGCGGAGTGGTGCCGCAGCAACCGCCGACCACGTTGAGCCAACCCTCTTCGGCCCACGGGCGGATTTGAGGCGCCAGGGTCTCCGGGGTTTCCGGAAAGCCCGTCGGGGAAAGCGGATCGGGCAACCCTGCATTCGGATATACGCAAATCTTGGTGTCCGCGATGCGGTGCAGTTCCTGGACGTACGCCCGCATTTCCTTCGGACCGAGCGCGCAGTTGAAGCCGATGGTGATGGGTTCGGCGTGACGTACGGAGTTCCAGAAAGCCTCGACGGTCTGGCCAGTGAGTGTTCGTCCGGAAAGGTCGGTGATTGTTCCAGAGATCATCAGAGGCAGGCGAACCTGGAGACGGTCCTGAACTTGCTGGATGGCGAAGAGGGCGGCCTTGGCGTTGAGCGTGTCGAAGATGGTTTCCACCAGCAGCACATCGACGCCGCCTTCGATGAGCGCCTCGACCTGCTCGGTGTAGGCGGTGACCAATTGCTCGAAGTTCACCGAGCGAAACCCGGCGTCATTGACATCGGGAGAGATGGACGTCGTGACCGGCATGGGCCCGATCGCACCGGCGACGTAGCGGGGGATGCCCGTCGCCGCGCCAACGGTGTTGGCGGCCTGTCGGGCCAACCGGGCCGAGGACAAATTCATTTCGCGCGCCAACTCCCGCAGGAACGGATCCTGAATCACTTCATTGAAGAACGCTTGGTCCTTGCGGCCTTCTGCGTGCCGGAAAAAGAAATCGTGCTGACCAATCGTAGTCGCCGAGAAGGTGTTGGTTTCGATCAAGTCGGCACCGGCCTCCAGATAGTGCCGGTGGATCTCTTCGATGACTTGCGGCTGGGTGATTTGAAGCAACTCGTTGTTGCCCTTGAGATCCTTGCCATTCCAATCACGGAACCGTTCGCCCCGGAACTGCGCTTCACCGAGTTTGTAGCGCTGAATCACCGTGCCCATCGCACCATCAATGATGGCGATGCGCTGTTCGAGCAGGTCCACAAACCCCTGACCTCGCGTCCATGTTTTCTGAGCAACAGACCGATTCGACATGGAAGGAGGTTATCCTTCACCCGCGGCGCTTCCAATAGATAAATCAACGCATCACGATTCGTTGATATGATTAGAAGTTTTTTTCTCCTGATCTCTCAAACACAGTCCCATTCTAGAGTCCCGATTCTGACCCCATTGTCGCCTGGCCGTCACAAATATGACACATGGCAGGTCCAATTTTTCAACATGAACCTGAGTTTCGATTCGGGCCGGTGCGAAGCGGATGGCGGCTTTCCCCAAAGGGAGCGGCTGACCCGAGTTTTCGACGCGGTCGGGTCGACGGTCTGGCCGTCACTGGGTTTTCAGGCTGAAAACGGTGGTCCCATGTTCGCTTCTCGGATGTTGGCGAGCATCTTGATTTTGGCCTACTCCCGCGGGCGATTTGCTTCGGAGGAAATCGAAGAAGCCTGCCGGAACGAGGAAGACTTCCGTTATTTGTGCTCCTCAGAAGCTCCCGAGGCTCGGGTTTTCCGACGGTTCCGTCGGATGCATGCCAAGTCGTTGATCGAAGGCTTGGGGAACCTGTCCGTCGAGGGCGCGATCACCGATGTCAGCGTTGCCATGGATCGGGCCAGACGCTGCCTCGACTTGGCGGTGGCTGCTGACAGTCTGGCTCTCGATTTCTAACGAACGGTCACGGGGCCGGCGGGGCCAATTCCAAAACCGTGGCCACCAGAGCCGTCACTCCAGTTCGCAACGTGGGCAACGGTTGCGGTTGAAAGTATGGGGAATGCAACGATGGCAAGGGTTTGCCGGAACGTAGGGCTGCAGCATTGGCCTCCGGTGAAACAACTCCCAACCAGAACTGGCAAATGGGTATTTTGTCGGAAGTCCTTCCAAACTCGCTGAAATCTTCGCCTCCCATGACCGGCTGCAGAGTTTGAACCCGGGGCTCACCCAACCAACGCCGAGCCGTGCTGGCCAGTTGTTGGGTCAGCTTCGGATCGTTGTAGAGGGCCGGAGTGAATTCATTGGCGAGTGTGATCTCCGGGTGCAGTTCCGGAGGCATTCCGGCACTTTCGGCCAAGCCTTTGCAAATCCGCCGAATCGACGACAGCGTGTTTTGGCGAACCTCTTCGGTGTAGCTGCGCAAGGTGAGTTGGAGGTGGACCGAGTCCGGGATGATGTTGTGTTTCGATCCTCCATGAATCGAACCCACGGTGACGACCGCCGGGTCGCCAGGTCGGGTTTCTCGGCTCACCACAGTTTGAAGCGCCATCACGATCTGGGAGGCGAGTACGATGGGATCCTTGGTGAGATGCGGATAGGCACCGTGGCCGCCGACACCCCGGACGGTGATGTCCACCGAGTCCACGTTGGCGAAGGTGAAACCCTCGACGAAGCCGAGGCTTCCCGTCAGCAGGGATGCATTGCAATGCAAGGCAACGCAGGCGGTGGGCTTGGGGAAACGTTCAAAGAGACGGTCCTTGAGGACGGCTCGGGCACCGCCTCCACGTTCTTCCGCCGGTTGCCCCAAAAAGACCACCGTACCTTTCCATGCGGACCGCATCCCGGAAAGCACCCGCGCACTGCCCACCAAACTCCCCATGTGGATGTCGTGACCACAGGCGTGCATGGTGGGCACCCGTTCGCCCAGGTCATTGGTCATTTGATGGGTGCTGGAGTAAGGGAGACCGGTCTGCTCGCGAATCGGCAGGCCGTCGAGATCGGCTCTCAGGAGGATCACGGGTCCGGTTCCATTCGTGAGAACTCCCACCACTCCATGGCCTCCCACCTGACGAGTGACCGACACTCCGGCCCGTTCCAGTTCATTCCCCACCCGACGCGACGTTTCGACCTCCTGGAAGGACAGTTCAGGCGTTCGGTGCAATTCTTGGTAGAAGGTTTCCAGTGACGGCAACTCCCGCTCGATGCGGCGGTTCACCTCGGCGGTGTCAACCGCTCCTGCGACCATGGAGAGCTCCCCGAAGGCGACGACTCCCAGCGCGACCCGCATGAGCAAACCCGCTGAACGGATCGATTTCATGATGTGATTTTGACGTCGGTGCGCAGCAAGTCAGGTGGAATCGCTGAGGCGGCCTTGGGTTCATCGGTTCCTGTAGGGAACGATTCCTTTGAAAATCCTTTCCTGCCGTTCCTGCCTTGGTCGACGGGCGAATCGGGATTACGGTCGCCGGCTCATGAAGTCCAATGGGATGGTCTATTTGGTGGGAGCGGGTCCAGGTGATGAAGGTCTCTTGACCCGCCGCGGAGCGGAGGTGTTGGCCCGTGCGGACGTCGTGGTTTACGACGCATTGGTCCAACCAGGACTGTTGGCGTTGGCGCCCTCCACTGCAGAGCGGATATACGGAGGCAAACGGGCAGCCGCCCATGCCATTCCGCAGGAAGATCTCAATCAACTGTTGGTGGAGAAATCCAAGGCCGGGCAAACCGTAGTTCGCCTCAAAGGGGGCGATCCCTATCTGTTCGGTCGAGGCGGTGAAGAAGCCGTGGAATTGGCGGAGGCGGGTGTGCCCTTTGAAGTGGTGCCTGGCGTTTCCTCGGTGACGGCCGCTTTGAATTACGCAGGCATTCCGCTGACTCACCGCGATCATTGTTCCGGATTCACCGTGGTGACCGGGCATGAAGATCCGACCAAGCCCGAGGCCGCGATCGATTACGGCGCATTGGCGAAGGCACCGGGAACACTGGTGATCCTGATGGGGGTGGAGCGTCTCCGCGAAATCTCCCGACTGCTCGTCGGTGCTGGCAAAAACCCTGAAACCCCTGCGGCGATGGTCCAATGGGGCACCACGGGCCGCCAGCGCTCGGTGGATGCCACGTTGACCACTTTGGCCGATGCCGCAGAGAAGGTAGGGGTGTCGAGCCCGGCCATCATCGTGATCGGAAACGTCGTCCGGGAGCGCAGTCGCTTGAATTGGTTCGAAAACCGTCCCTTGCACGGGCGTCGCATCGTCGTGACCCGCACACGGAGTCAGGCTTCCGAATTGGGCCGGCGGCTTCGCGATCTCGGAGCCGATGTGATGGAAATCCCCACCTTGCGCATGGAACCGCCGCAAGCGTTGCAACCGTTGGTCGAATGCATCGTGGGCATCACCGAATACAACTGGCTGGTGTTCACTAGCCCGCACGGTGTGAGCACTTTTTTCGACACCTTTTTCAAAGCCTATCCAGACATCCGGAGCCTCGGCAATTTGCGTATTGCCGCCGTTGGGCCAGCGACGTCCGCCAAGCTGGCCGAGTTGCACCTGCAGGTCGACGCCATGCCGGAGCAATTTGTGGCGGCCAAAATCGCTGACGCTATCGCGAAGGTGGAGTCGATCGAGAATCTCCGATTCTTGGTCATCCGACCGGAGGGGGACGCTTCGGAGTTGGCTCGGATGATCGAGGACCGAGGCGGCATTGTGGACGAGGTGGCCAGTTATCGAACCTTGGCCGAGACGGCCGATCTCAACGGTTCCGCGGCGCGCTTTCTGGAGGAGGGCGCCGACTGGATCACCTTCGCCAGCGGTTCCGCGGTTCAGCATTTCCATGAACGCTTCGACTTGCCGTCGGCGCTTCGGAAGGATTCAAAAATCCAAACCGTCAGCATCGGGCCGGAGACCAGCAAGGCTCTGAAAGCTCTCGGTCTCAAGCCCACGGCCGAGGCCAAAGTGCACACCATCGACGGGTTGGTGGAAACCTTGATGCGTCAGGCGTCCCGCTAGCGGTGTGTGGTGCATCTCAAGGCGATGGGCGCTGCGGTGGCCGCGGTGGACCTGGATCATGGGTATCCAATGAAAACCCAATAAAATCAGGAAAAAGCGGCTTGCACCCAAGCCTTGCGCGGCCGATAAATCGGGTCACTTTTTGATTTATGGCTGACATTGCAAATCGGTATTCCGAAAACGTCACGGGCAAGTACTTCGTCGACAACCAATGCATCGACTGCGACCTGTGCCGCGAAACCGCCCCCAAGAATTACACCCGATGGGATGATGGCGGATATTCTTACGTGATGAAGCAGCCGACCACTCCCGAAGAAGAAGCCGCCTGTAAGGAAGCCATGGAAGGCTGCCCCGTCGAAGCCATCGGCAACAACGGTTGATTTAGGGGGCTGCGTCGGCTGCTCAGGCGGTCTTCCAAACCCAAGAAAGAAAACGCCCGGCTACGGCCGGGCGTTTTTGTTTTCTGAAAGACCTCCTTCCAGAAAAAATAAAAGGGATCCCAAGCGGGATCCCCTTCATGCGTTGGTTTTGGCGATCTGAGCGGAATTAGTTCTGCAGCAACTGGAGCGCGCTCTGGGGCATCTTGTTGGCCTGAGCCAACATTGAGGTGCCTGACTGCACCAGGATTTGATAGCGGGCGTAGGCGGTCGCTTCCTCGGCGACATCCACGTCGGCGATACGCGAAATAGCGGCGCTGAGGTTTTCCTTGGTCACCGTGAGCTGCTCGTTGGTGAAGTTGAGTCGGCTTTGCACAGCACCCAACGACGCGCGATCTTGAGCCAACTTGTCGATCGAGTTGCGGATTCGGCTGAGGGCGGCCTGAGCGCGGGGGACTGAAGTGATGTCTAGGCCGGTCTTGGCGGAGAGAGCTGAGGCGATTCCAGTGGTGCTACCAGTAAGAATTCCCGTTGAAGGAACAGCAGCCGATCCGGAGGTTGTTGTGGTCAATGCCCCGATCGCACTGGTTCCAGCCGAGGAACCATCCAATTCCACAACATAGACTGCCGCTCCGCCAGAAGCGGTGGTCTTGATTCGATTTGTTATATCGAACGTCCCGTTGAGTGTTGAAATGTCAGTCGCGGAAGACCCTCCCGAAACGGTGGCTGTTGTCAGGCCTGAGAGGGTGATGGATCCGCCTGTCGCCATCTTGTCGTACTCGGCTTGGGTCAGAGTTAGTTGGATCTTACCGGTATTGTCCCGAGCAATGTTTTCGATACTCGCATTGCTCAACGACTGAGCCACGCTCAGCGACGAGGTGTACTCGGTCTTCGAGAGGTCGATGGGCGACATGTCGAAGGTGGTTCCCGTGGAGTCGATGGTCACCGCCAACGAGTTGGTGGAGAACAACTTCACCGAGTTGAAGGTCTGAGTCACCGTCTGTCGGACGTAATCCTGCAGCTGGGTGAATTCCTGAGAATACAGGGTCAAGTCGCTCGCACTCTTGGTGGAGTCTTGGGCGAACATTGCCAGTTCCGACATACGGCGGAAGGCTTTGTCGATCGTCTTGAGGAAGCCGTCCTGTGTCTGGGTGAATGACACGGCATTCACCACGTTGTTGATGGCTGCGTCGAGGCGCTTGAGCTGCGATTCCAAGCGGCTGCTCACCGCCAAACCTGCGGCGTCGTCCGAGGGAGCGATGATCTTGGAACCGGAGGAGAGTCGGGCGAGAGATTTGGCCAGGGCGTTCGAACTGACATTCAGGTTGTTGGCCGTTTGCTGTGCCTGGACGTTGGTGTTGATGACCATATTAGTGTTGGGTTGGGCTGCTGTTTGGGTTTCGGTTTAAAGTTGATTTGCGGCTTCGGCCTTCAATTGCTGGAGTCGCAGTGAAAGTTGTTCAGGTGTGGCCGATTCAGCGGCCGCGATGTTGTTTTCGACGATTTCGAGGTAAACCTCCTCGCGATGCACTCCGATGTCTTTGGGCGCACTCACGCCCAGACGAACGGTGTCGCGATCGATGCGAACCACTCGGATCGAGATGTCTCCGCCAATCCGAATGGCTTCATTCAATTTTCTGGAGAGAACCAACATGTTCTGTCGTTGATGCAGGTTCTCAGTTGGCGACGGGGAAGTTGACAGGCAGTTCAGCCGCATTGATCGGCACCACCTGACGAGCCTCGCCAGTCAGTTTGTTGAAAACGATGGGTCCCTTGAGATTGACAGTCAGCGATCCGTCCCGCCGAAGAGTGACAATATTGACAACCCCGGCATCACTGGCGCGGGTCAGGTTGAGGGTCCGACAATCCGTGGTACCGAGCTCGAAGCGGTACGAGGCCGTCACGAAGACGGGGGCCACCACCAGAAATGATTGGTCTACCTCGCCCGAGAACTTCAACCAGGAGAACGGTGGCGCGTCGGAGACGGGCTCGAGGGCGGCCTTCCTCAGGGTTTCAAAGCCAAGCAGTCCATCCGGAAACATTAGAGTAACCCCGGAATCCGGAGTTTCCGGAGTCGTGACCCTGACTTGCTGTTGAGATTCGATGACCAGCACAGGTGACCCGCAGCAGAGGATATGCCAACTTGGATCAATGGGTCCCCACCTCAGAATGTTACTAAATTCCTTAAGCGGCAACGAGACGTGCCGCATGACTCTTTTTGGGCCCAACTTGGGGCACCAGAGGCGATATGTCCGACTCTGGTGGGTCGAGGTTGCCTGTCGCTTGGAAGCCCATGATCGCCACCGTATTGACTAAGCCGATGCCAATTCGGACAAAGCATCCTATTTCATCCGTTGTCCTAGCGGGCCTTTTGGCTGTGCTGCTCACCGGTGGGGCCGAGGCGAAGACCGTATCGGGGATCCATCAAGAATTCCTCAAGACCAAACTCGAGGCCGTTAAAGGCAGCGCCGAGAGCCAGCACCGATTGGGCGTCTTATACGAGCGTGGACTGGGGGTCGCCAAAGACGAGAAGGAGGCAGCCGAGTGGTATGTCCGGGCGGCCGAGGCGGACTATGCACCGGCCCAATATGCGTTGGCACGTTGCTATCGGTCAGGACGGGGAGTCGACAAGGATCCGGAAACGGCCGTGAAGTGGTTCCGCAAAGCCGCGGAGCACGGGGATGCTGATGCGCAGAATTCGCTGGGTTACAGTTACCAGACAGGCATCGGTATTGCCCAAGATGCAACCGAAGCAGTGCGTTGGTTCCGGAAGTCGGCCGAGGCCGGACATGCTGCGGCACAGAACAATCTCGCCTACTGCTACAAGCACGGACACGGGGTGTCGGCGGATCCGGTCGAGGCGGTGAAGTGGTACCGAAAGGCGGCAACCGCAGGAAATCCCCAGGCTCAAAACAGTCTCGGCGAGTGTCTGCAGTCTGGAGTGGGAACCGCCAAGAATTCCAACGAGGCCGTGACCTGGTACCGGGCCGCAGCGGCTTCGGAGTTGCCGGATGCTCAAGACAATTTGGGCTTCTGCTACTTTCTGGGGCAGGGGGTCGAGCGCGACTACGACGAAGCCGTGCGCTGGTTCACGCTGGCGGCGGAACAGCGGTTTCCGCGGGCGTGGGCCAACCTCGCGATTTGCCATGCCAATGGCTACGGTGTCCCCAAAGACGTGGTCGAGTCGTATGCGTGGTGGAATTTGGCTTCCACTGAAATGGAACGGGCGGCTCGGGCTCGAGACGAGTTGGAGCGCCTGATGTCTACCGCTCAGGTGGCGGCGGCCCAGAAACGTGCTCGTAAGCTCAAGAACCGCCTCGGCAGCCCCTGAACGAGCGAGAGTGCCTAACCGCTCCTCCTAAGCAGGCGGTCAGGTAGCCCTATGTGAGTCCATCCCCGTTCCTTTTCACGGGTCACACCGGGTGAGGAATAGTCGAGGGATAAAACCGGTCAATCGGATTGGTGACATGCTTGCGGTAATCATCCAGGACCGCATCGGCGATGTCGGGACTAAGATATCCCTTGCCCAACGAAACCGCCCGGACCGCCTTGAGAAACTCCGATTCACTGCTGTCCTTGAGCACATAGCCCTTGGCACCGGCCCGCAGGATTTCGCGCACGTACACTGAGTCCTTGTGCATCGATACCGCCACCACATGGGTTCGCGGTGAAACCTTGAGCAGGCGGCGCGTGGCCTCGATGCCATTCAAATCGGGCATGCTGACGTCCATCACGCATAGGGCCGGTTGGAGTTTTTCTCCCTGTTCAACCGCCTCGCGACCGTTGGAAACTTCGGCAACAACGCGAAAGTCGGGTTGAGCGGCGAGGATCATGCTGAAACCTCTCCGAACAATCGCATGGTCATCGGCCAAAAGGACTGTGTTCATGGATTTCAGCGGGCGCGATTTGGGAGGCGATACCGTCGGTGATCTGTCCCAAGTGGAGGCCGGACACCTCTGAATCCGTTGGAAACGTCGCACGATGGCCCGCGGGACGTTGAAATTAGCAATGGATTCCACACACATCAAACCGCAATCCCTCCTTAAGCGCCTGCTAATTCTGCCGCAAGCCTGCTTTGGGGAACGGTACATACTCGTTCTTCACCGATCACAGCCATGTCCACCGAGCACACCGAGAACGCCCCCGAAGCCAATCCCACGGTCAATGAGGCAGAGGCGACTTCCGTGCCGGCATCGGATGAAACGTCGGTGAAGCCCTCCGTCGAGGTGGTCAGCCCCGAAGATGAAATCCTGATCCGGTATCGGCAGGCTCAGACGGCGGGTGAGGCGCTGCCCATCGAGCTTCAGCGGCTATCCGGCATGAATTTTCTGGGGCGGGATTTCAGTGGTTTAGACTTATCCGGTTGCGACTTCACCGGAAGCGAGCTCAGTCGATGCAATTTCAAGGGAGTGGTTGCAACCCACGCAAAGTTCGACCAGGCCATTCTTTTTCAGGCCACCCTCGATGGTGGTGAATTCATGGCGTCGTCGTTTCGAGGTGCCAATTTGAGCGAAGCCTCTGCCCAGGGAGCGGGTTTTGGCGAGTCGGTCTTCGACGGAGCCAACCTCATCCGAGCCAATTTCGATGGAGCCAGCGCTATCAAAGCCTCTTGGGTGAAGGCCCGAGTGCACCTCGCGTCGATCCAGGATGCCCGCCTATTGGAATGCCGGTTGCATGAGGCAGAATTCAATCAGGCCAACCTCACTGGCAGCGATCTCCGAGAATGCGATGTGGCCGGGGCCGACTTCGGTAAGTCGGACCTTCACGCCATTCAATTGCGGGGGCTTAAAAACTATACGACAGCCAACTGGATCGGATCAGACATCCGGGACATCGACTTTACCGGGGCTTACTTGGTGCGTCGCCACATCGTGGACGAGAACTACCTCGAGGAGTTCCGCAATCAAGGTAAGATGGCTCGAATCATCTACTGGCTCTGGTGGCTCACCTCCGATTGCGGTCGCAGCTTGTTTCGGTGGGTGGTGTTGAACTTTCTACTCATCGGTCTATTTGCCGTCGTTTTTGCGCTGCTGCCGGCCAATCTGACCAAGGTGGACCCGGATGCACCCATGAAATCGGCTGGCTTCGCGACTGCTGTCAGTGCAGGGGCTCTGAACATCAACGGGACGGTCGTAACTTATGATCCGAACAATGATTCCCTGAACCAATTGTGCGAACGGGTTCATGCCGCCACGCATCAATCGATTACAGCCGCGTACCTTCCCAAGGAGGATGCATTGGCGCTCTGGTCACCCAAAGCCGCCCTGCACCTGAAGGATCAGGACGGCGGAAATCTGGTGGCTGCCGCTCATCTCGCAGAAGGCAAGGAGTCCAGCTGGCAGAGCGAGGCCCCGTTGGGTGTCATCACCCCGGCGCTGTTCTTTCCCTCAGACACTCAGCGGAGTTGGTACGAGACGATCTACTTTTCCTTTGTGGTCGCTTTGACATTGGGTTTTGGCGACATCCTGCCCAAGACGCCGTTGGCCCAATTCGTGGTGAATCTGTTGACTCTGGTAGGCTACGTCGGACTGGGC
>Ga0255138_1000298_pt1 | contig 13142 bp, 11 predicted proteins | sample Law_Colum_RepA_8_FD_188545 | JGI IMG/M metagenome (GOLD analysis project Ga0255138, IMG submission 188545) | Freshwater microbial communities from St. Lawrence River, New York, United States - Law_Colum_RepA_8d | ecosystem: Environmental > Aquatic > Freshwater > River | place: USA: New York... | reverse complement strand
GTTTATCTGTTGCGAAATGTTTATATAATGTATTAATAACCGAGAATGATAAGATTGATGATAATAGTTTAAATGTTTTTATGTTTTTATGCAAACATTACAAAATAAGTGAACGGATTATTAACAAAATATTAAATAATTTAAATTCTTTAAATGATTATATTAAATATGAAAAAGTAATCTTATTTTTAGAATGTTTAATTTTACAAAAAAATGAAATATTAACTCTTAAGAAATAATGGTTAATATAATTATAAATTATCAATGATAAGATTGTCAAGACAAATGTTTAGTAAATCCAAGATAACTGATATTGTGAGTGATATTATTCCACATATTCCACATCCAGTAAGTAAACAAATTAAGAATGTCATATTTAGACATGCAATATTGAAAGATGATATTATATTATTAAAATATTTGCATCAAGATATTGGATTGACAAAAAAAGAAGCATTGGATATGGAAATTTCTAGAGATGAATCATTTAAGTCAATTAAAATCTTACAATATTGTAATGAAAGTATTGGATTAATCGGGAATAATAAATTAATTAGTATTAGTTTTAATGATGCCATTTCAAATAGAAATATGGAAATAATTAAATATATTCACGATAATTATCATAACCATGAAGACAAATGTTATTTATCATCTTGTTTATACATTGGTAGATGGTCTTCAATGAGCGTTGAGAAATATTTTTATTATTTGTTAATAACAAGTGAGGATATAGTCGATAATTTACGTTTTGAAATTTTTGAGTATCTATGTTCTAATTATCGTATTTATGAGAAAGAAATGCTTAGATTTTTACAAATGATTCCAAATGATAAGAAATATGAAAAAGTAATTACTTTTGCCAATCAATACATTGAAAAATTAAGTAAATAGAAGATTATTTATTTTATATACTTTTATTTATGTCTAATAGTAAATTTTAGACACATTGTTTTATACAACATTAATATTTATCAAATTTATGCGTCTAATGGGGTCGCAAGCTCGCCCAAGCGGCATTAATTGATTCATTGGATCTGGACGATATTAATATTTGCCAAATTTATTAGTCTATTGGGCTTGCCCAAGTGGTATTAATTGATTCATTGGATTTGGAAGATATTAATATTTACCAAATTTATTAGTCTATTGGGCTTGCCCAAGTGGCATTAATTGATTCATTGGATTTGGACGATATTAATATTTGCCAAATTTATGAGTCTTATGGGCTCGCAAGCTCGCCCCAAGTGGCATTAATTGATTCATTGGATTTGGACGATATTAATATTTACCAAATTTATGAGTCTTATGGGCTCGCAAGCTCGTTCAAGCAAAATGGATTGCTTCATTGAATTTGGACGATATTAATATTTTACCAAATAATTATCGTCTTATGGGCTCGCAAGCTCGCCCAAGCGGTATTAATTGATTCATTGGATTTGGACGATATTAATATTTTGACAAATAATTGTCGTCTTGTAGGCTCGCAAGCTTGCCCAAGCGGCATGATTGCTTCATTGGATTTGGACGATATTAATATTTACTGAATAATTGTCGTCTTATGGGCTCGCAAGCTCGTTCAAGCGGCATTGATTGCTTCATTGGATTTGGACGATATTAATATTTACCAAATTTATGTGTCTGATGGGCTCGCAAGCTCGCCCAAGCGGCATTGATTGCTTCATTGGATTTGGACGATATTAATATTTACCAAATTTATGTGTCTAATGGGCTCGCAAGCTCGCCCAAGTACAATTGTGCTGCATTTGATTTGGACGATATTAATATTTACCAAATTTATGTGTCTAATGGGCTCGCAAGCTCGCCCCAAGCGGCATTAATTGATTAATTGGATTTGAACGATATAAATATTTTACCAAATAATTATCGTCCAATGGGCTCGCAAGCTCGCCCAAGCGGCATTAATTGATTCATTGAATTTGGACGATGTTAATATTCACCAAATTTATGCGTCTTATGGGTTCGCAAACTCGCCCAAGTAACAAATATTATCACCGTGCAAATTATTTATACAATTAATTATAGTCTAAATATTAACAATAACTTAAATAAATAATTAATTACAGTCTAAATTTTGACGATAATTTAATACAAAAATTATGCAAATATAAATTAAAAAAAACTTTTTCTCATTGAATTGTAACGTAAACATTTTGCTTTGGATGTAATTTGTGTCAGTTGATCTTGTGTTAATAATGGTGTTTTACTATTACCATTAAGCAAACACAAAAAATGATCGCAAATTATATCACTTGTAATTATGTCATCAGTAACCATATCGATATCATTTATAATAAAATGTGCTTTAATTTGATATTCAAGATTCTTAGCAGATACATAACCATTAATTTGCATCAATGATTTGGCACAAATATATTTATTATATTCATCAATATTTGTAAATACGTGTCTTAATATTTTTATGCTTTTCTTATCGAGTGCACGTTTTATTAGTCCACATTTATTCAGAATATCATCATATCCAATTAATTTTTCAAGTAATTTAAATATGTTAATTGCATCACAATCACTTATTTTATCATGATATTTACCATATTCATTTATATTGAATTTATCTGTCAAATATTCAAATATATCAGCATTATCCAGTTCAATTATTGTATTTTCAACATAGGTTATTAAATTAGTTTTAGTTGATAACTTTACATACTGGAGCCTATACAATGTATCAACAACATTGTAATGTTTATTTGTAATTGCTTTAATGTGTAACTCAACACTGAGTTTTTCATCAATTAATATTTGATTATTTTTATACAATTCATCAATTCTTTGTGAACAATCATATCCATTATATGGTTTATTTAATATGTCCAATATAGCATTGATTGATAATTTATTGATGTTATTATTAACCATTATAGCTTCCATACGGTGTAGTGTGTCCATAATTGTATTATTTGTTGTAATCTCCAATTTTTTTAATGTGTCACGTATTTCAACTAATAATTCACATGTTAGAGATGGCATTGTATTATTCTTAGTTAATCATTCTAACCATATATTTTATGAATTTAATATTTCATTTTTTTGTTACAAAATAAGTTTATTTTTTAATTTAAATTTAATTGTTTTATAGTAAATTAATGGGACTTGCATCAAAAATTAAACAAAATAATGTATCATCTAGTGTTGTGCCACCACCAGCATTTATTAATCAATATCCACAACCATCTGCACCACCAGTACCTGTACCACAAAATCAATTATCATATAATTATGATCATCAATCTGTACAGAATCAATCATCATATAATTATGGACAACAACCTGCACCACAGAATCAATCATCATATAATTATGGTCAACAACCTATACCACAGAATCAATCATCATATAATTATGGTCAACAACCTATACCACAGAATCAATCATCATATAATTATGGTCAACAACCTATACCACATAATCAATCATCATACAATTATGGACAACAACCTGCACCACAGAATCAATCATCATATAATTATGGTCAACAACCTATACCACAGAATCAATCATCATATAATTATGGTCAACAACCTATACCACAAAATCAACCATCATATAATTATGGACAACAATCGACACACGAATCACAAATTATGAAACATTTGCAAAAGAATATAAATGAAAATGGATTACATAATTTTTATCCATCCCATAAAATTAATCATATATTCCAAAGAGCAAAATCAATTGACTATAACTTATTGGCAAATAAATTTAACATTTCAAGAGAAATTGTTTATGATTTATGTGCACTGGCATTGTACGACATTGTTATTTTAGTTGATGATTCTGGATCTATGAATATGGATGATAGAAGAGATGATTTAGAAATTATTGCATCAAGAATTGCATATGTTGCATCATTATTTGACGACGATGGTATTGATATTAGATTTTTGAATAATAGAAAAGAACACAATGTTAAATCTGAAGAACAAGCATCACAAATAATTAAAAATATACCTTTTTCAGGTATGACTCCACTTGGAGAAAGTTTAGAACAATATGTTTTGAGACCATTTGTGATTAATAAAATACAATCCAGAACATTTGAAAAACCACTTCTTGTTTATGTATTAACTGATGGAGAACCAACAAATAAAAATAAACCAAGAGAAGTAATTCTTAACATGAAGAATTATTTGCAACAAACTAATTTTGGAGCACATGCCGTTTCTTATCAATTTGCTCAAATAGGAAATGATTTAAAAGCACAAAAATATCTTCATGAGTTAGATGATGATCACGAAGTTGGTAAATTAATAGATTGCACATCGAGTTTTGAAATGGAACAAGATGAATGGCAAAAAAATACAGGAACTGATTTACCAGTTGAAATATATTTATTAAAATTAATGTTAGGTGCAATTGATTCAAGTTATGATGAAAAAGATAGTTCTTATTAATAATTTTATATTTATTGTGGAAAACATCATCCACAATACTAATTTTATATTGATTAAAAAAATGAAAATTATATCTCATTAATATATTCAGTTTATATGTATTGGCAAAAATGAATATTGTTGACAATTACACGAATATATGCAAATACACATTAAATAATGAACAAAGACATATAAATTTTAATGGTAATGTTTCATATTGGATTAGGTCGAATGAAAATATTATTAATCATGATAATTTACAAATTATTAATAAATATACAAAATTTTTGAACCAAAGAAATATTAATATTATTGTAAAATGTATAAAATGTAAAGTTAACATTATTCCAATAATATACCGATTGTGTTCTGATGATATTAAATTAATGATTGAAAAATCATTTGAATATAAAAATATTTGGATGATAAAATTAATTAATATTAATGTTAAAATTGACAGTAAATTTGCAATGGAACATATACAAACATGTTGTAAAAATGGTAATATTAATGTTATTAAATATTTACACAAAGAAATTGGATTAACAAAAGAAGATTTTCAATTAAATGACAACGAAGCATGTCAAGCAGCTTGCGAATACGGTCATATTGACATTGTTAAATATTTACATCAAGATATTGGATTAACAGAAGAAGATTTTCAATTAAATAACAACGAAGCATGTCAAGCAGCCTGTAAAAATGGTCATATTGTTATTGTTAAATATTTACACAAAGAAATTGGATTAACAAAAAAAGATTTTCGATCATTTGACAATGAAGCATGTCAAGCTGCTTGTAAAAATGGTCATATTTATATTGTTAAATATTTACACAAAGAAATTGGATTAACAAAACAAGATTTTCAATCATTTGACAATGAAGCATGTCAAGCTGCCTGTAAAAATGGTCACATTGATATTGTTAAATATTTACACAAAGAAATTGGATTAACAAAAAAAGATTTTCGATCATTTGACAATAAAGCATGTCAAGCTGCCTGTAAAAATGGTCATATTGATATTGTTAAATATTTACACAAAGAAATTGGATTAACAAAAAAAGATTTTCGATCATTTGACAATGAAGCATGTCAATCTGCTTGTAAAAAAGGTCATATTGATATTGTTAAATATTTACACAAAGAAATTGGATTAACAAAACAAGATTTTCAATCAGATAATAATTATGCATGTCAAATAGCTTGCAAAAATGGTCATATTGATATTGTTAAATATTTACACAAAGAAATTGGATTAACAAAACAAGATTTTCAATCAAATGACAACGAAGCATGTCAAGTTGCTTGTAAATATGGTTATATTTATATTGTTAAATATTTACATCAAAATATTGGATTAACAAAACAAGATTTCCAATCATTTGACAATGAAGCATGTCAAGTTGCTTGTAGAAATGGTCATATTAATGTTGTTAAATATTTACATCGGGAAATTGGATTTAAAAAAGAAGATTTTCAATCATGTGGCAATGATGCATGTCAAGTTGCTTGTGAAAATGGTCACCTTAATATTGTCAAATATTTACATGAAGAAATTGGATTAATAAAATAAGATTTTTCGATCTGGAATTTATTCAGTATGTCAAGTTGCTTGTGAAAATGGTAATCTTGATGTTATCAAGTATTTGCCAAATGAAATTAAAATATTTTCTTAATTTTCTAATGTCTTTTTATCAATGATTTTTCAACAAATTAAATTTATTTGATTATCAACATAATATTGTCATAAAAAATTGATATTATTAACACTTTTTTATTTAAATGATTATTATGGCAAGTAAAATGGATATAGTCGATAATAACATCAACATTAATAAATACACCAATAGAAACACCAAAAGACATGTATCGTTTATAAACAACATAGCATATTGGCTCAAATTAAACATTAAATACATAAATAAAGCAAATAAATCAATAATAATTAAATACAAGAAAATATTAAATCAAAAGGATACCAATACATTAATTAAGTGCATTAAATATAACATTAACATAGTACCAATTATGTATCAACTTAATAACAATGACATACATTTATTAAAAAATAAAACATTTGAATATATAAATATTTACATGATGAAATATTTTAAGCATGTTAAAATCAATCGCGAATCAATTATTAAATTACTAAAAATATCTTGGCGAAATGGTCATATTGATGGTGTCAAATATTTGCATAAAGAATTTGGATTAACAAAAGAAAATTTTCAATCAGATTATTATGTATGTCTATGGGCTTGTGAATATGGTCATATTAATGTTGTTAAATTTTTACATAAAAAAATTGGATTAACAAAAGAAGATTTTCGATCTGGTGATAATTATGCATGTCGATTGACTTGTTATAATGGTCATATTGATGTCGTTAAATATTTACATCAAGATATTGGATTAACAAAAGATGATTTTCAATCACATGATAATTTTGCATGTCAACGGGCTTGTCAATATGGATACATTAATATCGTTAAATATTTACATCAAAATATTGGATTAACAAAAGATGATTTTCAATCATATGATAATTTTGCATGTCGATTTGCTTGTTATTATGGACACATTAGTGTTGTTAAATATTTACATCAAAATATTGAATTAACAAAACAAGATTTTCAGTCAGATGATAATGATGTATGTGAATGGACTTGTCGTAATGGTGATATTGATGTCGTTGAATATTTACATAAAAATATTGGATTTACAAAAGATGATTTTCAGACAAATAATAATTTGGCATGTCTATTGGCTTGTGAAAATGGACACATTAATGTTGTTAAATATTTACATCAAAATATTGGATTAACAAAACGAGATTTTCAATTGTGTAAAAATATACACAAAAATGTTATTGAGTATTTACTCAATGAAATTAAGATAACATAAATCATTTGTTAATGATTTATTTAAATAATCGGAACAATATTTTTCATCCACATAATTTATTCTTAATAAAACAATAATGTTTATTTAAGTATTTAATTATACAACATTACTTTATATGTCAAGTTATAATATAAAATTACCAAATGTTATACACAAAACAATTGATAATGTTTTTGATAAAAGAATCATTGTCATTGGTGATATTCACGGATGTTTTGATGAATTTATGTTGTTATTAAACAAATTGGAATATAATGATAAGAAAGATCTATTAATTCTAGTTGGTGATTTAGTTATGAAAGGACCAAAATCACTTGAAGTTATACAATATTGTTGTAAGAATAACATATTATCTGTGACTGGAAATGTTGATCAAAATTCATTAAAAAATTATGAAAATCTTAAAAATAATTTTGACAATGATTGGAAGATTTATGAATGGATGAAGAAATTAACATCTGAAGAACTAGAATATATGTATCAATTACCTTATACAATCAGTTTACCAGAATATAATTCGATAATAGTTCATGCTGGATTAATGCCATATATTAAATTAGATAAACAAAGATATGATATGATGATACGTATGAGATCAGTACGAGTAACTCAAAATGAGTATCTATTTACTGTTGATAATGTTGGCGACTCATGGATTACAAAATGGCATGGTCCGCAACATGTATATTTCGGACATGCTGCACAAAGAGGTTTGCAAATATCTGAGTTTGCAACCGGTTTGGACACAGCTTGTTGTTATGGTAAACAATTGACATGTTGTATTTTAAATACCAATGAAATTGTTTCTATTTCTGCATTGAAATCATATGTAAACTCAGATGATTAAATAAAAAATGAAAATATAATTCAAATTATCCATATAGTATAATCTATTAAGAAATGAATAAACGTAAATATAACCCGTCGTTAAATAAATTGAATGTTATTGTCAATGATTTAATATATGATGGTGATTATATAAATGCTTTAACATATTGTAATGAATTAAAAAATAACATTATTGATGAAGAAGATGTTGACAAAAATAATTATACAATTAATAAACTCATGCAGGTAACAAATATACCAAATAATTATAATATAGCGTTAACATCGGATGGATATTTTAATTCCATATTAGTTGGTGAATATAAATATATAAAATTTTGTAAAAATTATTTGTCAAAGCATGAAAATAATCAACTCTTCATGAAATTATTTGAATATTTACATAATATGTATGAAATAGACAACACTATTTTAAGACCGCATTTGGATTTATTGAAATATATGATAAAATATATTCCAGACACATTACAAAATGATGAATATACACGAATATTTAATACCATTAAAATAATATCATATCCACACATAGTATATTTACCCAAATTAATTTTTAATAAATATTGTAAATCATTATTGTTTGAAACGATACATAATTGTTCTGTTTATTATTACGATTTATTTTGTCATTTATCACATAAATTATATGATGATAACATTACTTGGTTGTATGAAACGATAGGTTCGTATATTTATGATCTTTTACCATTAATAAAACGTACACCATTATTATCACAAAAACACATGAATGTCAATTCAGAACAAGTACCACCATGGCATAATAAATTATCATCTATTAGTGATTCTGACTATATTGAACAAAAAATACATGAATTATCAGGTATAGTTATTTTGAATTGGAACTATTTTTCAATAAGTAACATTAAATATTGTAATTATGATGTATGTTATAATTTATACATTACCAATAAATATATATTTATGAAACACAAGCACTGTATGAAAAAAACAATCAGGAATATGTTTGATTAAAAAAATTGATATTATTTTATTAAATCGTTATGTTGACATTATAATCAATAATGGAAACAAGTATAAATGAATTAACTGCTAAAATAAATGATACTAATACGTTAGTATTTGAATGTAATCAGTATTTAAACAAGAAAATAATTGCATTGGAATCTGATGTTAGTGAAAATATGAAAAATTTATTGAACATAGTTGAAATGTTACAAAAAAAAGTAAATGAATTAGAAAATAGAAATTTATGTATTGACAATATTCAAGACAAATGTCATAAACTATTAAAAGAAGCACAAGAACAAAGCAAGTTATTAAAAGATATGGAAAATGATGTGAATTAATTATAACCCAATAAATATTTAGATAAGTATAGCTTAATTATGTGCTAGAGTAAATGATGCAAACAAGTCAGAATGTGAATGTAACAAAACTATGAAAATTGTGAATAATACTAATGTTCCATGACTGACTTTTTATATATAACACCTACAAATAATTATTGTTGCAATCAATATTTGGAATAAAAAAAATGAAAAATATTTACCAAATACATATAGCCTTATATACAACAAAATAAATGGAAAATATTATAAATGAACTCAGAACGGGACTTAATAACACAAATGCATTGTTATATGAATGCAATGATGAAGTAAATAGAAGAATATCAAAATTAGAATCTGATGTTGTAGAAAATATGAATAATCTCTTGAATATGATTGAAAAAATACAGAATAATGGCAATCCAAATAATTCTAACGGTGAGAAGAAAAAGAAGAAGAGAAAGAGAAACAGAAACAAAAAAGCACCTGAAAATAACGAGGCACCTGAAAATAATGAAGCACCTGAAAATAATGAAACATCTGAAAATGACGAGGCACCTGAAAATAACAAGGCACCTGAAAATAATAAAGCATTAAACAACCAAAGTATTAATTTTGAGATAAGAACACGATTTTAATAATTATTGTGGATTATATTCTAATATACTAACAAATTAATTATTATTTTTTTATATATATGGATAATGACATTAAATTAATTAACGAAATTATACATCACAAACGAAAAAGTAAATATATTATGGATATTTTTGACAAGTATTCTGGTGATAATTTTGAAATATTTAAACATGAAATAGATCAAGACACTGATCATATAGATATATTAACTGTTTTTGATTATTTAAATGAATATGAACAAGAAAAATTTATAAATAAATGTCAACAAAATATATTTTCTGATGATCTCAAATTAAAAATTATATCAGACATTGATAATACTTTTATTGAAGCACCGTTTATAGCAAAAAATACATACAAAACGGACATTATTATTCCTGGATATATGGATATTGTTAAATCGATGACTAAATTACCAATTACGTTTATATCCGCCAGACCGAAAATATTGGAAAATAAAACAATAAATAAAATATCGTCATTAACAAATTATAAATTCTCAGTATTAACTGGATCTGTGTTACCATTAATTTATGAAGGAGTAAGTTGGATTATTTATAATAAATTATTGTCAAGATTGTCACATAAGAAAATAGCAGAAGGAAAATATTACAATTTTATTAGATGGCAAAAAATATTTCCCCATAATAAATTTCTTTTCTTTGGTGATGATTCACAAGGAGATCATATATTTGCCAGAAAAATGATTGATAGATTTCCAGATGCATTAGCATGTATTCGAAGAGTTATGGATGATAATATTGAATCAGAATATATACATCCCAATATATTTTATCATAGATCATATTTTCATATAATTGTCTTGTTTAATGAATATAATTTAACTAATATAAATGATGATAAAAATGATGTAAATGACTATATTGATGATGATCAATATGAATATGACTGTAAATGTATTGGTCGAGAAATATAAAAAATTGATATTTATTTATTAGATTTATATTTAACTTATATGTTAAAGCAATGGGTAACAGTATAGTTCTAAATACATTAAATGATATCAACATACTTGAACAGCCAAATTGGCGAACCATGTGTGATAATGGTATTCCATTTGATCAAGTGTTTCGTGATCCTTTAGGTAAAAAAATGGTTTGTCCAACAGATAATTTTATATTGGAATTTATTGGATTAAATAAGAATTATTTTTTCTTGTTTAATTGGAATGTTGTGTCATGTTTATCAGTAAAAACAATTAATTATATGTTTTCATTTCCAGATAAAAAAGAAAGAGCATGGTCAACAATTAAAAGTTCTACTATATGTACAAAATTAACACCAGATTGTGTTGCATGTATAAATAAGTATTATCCAAATGAAATTTTTATGTTATTGAATGATGCATGGTTTGAAAAAAATAAGGATATAGCATATAACAATAACGATATTCTTAATTTTGTTGTGAATAATAAACGACATATATTTCTTAATCATTTTGACATAATAATTACAAAACTTAATTGTTATTCATTAAGTGATGATTTTATGAATGAAGTTTTTAAAAAATTTAATTTCAATGAAAATCAGATAATATCTATACTTAAATTAAATTATTACAAAATACCACATATTTATAAGGAAATAATTATTAAAATTATTGATGAAAATCCAAATGTTATCAAATCATATTTAGAATTAATTCGATATAATTCATATATTCCTGACAATATGTTAATTGAAATTATTAATCAACATCCAGAATGTGAAAAATACATGTCAATAAATTTAATTAAAAATTATTTGTATCGTCATATTGATGACAGATCGAATTGTGTTATTGAAGATGATATATGCAATATAAATGTGTATTATTATGTTAATGCATTAATTGGTCAACATTTAGAAAAGATGAATAAATCGATGGAACAAAACAAGATAATAATGGAAGGATATTGTCAATTTATGAAAACAAATATTTATGATCAGTTTATTAGTAAAGCATATAATGATAAACACATGTTATTTGAAGAACATTTGTGTTTATTAATTAGTGAATATAATAAATTGCAAAGAAAAATAATTATAATAAATAAAAATTTAGTAAATAAGTATAGTCTTAATAATGATGAATTATTGAATAGATATTTAATTATTGGGAAAGAAAATAATGAATGGTTACAAATTATTAATAAATATCATATTGATGATAGAGAAATATTAAACAGATATTTGATTGTCGAAAAAGAAAACAATGAATATTTAGAAATTAGTAATGAATATTATCTTTATGATAGAGAAATATTAAACAGATATTTGATTACCGAAAAAGAAAACAATGAATATTTAGAAATTAGTAATGAATATATTAATTCTATTAACAATGGTAATTTATGTAAAATGAACATAATGAAATGTTTAATTAATGGATTGCAAAATACATTAGTTAGTAGAGAAAAGAATAATAAACACCAAATTTTTACATACATTTATATGTTAATAATGATATTTACAATCATTAAAAATTATTTTATATAATATATTTTATGTGATGACTTTTTGAGGCGTCAATCAATGAAACTGGGATTTGGACGATATTAATATTCACCAAATTAATGTGTCTTTCCGGCTCGCAAGCTCGCCGAAGCGTCGATGAGCATCATTCAATGAAACTGGGATTTGGACGATATTAATATTCACCAAATTTATGTGTCTTTTTGGCTCGCAAGCTCGCCTAAGCGTTATTTAATGAAACTGGGATTTGGACGATATTAATATTTACCAAATAAATGTTGTCTTTTCGGCTCACAAGCTTGCCAAAGCGTCGATGAGCATCATTCAATGAAACTAGGATTTGGACAATATTAATATTTACCAAATTTATGTATCTTTTCGGCTCGCAAGCTCGCCGAAGCGTCATTTAATGAAATTGGGATTTGGACGATATTAATATTTACCAAATAAATGTTGTCTTTTCGGCTCACAAGCTTGCCAAAGCGTCGATGAGCATCATTCAATGAAACTAGGATTTGGACAATATTAATATTTACCAAATTT